>Ga0181520_10000348_pt1 | contig 102550 bp, 78 predicted proteins | sample PEATcosm2014_Bin_29_FD_132451 | JGI IMG/M metagenome (GOLD analysis project Ga0181520, IMG submission 132451) | Peatland microbial communities from MTU Mesocosm Facility, Houghton, MI, USA - PEATcosm2014_Bin02_30_metaG | ecosystem: Environmental > Terrestrial > Soil > Wetlands > Peat | place...
CCGGCGAGTGCAAAGACTTTTGTTCCCTTACTTTTTTGTGTTCCCAAGCCTGCGTATTTTTGCCATCCGTTTATTATTATCCATGAAACATTAGCATACGTTTCCACATTATTTATATTTGTAGGTTTTCCCCACAGTCCTTTTTGAGTAGGGAAAGGAGGGCGTATACCGGGCACGCCTCTTTTACCTTCAATAGAAGCCATCAATGCAGTTTCTTCTCCGCAGACAAAAGCGCCGGCGCCTTCTTTTATACCGATATCAAAATTAAAACCTGTGCCGAGGATTCTTTTGCCAAGAAATCCTTTTTCACGCGCCTGCCTGATAGCAGTTCTTAATCTTTTATTAGCCAGCGGATATTCCGCACGGCAGTATATAAATCCTTCATCGGAACCTATTGCATACGCTGCTATGGCCATTCCTTCCAATACGGAATGAGGGTCGCCTTCGAGAACGCTTCTATCCATAAAAGCTCCGGGGTCTCCTTCATCGGCATTGCATATTATATATTTTTTACCGGCGGATTCATTGTATGCCAATTTCCATTTTAGTCCTGTCTGGAATCCGCCGCCACCGCGTCCTCTTAATCCTGATTTTGTTATTTCTTCAATTACATCTTTCCCTGAGAAATTCTTTAATACGGTTTGCAGGGCTTTATAACCGTCTTTAGCTATATATTCATCTATTGAAGCCGGATTTATAACGCCGCAGTTTCTTAAAACAATCCTGGTTTGCTTATTAAGGAAAGATTCTTCAAGGCAGATATCTTTACTTCTTATTATCCAGTTTTTTACTGGATTATTATTAATAAGATGTTCATTTACAATTCTCCCGACTTTATCTACGGAAATCTTTGAATACAAATAGCTGTCATTTTCATCTTCAATTTCAACAATCACTTCTTCATAGCACATTCCCATACAGCCCGTTTCGCACAATTCCACCTGAAGATTATTATCCCTGATTTCTTCTTTAAATTTATTAAATATTGACCCGCCGCCCGCGGAAAGTCCGCACGTGCCGAGGCCTACTTTTACTCTTTTCATATTTCGATTTTAACTTTTTCTTTGCTGCCGGATTTTCTTATTGCCTTTTTAATTTTATCCGGATTCAAATTGCCGAAAGTTTCGCCGTTTATCATCATTACCGGTGCTAATGAGCAGCAACCTAAACAGGCTACCGATACTAAAGAAAAATTTCCGTCATCCGTAGTTTCGCCTATTGAAATACCCAGCTCATCCTGCAGAATTGAAAGGACCGTCTTGGCTCCGTTGACATGGCATGCCGTACCCTCGCAAATTCTGATTAAATTTTTTCCAACAGGTTTTAGCCTGAACTGTGAATAAAAAGTAATTATACCATAAATTTCCGCTGCCGGCACACTTACAAGCTCGCTTATGTAGTAAATTATTTTTTCAGGGATAAAACCGTAAGAATTCTGTGCCGATTGAAGTAGAGGTATCAGCGCCCCGCTTTGATGCTTCTTATTTATCAGCTCTATTTTAAAATTTAATTTTTCCTTTATCTCTTCGTTTACATTTATTTCTGCCATTAATTCACTCAATATTTAATTAAATGAAGATCCGGGCATTACTTCCATAATTATTTAAACCCAGATTCATCCTTTTTTACACCCTTCATTCAAATAAGATTAATGCGGCACCCTCTTAAAATCATCACATTTCAAATACATTTATTATCGGGTATTCTTTCACCTTAAGTATGCCGTCAAGATTGCTGATTTTATTTTCAATAATTTTATCAATTTCACTGAATTGAGTTCCATAGACCATAAGTATAAGATCAGAACTTCCTTCAGCATAATCACAGTATAAAACATTGTCAGTTAACTTTAGTATAGGATAGACAATTTCAAGCTTTTCTCTATCCACATTAAGAAGAACATAAGAGCAGACTGATTTATGGGAATCCCTAATTTTGCTCATCCCGTGCACATCTTCAAATAAACCTATGCCTGCAGCATTAACTATTTCTTTAATATTGTCATTTAACAGGGGAATACTAACCGGAAGAAATTTGGATTCCTGAATTTCTTTTATCTTTTTGATATTATTTTCATAAACTTCTCTACATCCATCAATAGAATCAGATTGAAGAAGCATAAAGATATCGATATCACCCTGAGTTGCGTCACAATAAACTACATTGTCCATAAAATATAATTTTTGGAAAAGTGAAAAATAATCCGAATTATTTTTAATTTTTATAAAAGCGTAAGCGGAAGATGTTTTTACTTCCTGCTTTTTATCTGTTTCGGTTTTAGGCGCCTTGTAATGCTTATTTAGTATTTTATTAATTTCAGCTATAAGATCATCGGCAGTGAACGGTTTTTCGAGCAGGCCCTCTTTTTTCAGGTCTTCAATATCCGATAGATCCAGTTTATCGGCATACCCGGTTATGTACATAATTGTTGAATCGGGATACTTTGATTTAATAATTTTACCTAACTTAATGCCGTTTATGTCGGGCAAATTCAAATCAACAACTACAGAATCCAGGTTAACTAAATTCTTTGTATACAAATCCAGTTTATTCAGCGCCTTAAAACCGCAGTCACAGGGTTCAACATCATAACCGAGCTGATTTAATCCTAACGAGAGTGAACGCCTTATGGAAGAGTCGTCGTCAATGAGTAAAATTCTTTTTGGCATTGTATTTTCCAATTATGAAATTGTTAATTATTTAAGATATTCAAGTTTCATACCAGGAATAAAAATTTGATTTCTGTTAAAAAAGCTTATGTTTTTTTTTATAAAAAATTTTATGTGTTAAATAACTTAACATAGGTTTACAAAATATTAAATTTTCAATGTTTTGGTGTTAATATTTTTAACAATGATTATGCAAAAAAGCAGAAAATTGCCGAGCATTCATTTGGTAAAATGGTTTTTAACTCTTTAAAATGTTCTTATTCAAGACTATCTTTGATATAAATTATTACAAGTAAAAGATTCTATAACATTTCAGGAAATAAAATGCGCCCGTATATTTTAGCTGAAAGCCATTGGAAGGACATTAAAAATCAAAAATTCGATCTCGCTATACTTCCGTGGGGCGCAACCGAAGCTCATAATTATCATCTTCCCTATTTTACAGATGTAATCGAATCGGAACAAATTGCGGCGGAAGCAGCAAAAATTGCCTGGGAAAAAGGAGCCAAAATAATAGTTATGCCGGCTATCCCGTTCGGAGTAAATAGCGGGCAGTATGACATTACTCTTGATATAAATATTAATCCGGGCACACAAGCATTAATTTTAAACGATATTATTGAAGTGTTAAACCGCCAGGGAATACATAAACTTCTGGTTGTCAACGGGCACGGAGGCAATAATTTCAAACAAATACTTAGAGAATTAGGATTAAGATTTCCCAAAATGTTTTTGGCTTCTTGCAACTGGTATAAAGCCGTAAATAAAAAAGAATTTTTTGAGAATGAAGGCGACCATGCCGATGAAATGGAAACAAGTCTTATTCTTTATCTTTCCCCGGCAATGATGTTACCTTTGGATGAAGCCGGTGAAGGCAGAGAGAAAAAAATAAAGGTTGAAGGTATCCGTGAGGGCTGGGCCTGGACGGAAAGAAAATGGTCACTAGTTACTGAAGATACGGGGATAGGAAATCCAAGAAAAGCATCGAGGGAGAAGGGCGAGAAATATTTCAAAGCAGTAACTGAAAAACTTGCCATGCTTTATGTTGAAATTGCTTCTGCGGACCCCGATAATCTTTATGAGTAATGTGTAGAGCCGTGTATTGACGTTATTTATGTAATTTTATTTAATCAAAAGAAAAGAATTCGTAAGTTATACTTGCTTTATAAAATAATTATTATATAAAAATAAGATTACTATGCTAAAACAAATTATATTTTTTATTAGTTTGACATTTCTTGCAGGCACCGCTTTTTCGCAGAATCAGCCTGGAGGAGCTGATCAACTGCAAGGGATGAACGTATTGGTATTTACCAAAACAGTTGGATTTTATCATGACTCCAAACCGAATGCGATAAAAGCATTTTATGAGATGGCACATGAACGAAAATGGCGGATCACTTTTACCGAAGATTCTACTTTTTTTACTGAAAAGGAGTTGAGTAAATACAACGTGGTTATATTTCTGTTAACTACCGGAAATGACCTGCTGAATAATAAGGAGAAACTTGCATTTCAAAAATATGTTGAAGACGGAGGCGGCTTTGTTGGCGTTCATTCAGCCACAGATACGGAATACAAATGGCCCTGGTATGAAAAATTAGCCGGAGCTCATTTTCTCGGCCATCCTCCGGTACATGAAGGAAAACTGGTTATTGAGAACACAACTCATCCTGCAACAATTTGTTTTGGCGCGGACACTATTATTTGGAAGGATGAATTTTACACTTTCGACCGAAATCCGAGAACAAACAGAAATGTGAAAGTGTTGGTTTCGATTGATGAGAAATCATATAACATTGATGATAACAAATGGTTTAAAAACGTCAATTTAGTTATGGGCGACCATCCTCTGATTTGGTGTCAGAATATTGGCCGAGGAAGAAGTTTTATTACATCTCTGGGTCATTCGGCAGAATTATACGATAATGAAATGTTCAGGAAGCATTTGACAGGCGCAGTACTCTGGGCTGCCGGTAAGAATGAATAGAAGAAGTTCCTATTGTGGATGAAGTTTTGATTAGAGCCAATTATTTTATAATACTTTTAGTTAAACAAACTAAACAAATAACAGATTAATTATTAAAATGTTAATACATTAATCTTTATTGAGGAAATACTTATTATGAAAAAAATTTTATTTTCCAGTGTCATAATATTTATAATTTTTACAGGAATTTTGTATTCCCAGGATTGGGCTAATTTAAATCGTTTCAGAAATGAAAATGAGAAATTAGGACTTCCTTCAGCCGGTGAAAATCGTGTTGTTTTTATGGGAAATTCTATAACTGAAGGATGGATAAAAATTCATCCAGAATTTTTCTTCTCTAAACCATATATTGACAGGGGAATTAGCGGACAAACCACACCCCAGATGCTGATTAGATTTAAACCCGACGTGGTTAATTTAAAACCTGTTGTAGTTGTCATTCTTGCCGGAACAAATGATATTGCCGGAAATACGGGACCATCCACACTTGAAATGATAATGGATAATGTTATTTCCATGGTTGATATTGCTAAAGCTCATGGAATAAAAGTTGTTCTTTCATCAGTTCTTCCGGCTTTTGATTATCCCTGGAAACCAGGGCTTAATCCCGCTGAGAAAATTGTTACACTGAATAAAATGCTGAAAGAATATGCCGACAAAAATGGGGTTATTTATCTTGATTATTTTTCTCACATGGCTGATGAACGAAACGGAATGAAAAGCGAGTACTCGCGGGATGGCGTACACCCCAATCTAGAAGGATATAAAGTTATGGAACCTCTTGTGGAAGATGCAATAACTAATGCTATGCAACTAAAATAATATGAACTAAAACCGGCGGAATTTAAATAAAAAATTGTTTTTAAACGGAAGCTGTCCTGTCTACTCGTCCAAAGCCCGACGAAATTCGGGTTTTCTTATATACCCTACAAATTAGATTCGTCATTTTTTATTCATTTCAAATTCAACATGCAAGATTTTAAATTGAGATTATTTTGGGATTGTTGAAATTCAACACCCGGTTCAAAAGCACTAAAGAACTATGTAAATATTAAATGCCTATTTTATAAAATCATATTCGAATTTATTAATAAATTTGATAATTTAAAGTTGGAAATAAAAAGATTAGGTGATTTTTCGAATTCTCAAGGTTGAAATTACATGACTAAAAAAATTTCTTTTTTGATTACCTTATTTATAATTTCCGCATCTCCAATATTTCCTCAACAATTAAAAAGAATAACATTTGTACCTCACTGGGTTCCACAGGCGCAATTTGCAGGTTATTATGTTGCCCTGGAAAAGGGAATCTATAAAAAATATGGGATCGATCTTGAAATCATTACCGGGGGTCCAAATACATCATCAGCTAAACTTTTGAAAGAAGGCAAAGCCGATATAGCTTTAATGTGGCTTTCCAATGCAATAGAGTTGAAAGCTAAAGGAATAAAAATAATTAATTTCGCTCAATGTGTAAACCGCTCCGCACTAATGCTTATATCAAAAAAATCAAGCGGTATTAATTCTCCAAAAGATATGAACGGTAAAAAAATAGGAATCTGGGGAGGGGATTTTGAGATTCAACCTATGGAATTCTTTAAGAAGTACAAGCTTAATGTAAATACAATTATGCAAGGAAGTTCTATTAACCTCTTTTTCTTTGACGGAATAGACGTTACTTCCGCTATGTGGTATAATGAATACCATACAATTATTAATTCCGGAATAAATAAAGACGAACTCAATACATTTTTCTTTTCCGATTACGGATTAAATTACCCTGAGGAAGGGATTTATTGTTCGGAATCTTTTTATAAAGAAAACCGGGATATATGCGAAGCATTTTTAGGAGCATCACTTGAAGGATGGAGATATGCTTATGACCATCCTGATGAGGCAATAGAAATAATTATCCGTTATATGAAAGCGGCAAACCTTCCCGGCAACAGGTCGCATCAGCGCTGGATGCTCGACTGTATGAAAGAATTATATTTCCCATCAAAAAAGATGGATAATTTCGAGCTGCTCCAGGCAGATAGTTATATGCTCCTGGCAAAAACACTTTTAGAAGACGGCCTTATAGATAAGATACCACCTTATAAGGATCTGTATAAACCATTGAATCCGATGCAGAACAAATGAAAATAATTAATTTTAAATGGGGTATCTCATATAAGATGATCTTATTCATCTTTGCAAGCGTATTTATTGTAATGGCAATAATATTTTCTTATATCTACAAAGTTTCACACGATACCATACTTGCAAATTTAAAAGAGAATTCAAGGCTATTAACTAATTCTACTGTGGATGAAGTTGAAAAGGTGTTTACTGCCGTACAGAAAGTGCCCGATAATCTATCAAAAATAATTGAATCCGGGGACTACTCTGCCGACCAACTTGAAAACCTGCTGAAACTTGCAGTAAAAAACAATAAAGAAATTTTCGGAGCTTCGATTACATTTGAACCTGGTTATAAAGGCCCCGCAGGAAATCTCTATTCAATTTCCGTATACCAATCAAACAACCGTTTGATGAGCATGAAAACCCAAAAAGATAATTCCAATAATTATCTTATGGATTGGTACCTGATACCGAAAGAACTGGACAAGCCACTCTGGAGCGAACCATATTTAAAATCCGACGGCGATAATGTTGCTATCTCAACTTATTCCGTCCCGCTATATAAGTATTCAAACGGTAAAAAGATTTTTATCGGAATTTTAAGCGCAGACCTGTCTTTAGTCTGGCTTCAACAGTTGATTTCTACTATAAAAGTATATGGAACCGGGTATGCTTTTATGATTTCAAGAAACGGGAGTTTGACTACCCACCCGCGAAAAGAATTAATAATGAATGCTACAGTATTCAGCATAGCGGAAGAAACAAACTCTCCTCAGCTTCGTGAAATCGGAAGGCATATGATTAAAGGTGAATCAAGTTTTGCCGAAGTTGAATATCATAATGTTGCTACCGGGAAGTTAAGCTGGATTTCATATGCCCCTGTTAAAATAAACGGATGGTCGCTTGGCATAGTATATCCCGTTGACGAGTTAACTGCCCCTTTAAAAAGTTTATTCAATGTGATAATTATTATTTCCATTATTGGCGCGGTAATATTGCTCTTTGTTATTATCTTCATTTCCCGGTCAATTACCAGCCCACTCCGTAAACTGGCTTTTGCAACTCAAAAGATCGGCGAAGGTAATTTTGATATTGAACTTCCCGAAATAAAAAGCAAAGATGAGATAAGCGAACTAACTAATACTTTCGCAGTAATGCAGCGAGAGTTAAAAAGCACTATAGAGCGGTTAAAAGATGCAAATGTAGAATTGGAAGAATACAGCCGTACATTGGAAGATAAAGTTGAAAAACGAACCACCGAGTTAAGCGATAAAAACCGCGAACTTGATAAAGCCATAGAGAATGTAAAGACACTAAGCCAGATAGGGCGTGAAATTACATCCACTTTTAATTTAGAATCCATTTTTTCTACGGTTTATGAAAGAATTAACAGTTTACTTGAAGCCGACAACTTTTCAATTATGGTTCTTAATGAAAACGAAAATATTCTGGAATGTAAATTATCTATTGAATCAGGGGAGCGGCTTCCCGAATTCAATTATAGCTTAGACGATAAGAACAGGTTTGCAGTTTGGTGCATTGATAACCATAAACCGGTATTTATCAATGATGTGGATAAAGAATATTCAAAATATATTAAAGTACGCTCGAAACCGAAAACAGGACTTTATGTATCATCGTTAATATATCTTTTGCTTGTCGTGGGCAACCGGACAATCGGAGTAATCTCTGTTCAGAGTTTCAAAAAGAACGCCTATTCTGAAAATCATCTGGATATTTTAAGTAACCTGGCAAACTATATAGCTATTGCGCTTGATAACGCTTTTGCTTACGAAAAAATAAACCGCGCGAATGTTGAACTTAAAGAAGCACAGGCGCAATTAATCCAGGCCGAAAAAATGGCATCGCTCGGCCAGCTAACTGCCGGAATCGCACATGAAATAAAAAATCCACTTAATTTTATCAATAATTTTTCCGAGTTATCAATTGACCTTTCTGCAGAGTTATTGGAGGAATTTGCCAATCAATCCGGAAGACTTGAACCAAAATCAATTGAAAACATTAAAGAAATACTTGGCAACCTTGAACATAATGTCAGGAAAATAAATGAACACGGCAGAAGAGCCGATAGTATAGTCAAAGGCATGCTTCTCCACTCACGCGGAAAAACCGGCGAGAAGCAAAAGGTAAATATTAATGATATGCTGATAGAGTACCTGAACCTTGCATACCACGGCTTCCGAGCCCAAGATTCTACATTTAATATCAAAATGGAATCGGATTACGATACATCAATAGAGGCAATAAATGTTGTTCCGCAAAACTTAAGCAGAGTTTTTTTGAATATATTTAATAACGGATGCTATTCGGTACATGAGAAGAAAAAAGAAAAAGGAGAATCATTTCATCCCCTGCTGAAAGTAACGACTAAGAACCTGGGCGATAAAGTTGAAATTAAAATAAAAGATAACGGGAAAGGAATTCCCCAGGATATCCTGGATAAAATTTTTAACCCGTTTTTCACTACCAAACCTGCGGGGAAAGGCACCGGGCTTGGACTTTCACTAAGTTATGATATTATAGCGCAAGAGCATAAAGGCGAAATAAAAGTGTTATCTGAGCCGGGAGAGTTTGCTGAATTTATAATTACCTTACCTAAAAATTTGTAATTGAGGATTACCGATGATACGAATAATGGTTGTGGATGATGAACATGATGTGGAATCTTTGTTCAGGCAAAAATTCAGAAAGGAAATGAAGGAAGGTTTTATTGATTTTCATTTTACTTTTTCGGGTGAGGATGCATTGGAATATCTTAATACCGCAAAAGCGGCGGATCTAGTACTTATATTGTCCGACATAAATATGCCGGGAATAAATGGAATTGAACTTCTCCGTATACTAAAAGAAAAATATTCTCATTTAAAAGTATTTATGATTACCGCCTACGACGATAAAGAGAAATATGATAAGATAATGAAATATGGAGCCGAGGAATATTTTACAAAACCGATCGATTTTAAGAAACTGAAAACAGAAATCTTTTCTCTAATAAAAACGAAGTGAGCAAGCATGGCTGAAAAAATGTTAGTTGTGGATGATGAACCAGATCTTGAGTCATTAATCCGCCAGCGTTTTAGAAAAAAAATAAAAGATGGTGAATATGATTTTGTTTTTGCCGGCAATGGATTGGAAGCTTTAAGCAGGCTTTTGGAACATAAAGATATAGGTATAATTCTAAGCGATATAAACATGCCTGAAATGGATGGGCTGACACTGCTGGCAAAACTAAATGAATTGAGGAACCCTGCCCTGAGAACTGTAATTGTTTCCGCTTATGGTGATATGGAGAATATCAGAACCGCAATGAATCATGGCGCCTATGATTTTGTTACAAAACCCGTTGATTTCATTGATCTTGAAAAAACAATTGAAAAAACAATAAAAGAGCTGGAAATAATAAGAAATTCGATCCAGGAACATGATAAACTGCTGGCAATACAATATGATTTAGATACCGCACGCAGTATTCAATCGGCAATACTGCCGAAAAAATTCCCTCCGTTCCCTGAACGTAATGAATTTGAAATTTTTGCCAATATGGAGCCTGCTAAAGAAGTGGGTGGTGATTTGTATGATTTCTTTTTACTTGATAATGACCGTATAGGGTTCGTTATCGGCGATGTATCCGGTAAAGGTGTTCCGGCCGCTATTTTCATGGCTGTGAGCAGGACATTAATCAGAGCAACTGCATTGAAGGGAATTTCACCCGACGAATGCCTTTCTTACGTTAATACTCTTCTTTGTAATGAAAGTATATCGTCTATGTTTGTTACTGTTTTTTATGGAATACTAAATTTCAGAACCGGGGAGCTGCATTATGCCAACGGCGGGCATAATCCTCCTTATATTTTGTCTGAAGATGGTACTATCCGAAATGTTGAATTGACCGGGGGGCTGGCGCTCGGCGTTCTTGAAGGCCTGACCTATGAAAGTAAAAAGATACAGTTAGAACCGGGCGACGTGATATTTACATACACCGACGGCGTTACCGAAGCTATGAATAAAGGAGATGAGCTTTATTCCGAAGAGCGCCTGGAAACATTTCTTAAAAATAATTGCAGGCTTAATGCAACAGCACTTGTTAAACAGAACTTTGAAAGCGTTCATGAACATGCCGGCGGCGCACAGCAATCTGATGATATCACGGTGCTGGCTATAAAATTATTATGATTAGAAGCTGATGTTAGCTAAAGATGATATTATTAATAAGGAGATTGAACTTCCGGCCGTAATGGATAATTTCAACGGCTTTATGAATTTCATTGAATCTAATCTTACTATTGCGGGCGTAGGCAAAATAATAGCTGATAAAATAACTACTGCTTCTGAAGAGATAATAACTAATATTATTAATTATGCATACTCCGCCTCCGGCGGAAGCCTTAAAATTGATTTCAATTATAAGCCGGGAAGAATAACTGTTATATTTATAGATGAAGGCGCCCGGTTCAACCCACTGGATAGTCCGGATGTTAACGTTGCATTGCCCCTGGAAAAACGCGAGGCAGGCGGTTTGGGAATTTTTTTAGCCAAAAATTTAATGGACGGAATGAGCTACGAATATAAAGAAGGGAAAAATCATTTAAGCTTAGTAAAGTTTATTTCTTAATACTTAATACAGAAAGATAATATGCAAAGAATTCTTTTCAGAGATCCTCTCATATGTGCAATTTTATTTTTTTTAATTACATTTTCAGGCTGCACCAAGAGAGAAAAAATAACAAGCCTGCCCGGGCTTAAAGGTAAAGAATTTGCCGTGCCTACGGGTACTGTAGCCGATAAGCTTGTATTATCCAAATTCCCCGACGCAAAGATTTCATACTACAATAGTATACTGGATGCATGTATGGCGGTAAGGGCAGGTAAAGCCGACGCAGCAGCATATGATGAACCTATTTTAAGGAATATTGCAGCTAAGAATCCGGGACTTATTGTAATTCCTGAAATGATAACAACTGATAATTACGGTTTTGCGGTTCAGCCAGATAATATAAAATTGAAAAATACTATTGATGATGTTATTAGAGAGTTGAAAACAAGCGGTGACTATAACAAACTGGTAGAACGCTGGCTGCCTAAAGAGGGATCTCCTTCGGCAATGCCCGTAATTTCATATACCGGCAGTAATGGCACCTTAAAATTCGGCACATCGGCTATTACCGAGCCTTTCTCATTTATTGACGGCTCGCAGAAAGTTGTAGGCCTCGATATCGAAATCGCCTCTATTACGGCCCGGAAACTGGGGATGAAGCTTGAAATTGTAAATATGGATTTTGGAGCAATGATCCCGGCATTAGTATCCCGGAAAGTAGACATGATTGGCGCCTGCATTACAATTACTCCGGAGCGCGCAAAAAAAGTTCTTTTTTCAATCCCATATTATACCGGCGGTATTGCCGCCTTAGTTAAAGATTAAAGGACAAATTATGTGTAATAAAATAATTTCTATAATGCTGTGTTTTTATTTTTTCCTGCTCATCTCCGGGTGCAGCAGTTCTAAAAAACCAATTACCTCACTTACAGATGCAGAACATTCAAGAATAGGCATAATGACCGGAACTACAGGAGAAAAACTGGTGGCTGCCAGGTTCCCAAAAGCTGATATAAAAAGTTTTAATGATATAATGGATGCTATTGCTGCGCTCAAATCCGACCGTATTGATGCTGCCGTAACCGCATATCCCACTGCCATGAATGTCTGTAAAAAGAATAAAGGCCTCGTATACCTTTCCGAACCGCTTGATACCGAATACACAGCAATAGCTATAAGAAAAGGAAATAACAAGCTTTTATCGGAAGTGAATGCGCTCTTATCGGAAATGATTAATAACGGCACTCTTAAGGATATGAAAAGAAGATGGCTCAAATCAGATCTTTCTCCTTATGAAGAGGTTAAAATCAAATTGCCTGAAAAAGGAGTACCCCTGAAAATAGGCGTTGCCGCAACGAGAGTACCGTTTTGCTATATGGATGCGAATAAAAATGTAACCGGCCATGATGGTGAATTAGCCCGCAGAGTTGCTGCCGGACTAAGCCGGCCTATTGTATTTGTTGATATGAAATTTAACGGTCTGATAACCGCCTTGCAGGCCGGTAAAATTGACATGATTATTACAGGCATGTCCGCCACAGAAGAGAGGAAAAAGTCAGTTGATTTTTCTATTCCTTATTTTCTGAATTCAATGGTTATGCTGGTAAAAAAACCGGACGGTAACGAAGCTGCCAATCCGGGCCAGAATAAAAAATTCAGAACCGTTGACGATATAAAAAATAAAAAGATTGGAGTACTGCTCGGTTCAGTTCAGGATTCTTATTCGATGAAGAACTTTCCCAATGCAGAAATATTGCAATACAAAAGCCCTTCTGAGTTAATACTTGCCCTTAAAACGGGAAAAATTGATGCCGTATTCTACTCAGCCCAAACTCTTACTGAAGTACTTAAATCCGATAAAGATTTAAAACTTCTGGGCGATACTATTTTTACAGTTCCTATTGGGATGGGATTTAACAAACAGTATGGTGAATTACGGGAAAAATTTAATTTGTTCCTGGATAAAATAAAGGAAGAAGGCATTTATAAAGATATGGTTGACCGCTGGATGACGGAAGGTTCAACTGAAATGCCTCGGATTAATAATGAGAAAACAATCGGTACCCTCACCGTTGGAATGGTAAGCGATAAGGGCCTTCCATTTACTGTTGTTAAAAATAATAAATTAATTGGATTTGACGTTGAACTTGTAGAGAGATTTGCAGCGTATCTTCATAAAACGTTAAAAGTGGTTGATATGGATTTTGGAAGTTTAATTTTTTCGGCCGCATCTAAAAAAATTGATATGATTGCAAGTACTTTAATGATTACGGATGAGAGGAAGAAACAAATTGATTTTTCAGATCCTTATTTTAGGTTAAGCGCTAATATATTGGTGCTGCGGAAAAATCTTGCTGAAAATGACGTTTCAAATGAATCTGCGCCGGAGAACGCTTTTTGGAACGGCATAGCAAATAGTTTTCATAATAATATAATAATTGAAAAACGTTATCTTTTAATCTTAGATGGCCTAAGGACTACCGCAATTATTTCAATACTGTCAATACTGTTGGGATCTATTTTGGGTTCTATTATCTGCTTTATGAGAATGTCCCGCAGAAAATTATTTTTAATGCCGTCAAAAATATACATTTCCCTCTTACGGGGAACACCGGTACTGGTAATACTTATGATATTTTTTTATGTGATATTTGCATCAATCGACGTTGACCCGGTAATAGTTGCAGTTATTGCATTCGGAATGAATTTTGCCGCTTACGTCTCCGAGATGTTTAGAACCGGCATTGAAGGAGTAGATAAAGGGCAGACCGAAGCAGGTATTGCAATGGGCTTTTCCAAAATAAAAACATTTATTTATATTGTATTACCCCAGGCCGCAAGACGAATATTGCCGGTTTATAAAGGAGAAATAATTTCTCTTGTTAAGATGACTTCAATAGTCGGCTATATAGCCGTGCAGGATCTTACAAAAGCAAGCGATATAATAAGGAGCAGAACATTCGATGCATTCTTCCCATTAATAATGGTTGCAGTATTGTATTTTCTGATTTCATGGCTTTTGATGCTACTGCTGGGGAATATTGAAAAAATTACGGACCCAAAAACAAAATTAAAGCGAGGGTAAAAAAATGATAAGAGTTGAACATCTCGCAAAGAAGTATGGAAATCTTACTGTATTAAAAGATATAAGCGTTGAAATACATAAGGGAGAAGTAATATCTATTATCGGCCCTTCAGGCACTGGTAAAAGCACTTTTTTACGCTGCCTTAATTTGCTTGATACTCCAACTTCCGGTAAAATATTTATTGATGATGTAGATATTTTAAGCAAGAATACGGATGTTCCAAGAATACGGCGGAAGATGGGTATGGTATTCCAATCATTTAATATTTTCTCTCATCTTTCCGTGTTGGGAAATCTTACTATAGGACAGATAAAACTGCTTGGAAGGAAAAAGGAAGAGGCCGAAGCAAAAGCTAAAGAACTTCTCAAGATGGTCGGGCTTGCCGAAAAAGCGTACAGCTTTGCCGATGAATTATCAGGCGGCCAGAAACAAAGAGTGGCTATTGCGCGGTGCCTTTCCATGGATCCCGAAATTATTCTTTTTGATGAACCAACTTCCGCACTTGACCCGACAATGGTTAGCGAGGTTCTAGCCGTAATACGCAGGCTTGCAAAAGAAGGAATGACTATGGCAATAGTTACTCATGAAATGGATTTTGCCAAAGATGTTTCAAACAGGGTCTTATATATGGATGAAGGATTAATTTATGAGGAGGGCGGACCCCAGCAGATTTTCCAGAGCCCTCAAAAAATAAAGACGAAAGCGTTTATTAACAGGATACGCAGTTTTATATATAATATAAACAGTCCGGATTATGACCTCTATGCTATGAATGCGGAAATTCAGTTATTCTGCGAAAAACATGTTTTGTCTAAAAAGATGATAAATAACGTTTTGCTTATTATTGAAGAATGCCTTTCTATTTATACTGCTTTATCAAAAGTTTTTAATATTGTGCTGACAATATATTATTCGGAAAAGCATGACAGCCTGGAAATTATTTTTGAATACCGCGGCGAAGATGATAATATATTTGAAAAAATTAGCGATGATGATATCAGCCTGACGATAATTAAAAATTTGATTGAGAATGTTGAATTTCAAAGAATTGACGGTAAGAACAGATTATCCATGTTGATGAAGAAAGCGTAATCACGGTGGTAAAATGTTGTTTTTTATACGTTTTACAAAGCGACTTTTGAAAATAAAAATTTCCAATGAATCTTTTGGGATTAACAATTCCGCCATTTATATTTAATTTATAAATAAACATGATCTAAAAAGAGAAAGTATATGATTATTACAAAAACTAAAGACAGCAGTATTATTACTCTTGCTCTATGCGGCAGGATTGATACTGTTACCAGTAATCAGTTATCAAATGAATTTGATAGTGTTATGTCCGAAAGCTTTGATAAGCTGGTTCTTGATTTTTCCGGGATAGATTATATAAGCAGCGCCGGTCTGCGTGTGATTATTAATATGCAAAAAAAGATTACAGCACGAAGAGCAGACATGGAATTAATCAGGCTGAATGACCCGATTAAAAACATTTTTGAAATTACAGGATTTTCGAAAATTTTAACTATTCATTAACTGTTCCAGCCTTTTTTAAAGGCTTTAAAGATTCAGCTTGGCAAGCTAAGAGCATGTGAAGAGTGTGCATTTTAATTAAAATATTTCGAGCTGTAAACCAGTTTAAACATTTATAATTAACCGGATCAAATCAAAGTTCTGTAACATATAAAACTAAATATTAATTAAAAATAATTGTATGTCTTTATCGTTAAATTATTAATCATCCCTAAGAAATCGTTAGACTGTTGTTATATACTTCATTTAATAATTATAAAAATACTAATTTACTTCATAAGGACTAATTTCTTAGATGATGTAAAACTACCGGCCTGGATTCGATATATATAAATACCGGAAGCTAATTTACCTGCATTAAACTGATAAGTGTAATTTCCTGCCTGCATAAAATTATTTACCAAGGTGGCCACTTTCTGACCTAAAATATTATAAACGACTAAAGTTACATTAGAAGATTTTTCCAATGAAAAACTAATATTTGTGCTCGGGTTAAAAGGGTTGGGATAATTCTGCGATAATTCATATTTTATTATATTATTTTTCATGCTATTAACACCGGTAATTAACGAAGAAATTTTAAAAGTAGAACTGCTCAAACCATATAAACTGTTATTGCTTATATCCGAAACCATAATTTTATATGATGTATCCTGATTTAAACTTGAAGGAACCTGCCACGCATAGGCATTTGTACCCCCGGCTAGGCTGTTACCAATAACCGAAACAGTACTATTCCCCTTTAAAAGTTTTATATTTACCGTATCAGTAATATTTGCTTGCCAGCGAATAATACAGGTAGAATCCAAATAAAGTACTTCTCCACCGTTTGGAGACAACACTTTTATAAATGCAGGCGCCGTATTAAAGACTTCTGTATTAGACCAAACGCTTGTTCCCGCAGTATTTGTGTTATTTATACGCCAATAATACGTTGAATTACTGCCGACTGAATTTAGTGAATAGGAAGTGGAATTTAAATTTGAATTATCAACTACCAGATTAGTGAACGACGCGTTAGTGGAAACTTGCAGATGATACGTCTGAACAATTCCGCGCGTACCCCAGTTTAATTTTACAGGGGCCGCTTCCAGTACAATTTCACTATCAGATGGTGAAATAGGAACCGGCGCATAAGCAGAATCAATAGTTTGAGGTATTCCGAATGCAAAATCACCTAAGGTTGAGGCTGCAAAAGTTAATTCGTTCTTTGTTGAGTCATAGCTTGTGGGCAAAGAAATAAAATTACTATCACTGTTCAGTCTTGCATAGACTATAGTTATCTTCGGACTAGTAATAGCGGGAAAATCAGAGAGATTAACCTGGACTTGGCCTGTATATGAATTAAAGCCTGAACCGTTGATATTAAAATAATTTGACGCCAGAAGCGGTGCACTTGCAGCAAATACCGGATTTAACGGAGCATATTTAAAACTTGTAACAACTACATTAGCATAAGGTGAAGAATTTAATTGGTTAAATATAACCGATATGCCTGTTGAATCGTTTAAGTTGTTAAACTTATAAGTGTTACCTTGTAAAATACCCGAACTTGTTGCACTCGCTTCAGGGATTTGGCTAACCCACTGGTAGTTATATGAACGATATGAGAATTGTCCCGCCGGCATAAAAAATTCGAGTGCTGTTGAAGTATCCGGATGAACTTCGGTAAATACCGGAATACTGCCGCCTGATGCCTGTCCCCAGCCAACGATAGTATTTCCATTTGGAAGCCTTTCCACCGAGCCCATAGAACTTGCGTATATGTCCGGTGTGTGTCTGTATTCCCAAACCAGAGTAGCCGTTTTGTTTAGTTCGTCTAGTGCGTACTCAACACCCCTGGAATAATTGGGTGAATGTTGTTCACCATTATCAAATAATGTGATATTACCATCCGGTAGTATGCTTATATCGTGTTGATAAGAAAAATAGGTAGGTGCGTTAGATTTATGCTCATTTATAAAAGTAAAATCATTCTGTTTTCCTCCCAACATCCACATTACATCGCCGGTTTCACGATTTATTTTCACAATACTTGAAAGATGCCTCATGGAAACAAGTATATTACCGTCATTATCAAGTGCTAACGAATTTGCATGAATTAAATCCACGTTGGCTTGAGTCAGATCGAAATACGAGTCCGTTATTGGGATGTAATCCCAGCTTCGCCATTGAAATATTACATTCTTTGAAGCATCTAATTCCTGCACTACTAATCCTGTAACCATTGCATCAGGATTACCCCCGGAAATTATCTCACTCATATCAACAGGTTCCTGATCATTTGCAAATAACAATGCATGGCCGTTGGGTAAAAGGATAAAATCATGTGCATCTGCATGATAGCCGTTACCGCATTGAAATGTATCAATCGGTGTTAAAGAAGTATCCAGAACAAACCAACCGCCTGCGCCATTTGGATAAGCATACGAAAGATCGCCGTTTGCTTCCATTTTAAAAAGATTTGCCATTTGAGTAAGCTTTTTGTATTTAGCTATACTGCCATCGTTATTTAAGATCATAAGATAGCTTCCAATAGAGCTACTTGTTCCCTGGGATTTATTTGTAATAAAAATACTTCCCGGTGCAGGGTTACTTGAAGTTCCAACGGTTATCTGAGGAAAATCAGAAGGCAATGAATCCCCGGCTAAATGTTTCTTTGAACCATTATAATTCAGGGAAGTAATTTCAGTACTGTTTATTGTTTCGTTGTCTGAGTAGGAAACAGAATTTATATCTATATTATTCAAAACCGGCGTTGTTTTAAAATGTATTGAAACAGCGGGAAGAGCCTTTCCATCAGAAGATTTAATACCCAGGTTAATATTAACATTCACATTTTCGCCTGTTGAAAACGGTTTCGCAGGGATAAATAAAATTGTTTTGCTATTATCGGACAATTTTACCGAACCGTAATGTTCTCCGCTAACAGTACCCAAAACTGAAAATTCATTTTGAGTAAGACTTGCTGGGTCTATATTCACAGTAGATTTTAAGATAATATTAGTGCTTAAAGAAACCAGTATTGAATTATTTTTTGGTGAGATGTAATCAAAAGTTTGAGAGAAGTTTAGTTGGTTAACTAATAAAAAAAATAAAAGTTTTAAATAAGTCCGTAAAATTTTCATCTATTTCTCCGCAGATTTAAAGCTTACAACGATGTATTTTTTAATTTTAACTTTTAATTATATATTATTATTTGAGAATTAACATTTTCTTTACATTAAAAAATTGCTTACCTGAAATATCAGTAGCTTTCATTGAATAAAAATAAACTCCGGAAGCCATACCGGAAGCATTCCAGTTAATTGAATGATTACCTGATTTCTGAGTTGAATTTACGGGTGTTGCTACAATTTGGCCAATTTCGTTATATATATCTATTCTAACCTGACTTACATTTGGCAAAGAATATTCAATAACAGTAGATGGATTAAAGGGATTCGGATAATTTTGAAGCAATTTAAAGGATACAGATAATTTGTTATTATTTTTAACAGAAGTAACAGCATATTGCTCAATAAAATTACCGGGAGTTAAATCTTTTCCGGTGAAAGCAGAGTAACCTGGTGGATATCTATAGACCCTGAACACCGAATTCATTTGTTCACCGGGATGTGTAGGATCAGATGGTAGTGAGTCCCCCTGTGTTACCGGACCGGATGCATCAACCGGATTAATATATTTCCAAACCATTTGGCCGTTTGAGGTAACTTCAAAAAATATTCCAAGAGTGCCGTAGTTTATTAAAGTATTTCCGTTCGGCAATCTCTGGGCACCACAAATGTCATTTCCATAGAGTGAACTTGGAGGATTTGCCTCGTATGTCCAAGTAAGGCTTGAAGGGCCAAATGCAGATCCAAAAATAAGCATATAATTACCGCTTGAATCAACAGGTGGTATTATTTCATCTACAGTAGAGTAATTACGTCCTACTCCATTATTAAAGCACAAAATATCACCGGCGCCTGGGCAACCCGGATTTATCCATTCAGCATCATGCTGCTGAAAATATTTTTCATCATTCACAGTTCCTGCTCCGTAAGTAATTGAATTTCCCCAACGATAAAGAAGACCCCCACCCCTTCCACTTTTACCTCCCGTAAAGCCTTTTGCCTCTGCGGTTGTTGTACTATGATCTATTACCCAGACTTCGCTATTACCTCTTACACTTAACGCTATTTGATCAAAAGCCGGATTATAATCAATTGAGTTCATATGATTCCAAAAAACCGGTAGTTCTCTATGATCACCTGCGACATCAATCATTTCAGGATGAGCGCTTGGAACTCCATAATTTGCTTTTGTAGAATCATTACTCTGAATCAAATGATCCCATACATGCCATTCCCATATTACATTTCCTCCAATTGGCGGTGTTGGTTGAATTTCCACTACCATGTCGGGAAGCATCATTTTTTGTTGTTGAAAATCCGGTTCCTGGAAATTACTTGTATCAAATCCAGCCGCAATAACTTCCTGAACAGTTTTCTTCTCAACCACCAGCATAATAGTATTTCCGTTTGGCAAACGTTTTACATCATGGTGCTGCATACATGTATCGTTGGAATAGTCAAGCTGCCATACAAGACTGTCATTCCAATTATATTCCTCAATTCTTCCACCTTCACCGCCGCCAGTGCTAAGTTGTCCTTGAACTTCACATGTGCGTAGCAGATCTCCATTCTCAAGAAGATAAACCGACTGTCCGGGAGGATATTTGCTAGCCGTCCATTCGTGACATATGCGACCTTCATTATTAATTAAATATGTCATTGTATTTTGTTTGGGGGCAAATAATGTATAGCCGTTAAAAGCTTTTGTGCTGTCATTAAGAAACAGCCCAACGGTTCTTGTTTGTCCATATGAATGGGAAAACAAAAAAGCAATTAATACAATAATGGGGAGCTTATATTTCATAACAATTCCTAATTTTTAAATCGACATTATTCATAGTTTAATTGCAAATACTATTTAAGCAGAACAAACTTCTTTGTATTAATAAAATTTCCGGCTTTTATACTATAGAAATAAATTCCGCTGGTTAAGCTCGTAGTGTTAAATTTGAATTCATAAATACCAGCTGATTTGTATTGATTAATTAAAGTTATTAATTCCCGGCCGAGGACATCATAAACTTTTAATGTTACATAACTATTAACCGGTAGTTGATAACGTATTATTGTAGACGGATTAAACGGATTAGGATAATTTTGAAAAAGCCGGAATCCATCCGGTAAAGAATTTTGCATACCATGTAACCCGGTTAATAGTGAATTACTTCTTACAATACGGAACCCAACATGATACCAAGGTTGGTTAGGGTCCAAAGGCCCGCGATAGTATGAAGGATCTCTGTTAGAAACGCGTGAATGCCCGTCGTTTACAGAATCAATTATATCGCCATTGTACCAATTTCCTCCCCGCATACCTCTATATCGTTTACCGTCCGGCATAATCGATGCTGAATCGGCTGAAGGACCTTTCGGATTATCAGATGGGCTAAAGCTATAGTAATTAGATCCATACCAATCATTAACAAATTCCCATACATTACCCGCCATATCATAAAGGCCGAAAGCATTACTGCCATTTGACGTTTGATAACTTGCTGCGCTTCCGGGCCAGTTATAATCTGTTTTCAGTTTTAGCATTCCATCATAGAACCCTACCGGTGTTGTGAATGGATATTGACCTGATTGATAAGGATTTCCCGAATTAGGCCAATTTGTTTTAGCATTGTTTACATCATTGCCCCATGGATAAATATAATAAGGATTATATTGCCCTCCTCTTCCGGCATATTCCCATTCCGCTTCTGTCGGAAGACGATAGCCGTTCTTAGTAAAATCACAATTCCACATAGACAAATCATAACAAGGATTTAACCCGTTTTGCAAACTCAACCAATTACAATAAGCAGCGGCACCGCACCACATAACACCTACCATAGGGTGATTTAACCTGAAATCAGAGATTGAAAAAGCATTCCCGTCATAGCTTATACTGTAAAATGGGGCGTACTGATAAGTGTAACATATTATATTTGTATCTCCGGCAAGATATACTATATTGTTCCGCACTTCTAATAGCCCATTTAGCAAAGATGAATTTAAAAATGCAATATACTGCTGGTTCGTTGTTATTGTTTTGGCAACGTAAAAAGAGCCTATTTTAACATTATGAAGCGGCAGTTCATCACTGGGATGATTAGGATCTGCAAAGTCATAATGATCGCCCATTTCAAATTCCCCGCCTTGAATTTGTATTTCGGTAATTCCTAAATCGATGTTATCCATTCCTCCTCGGACAAGCAATACATTTTCTTTTGCTGTTTTATCATCATAGGAGACGATACCATAGTCAACATTTAAATCCCATGCTAAAGATGACGTTAAGTACATAGTTGTAGAAGACCAATAATTCCCTGAGCGAATATTCGGGAAATTATTGGTATCAAATGAGGGGAGGATTAATTTTTCATTATTTAATGATTGCAGTTCCTTTACGTTCGGCAACCTCCAATCTGTTTTACCGGCTAAGGAAAGCGTTTTTGTGTAAGCAAGCGCTTCTTCCCATGTTATTGAATCCGATGTTTGTATTTTCTGCCAGGTCAAACCAGTATAATTATCTTTAATTGTTCCATCACCATTATCTGTAAAATGTGAGACTGAAAAGGTAGTTAAATATGGATCTCTTACAGCCCTTACGTCAAATAACCTTGTACCGCCTGCACTCACTGTTTCCGATTTCGGATGCGGTCCAATTCCTCCTCCGGCATTAACCACCCACACTATAGTCGAGTCATCAGCCCGGAGATCGCTAGACCACCAATATTCAGCAGTGGTCTTTGTAAAATAAGTCGTATTTAAGGCAGGGTTGAGATTATCGTAATTATTAATACTGAATAACTCATGACTTGTCGGAAGCCGCCAGTCATTAAATCCTCCAAGCGTTAAATTCTTACAGTAAGCTTTGGCATTCTCGAAGGTCATTTCACCCCCATCAGTTTTCTGCCAAATTAATCCTGTGATATTATCAGTAATTGTTCCATCTCCGTTATCTGTAAAAGAAGGCGGATTAATAAGAAAATCGGAATCTTCTCCGTAAGTTGAAGTATACTTACCTGTCTGACCGGTATCCGGCAGTTTGAATGGGAGTAATTTCTGAGCGTTTAATCCTGTAAAATATAAAATAATAAAAACCGGTATAAATAATTTTTTATTTTTCATAAATGACATTTTGAATATTCAGATTAAGTTTATTTTAAATAAATCATTTTCATACATTTGGTATAATTGTCGGCACTAATTCTATAGAAATAGATACCGCCGGCAAGAGAATATTTTTGTGCATTGAATAAAACGTTATAGGTTCCCTTCTGTGTGTACTGGTTCAAAAGCGTAACTAATTCTCGACCGAGTATGTCATACACTATTAATTGCACAGTACACGGAACGGGTATTTCGTATTTGATTATTGTAGACGGATTAAATGGATTTGGATAATTCTGCATAAGCGAAAAATTTAAAGGAAACTCAGCTGCTTTTTCGACCGCTGCAACAGTATTAGAATTTATTGTATAGGAATAATCTATATGCCCATTTGTACGATCCTGGTTTTCCATTACTGGGAGGTATGAGCGCACATACGCCACATTAGTAGAACTGTCGCTGACTATAACTTTAAGAAAACCCGAACAAGGTATAATTTTACCACTAACATAACCATAGCTTAATGAAGCACCTGTATTTTGAAAATTAGGGTTTCCCGGTTGAGGTACTTCCTGATATATTATTCCGTCAAGTTCCTGTTCATCAAATAAGTGATCATGCCCATGAAAGAAAATGCTGACATGATTTTGAACCATAAGTTGATGAATTGGCAATTCCCATCCGGGTCGATTAATAGTAAATCCCCAAGTGCTGTCGGCATTTAATCCACCCATTTCATAAAAAGGAACAGACTCGGCACCACCTCTGCCATCCGAATTATGGCCGCCAATTAATTGATGACAAAAAACGAATTTAAATTTGGCACTGCTTGATTCAAGAACATTTTTAAACCATTCATATTGATCTTCTCCCAGAGTCCAACTCCAATTATCAACAGTATTACCGGGTTTAATCTTTGTGTACCAATAAGGATCCAGCACAACAAATAGTGCATTTCCCCATTCCCATGAATAATAATTCTCTCGTAAACCAACAAAATCTTCACTCTTCGAATCCCCAGAATAAAAATTATCCGGAACCGGATTTATATAATATTTTGTCCTCGTATTTGAGGCCATAACAGCAAGATTGTTTGCTGTACTATTTAGCAGCCATCCTTGTTCTCCTTCATGATTGCCAAGTACTAAAAACAATGGAATGCTGTGGCAGATTAAATCATAATAAGAACGCAATAGCAGATGACGATAAGTGATGCTGTCCTGCGTAGGACTTTGAAGTTTATCGGACATAAAAGTATCGCCGAGATCTATTAAAATATCCGGGTTATTATTTGCAATGTTTGATAAAGTAAGTTTATATAAATCCAAATTTGTGTTGTAATCAAGATGAGGATCTGCTTCTACTGCAAAAGTGAATGTTGTGCCCTTTGGTTTTGCGGTTTTAAAGGAATGTTCATCTCTTGCAAGAAAAACCTGGGTTCCCGTTATACGATACATAACTCTGTAATAATAAGTTATTCCCGACAATAAATTATTTAGAAGTAAGTTGAAAGGGACACTATTTAGACATGAAATAGTTGTTGTTTTGCCGGTATATATCGAAGACTGTGTACCGTATTCAACATAGACATCCAGATTATTGTCAGCGCACATATTTATTGTTATTGAACTATTTGTCGGTCGTCCTAATAGTTCGTTACAGATAAATTTTACCGAATCGATTGAGTTTACGCTTTGTGCAATATTTATTTTTATAAACAAACACGTTATAAATGCAAGAAATAATATTTTTCCCACAACTTCACCTTTTAACCAAAATTATACTTATAACGTTTGACAACACTCTTGAGAAATACTTGCGCCAAGTAATGGGGAAAAGAGCTGAAATAAAAAGATACTTGTCAATAATCAGTTTAAATGCAATATGATTCTTAATATTATTATTAATGATTTTATAATAATTTTACCTGACCTTCATTTTGAGTTAGTGCTGACTTTCAGCTTTTGAAATATTCATTTATACTCATGCCTGATTTCATTCGAACCAGAATACAATATTTTCTTTAACTTTTTATCATGTCGTTTTATTATTATCAATATGGCAAAACTTTTTCATACTTATCCATTATTAGGTTAAACCTTCTACTATCTAGCTTATTTTTCATCAATTGTAGATTTTTAAAGTTTCTCATAATATTAAAAGATATTATTCTATGACTTAGAAATAATCTCTTCATGAAACTTTTGATTGATCGCATTAAGGACATCATTTATTCTAAAAGGTTTGAGAATAAAATCGCGTGTTTCGATTATCAACCCTTCTTTAATGTCCTGTATCTTATAACTAGCGGTAAGAAAGATAAGCGGAATTGTTGTGGTTAGCGGATTGCCGCGCAATTTCTTTAATAAATCCAACCCGTCCATTTTGGGCATTCTTACATCGCTTAGTATCAGGTGAGGTTCATATTCAAGTGCCATCGAGTATCCCTCATATCCATCTTTTGCACTCACAACGAAATAGCCTTCGCTTAGAAGAAGATCTTCCAAATTTTCACGAACATTCTGCTCGTCCTCAACAATTAATATTAATTTCATAACACCTGCTAATAGTTAATGATTTATTTGCCGCCTTAATATTCATTGTATTCCACTGCACTGTTTGAATTTATATTATAGCTTAAAAATTTACTAGCGTTTATATATAAACATCCAAGATTTTTCATCATCCTCATTTTCATCTCGAGTAATAATTCAGCCGTCAACCATTCAGGAAAATTTAGTTTCTTAAATTATTTGACAATTTAATTTATTAATACTTGCGCACATGAGGTCGAATAGTGCAATAATTTTTATCCAACTTTTATTATAAAAATTAAATAACACTTTATAGCAACTCATAGAAATATTATGTAATAACGCCGGGCATAAAAAAAATACCTTTCAATCTTTATCCAGACTGAAAGGTATTTATACAAAATAGTTCCTAATGTCACTGTTTTCTTCTGTTCATAATAATTTTGTTAAATTCACGTTTTTGATTTTCATTTAGAATTTTCAGTATACTCTCATCTTCTTCCTTACGATTTCTTTCTTTTTCAATTTCAATTTCATCCGGTTCCGGATTTAATTTTTTTCTTAGCTCCTGATCCTTTTGCTTTGTTATTACCAGAAGTACACGTAACTTTTTTATTTGATCATCTGAAAGATTAAGCCGTTGTGAATATTTGGCTACTTTTTCATCTATCGAAGGGAGCATAAGCTTTTCATCCTGCAAACCCTGAGGAGAATTTCTTTTAATTTCCGGTGTGTTATCATTATTTGAATTTTTTTCTCTCCTAATATTATTAAACTCTTCTTTCTCTACCGGTTTATTTCCAGGTGGAGGCGAACCGAATAATTCAATCAAAATTGGCTTTAGTCTTTCTTTTTGTTTGGGGGTACATATTGCTAATAACTCATTAAAATGCTTATAGCGCAACATTTCTACTTTTGATTCCATTGCCCCAATTTCTTCCGCTTTTGAATTAACAAGTAAAGTATCCGGATTTTCTTTAAATAATTCTGCTGCTAATTGCATTTTTAGTACATCGGAACTATCATTATATCTTTTTAATTGATTTATTCTATTATTTTGCATTTTTTCTAATTGTTCTGCCTGTAAATCGGACAAATCAAGAACTTTTTTCATAAGATTAAACGACTCTGATTTACTATTATTTTGTGCAGCAGGCTGCATTTCATTTTTTTTAACAGTCTGCATCCATATAATTGAAATAGTAAGTAAATTAAGCACCAATAAAAGAATAATTAATATATTCTTAAATTTGCTCTGATTTATTAAATCCATAACATTCTCACTTAAAAATTATTTTGAGATTTTTCAATCCGAAAATCCGCTCTCAATTCCAAAACAAGCTTTTCTTGTGAATTTTGTTTTATATTCCATTCATAGTAATAAACTAGGGTCACAATATTTATTAAAAGGACTATTAAGATTATAGCTTGTTTCCAACCAGTGGCAAAACTTTTTTTCTGTTTTTGTAAACGGTACTCTATTTCAGTTTTTAACCTGGTAAATAAGAAAGGATTCTCCTCGAGAATTATGTCGTTGTCAAAAGCCTGAAATGTTTTTTCTACTTCATCTAAAATTTCGTTTTTCTTTAACATGTTAAAACCATTTAATTTTTACAAATGTTTTTTATAATAACTATAAAGTTTCTTCTTTAAATTTATTTTTGCCCTGTGAATTAATGATTCAACCGATGAAATACTTGTTTTCAAAATCAGCGCTATGTCATTATAACTCATTTCCTCATATTTGTTAAGAGTAAAAGCGATCCTCTGATTTTCAGAAAGTTTTTCAAGCGCCCAAGCCAAAATTTTGGCTCTTTCCAGATTTTCAAGTACTTTTTCAGGGCTCAAATTTTCCGGCCCAGGAATTCTTTTTTCCACTTCATCATCTCCCAACAGACTGACAATTACTGCAAAACGTTTTTTTCTTTTTAAACTTTTTAAGTAGTTTAAAGATTTTGTAATTGCAATCCGATATATCCAGGTGGATAATTTTGCATCAGATCTAAATGAATGAATAGACTCAAACACCTCTAAGAAAACTTCCTGCGTGATGTCTTCTGCCGATTCCTTATTCCTTAAAAATTTATAAGAGCAGTTCAACACCATTTTTTGATACTTTTCTATGACCAGCCGAAAAGTTACATCATCTCCACTCTTAAGTTTTTTAATTATTTCGGGGTCTTCCATTTAAAAATATCTGTTTTCTAAGATTATTTGACAACATAATTTACAAATACTTGCGTTTAAGTTATCAAAACAAGTAAATAAAAGTGTATAAATATTTAACCGAGGTTTTGAATAAGTTTGTTAAGTCGTATTATCAAATAATTTTATAATTAGCCTAATAATTTAGAAATCATCCCATGGATGTTCTGCTATCTTCAGTATAAGACATATAAGAATTTTTTACACAATTATGTGATAATATTTTTTAAATGTTCTACAGTAAAAACTAAAATAGTATCAGATAGATTTGTATACCTGATTGAATCAGGTTATCATTTTAATTTTCTATTAATATTTAACACGATTTAAAAAAAGATTTTCCTTTTTTTAAATCAATAACCCAATATAGCTTGTAAATTTTCCGGAGAACTTCCAACAATTTTTTTTTGATTTCATTTGAATTTAGCTATTTTTAGTTCATATCGAGATTTGACTAAGTATAGAAATTATTTAAACAGTCAAAAAACGGTTCGGCATTCAGGAGAAGAAATAATGATTTATGCTGAGTGCCCCCTATAATTTAATAAAAAAAAGGATCACATTATGATCAGGATTTTCTATGTTATTCTTCTTAGCACAATACTTTCTTCAACGTTATCCGCCCAACATTCCGACACACTAATAATAAGGAATACCGGTATTGATATACTCGCAAATACAATTCTCGGAGATACGCTTTCAGATGGAAGCCGGGCGAATATAAACAGGGTTTATGTACTGATGAGAGGTGAAAGATATATCAACAGCAAAACAATTATTAACAACGGTTATCATTTAAGGATTACCGGCCAGCCTGTTTCAGTTTATGGGAAAGATGCCGGACCGGCTGTTATCCAGCTTGCTCCCGATTCATTGAGGTTTCTTCTTGGAGACCGTGATACAGCCCTGATTATAGATGCTCGCGGGGATTTAACGGTGTCAAATATATGGTTCCTGTCATGGATTTCAGCCGGGGCACAGCTTTGGGAACCTATAATTGAGGAGAAGGATAGTGCAAAAGTCCGGATCGACCGCTGCATATTTGAGTGGCAGGAAGGCCCGGCAGTTCATATTACCGGAAAATGGACAAATGTTTTTCTTACCAATAATTTGTTTCGAAACGCGATCTACAAAGATGAATGGTGGGCGGGAAGAGTTATTTATTACAATGCACCCTCAGATACGCTTGTAGAAATTAACAACACACTTGAGAATGTCGGCTTCGGACTTATTCAGTCACAGGGAATCGGTCTCAATTATTACTTTTGCGATCATAACACAGTTGTAAACTGCGCTAAGTTCTGCTGGCTGGAGAGTTATTACACAAAAGCATTCATCGCTAATAATCTGCTGGTGAACTGCCATTTTACAGGCGAACGTATGCAGGACCGGATATTCCAGGATCCCGATACTCTTCTGTACGGCCAGGCAATCAACATAGATACACTTAAAACACCGGGACGAAAAATATCTCAGTCTGAAGCGATAAAGCTTTTCGGCAGCGATGCAGTTCAATTTGTAGATCAATCTACGCTTAGCTCTAAAGACCCGAAGGAATTAGGCCGGATTATCGTTTACAGCAACAATGCAACTTATTTTGACACTTCTGACTTTTTCGGTTTCTATAGAAAATACAACGATACGGTCTCATCAGCAGATGGTAAAATTCTTCCCGAACCAGCTACCAATTCACGCACGCAATCAATGTGGAAGTGGCATCCTCACATGATCAACCGGGGATCAGTCGATGGAGTAAACCCGGATTTCAAATTAATGCCGGATAATATGACTTTAATATTAGCGTTTCTTGAAGACATGTACTCGCCTTCGCCAAAGAACAATATTTTTTGGGGATATGATCCTGACAATATTAATGATCCACCGGCTGCCAGGAATATGACAGTAGTCTACAAGAATTCATCAGGCGGTAATTATCCATCTAAAGAAGATTTTGCTTTTAGTAATCAAAAGTTATTGAAAGCAGGCTTGGATGGTTATCCCGTAGGTGATTTGAATTGGTTCCCTAAGAAACTCATGAACTGGAAAGTCATGAAAGATTTGACACTTATGAAAAGAATGCTTTCAAAAAGCAAATAAACTTTTTGGAGTGGTAATTAACTTAAATCATAACAGCAAAAATATAATGAAAATGGAAATTAATATTTATAGATACTTAGCCATAGCTTTTACTATCATATTGATGTTTTTTATTTATACATTTAACAGTATTGGAGCACAAAAAATCCGATCGAATAATTCAGCAAATTTAATCACCAATGACAGCACAAAAACCGGCTGGCCTTTAATTACCCGCCGTGGAGACCAACTGTATGAAAGAGATAAGGTTTTCCGGTTTTTCGGACTTGATGCACCGAATATTCATCAGAATGAAACTCAAATACGTACTGATTTAACAAATCGATTCCCGGATGAATATGAAATACGCGATATACTCAGCGGTATTCAAAGAGAAGGAGGAAGGGCAACCAGGATATTTACTTTATCGGTATTTGACCCTGATGACAAAGGGATACCCGTATACATTTCAGCGCGGCGTACTTATAACGAAGAAGCATTTCGCTGCTTAGACAGGGTAATAGCATACTGTCATGAGTACGATGTACGTTTGATAATTCCGATTATTGCTTCACAATCTTTCAGAGGAATTCGCGGTGTTGATGAATTTGCCCAACTAGCAGGGAAGCCCGGTTCGGCATTCTGGACAGATAAAGGAATAAAATCTGATTTCAGGGATTTATTGAATTTTGTTCTTAACAGGAAAAATACTGTTAACGGAATTTTATATAAAGATGACCCGGCCGTTTTAGCATGGCAGCTTGGAAATGAGTTCGGCAGTTATGCAGGCGACAGAAAGTTGGATTATAATGTCTGGACACCTGTAATTACAAAATGGTGTTTGGAATTTGCTGCCTACATAAAAAAACTTGATCCGAATCATTTAATAATTGACCCCGGCGGCTGTGACCGTAATGCTCTTTTAAATGATCCTAACTATGATATAATCAGCGATCATCTATATGAATACTGGAGCCGGGTAAGCGGAGGAGATTGGAAATTAGCACCTATGGCGGAACGATCATGGAATGAATGCAAAGGCAAGAAACCGCTGATTGTTGATGAATTCGGGCTGGGTTCTACCGAAAACCTAAGGGAATTAATGGAAATGATACGCACCGGTGGTATTACAGGCGGATTACTCTGGAGTATAAGGGGCCACCGAAGAGACGGTGGTTGGTACTATCATAATGAAGGAGGAACTGAAGTAAATTCATTTCATATACCGGGTTCTAACTGTGGATATGCTTATGATGAAATCCGCATGCTTGATTTGCTTAGAAAAGAATCTTACAAAATAAGAAGTATCGAACCTCCTCCCATAGAAGCGCCCTCACCCGCACCTGTACTTATAAAAGAAGGAGAAGGGTTTACCTGGAGAGGCTCTACAGGAGCTTCAAGTTATACAGTTGAACGCTCAGAATCACCAGACGGCCCTTGGATAGTAATTGCCAACGGCTTGAATGATGCTGTAATATTTGATGTAAAATCATATGAGTATTCACCGGAAGCTTCCAGCCCAACGGTTCTTTATGTTGACGAAAGCGCCACCGAAGGCAATAAATATTGCTATAGAATAAAAGGTGTTAACATAAGCGGAAATTCCAAGTATTCAAACGTTCTTGAAGTTCAGAAATAATGTATTTTGAGACAAAGAAGATCCCGAAAAGATTTATGTTCAGGATTTAATAATTGCAAGATATAACAGCTTCAATTACGCCATGCAATTAGAATGAGAAGGATGTTTTTGCAGCTCATCAGGTATTGGATTCTATTTATAAAATAGTAGTCTTACGGCGTCTTGAAAATTATTGTATCGCCATAGTTTCATTTAATACTAAAATTTTTTAAAAACCTTTGGAGTAACTAAGTTGAGAATTTTTTTTAGGTTTGTATTTTTAAAAACATTAATAGTTTTAATTATTTCTTTGTTTACTTCGGGATGTGGCGAACTCTTTCAAATGTTCCGGCATAACGAATTAAGTTTGGTATCACCTGAAGACGGTATGAAGATTACAAATAATATACCTACGCTTGCATGGTCCCGTATAACATGTGATAAATATGAAATTTGGCTTGATGGTACTAATATAGATTCTGTAGTAAGCGGAAATAATTTTTATGTGCCTTTCCCATTATCATCCGGTAAACACATTTGGTCTGTAATCGCATTTAATAACGGGCAGCGTATTCCAAGCGATTCGTACGAGTTTTACATTGAAGATAAACCACTGGAAAAAGTTCCAGAAAATTCACTTATACTCAGGAACAATTGGAAAATTCAGTCTTCAATAATTGCAACAGATGATGGGACAAAAATATCCTCGCCTGCTTTCGAAACTAAAGGATGGTATACAACCAGCCTTCCGGCAACTGTTCTTACAGCGCTTGTGAGGAACAATGTTTATGCTAATCCTTATACCGGGATGAACAACAGGCTTATACCCGACATGAACGACATCTTTAATAACCGGTTTGACATGCTTAAATACAGTTATATTCCCAACCAAAATCCCTGGAAAAAACCTTATTGGTTTAGAACAGAATTCGGTTATCCTGATAATTTTCCGGGCAAAAGAATTTGGCTGAATTTTGGAGAAATAAATTACAGAGCCAGTGTTTGGTTGAATGGAAAAATAATTGCAGATACCTCTATAATGGTGGGAATGGATCGCGCATTCAAATTTGATGTAACGTCTTTTTTGAATAAAGATGAGAAAAATATTCTAGCGGTTGAAATTTATCCTCCTGATCATCCCGGTTTGCCCGCACCGGAGCCTGTTACAGCACTCGCTGACCCGGGAAGAAACCTGGGACAGGATGGGTGGATAACCCGTGATTACACAAAATGGGATGTATTGGGCTGGGATTGGCAGCCAGCTATCCGGGACCGGGATATGGGAATACCACGGGATGTATTTCTATCTTCATCCGACGATGTTGAACTTGAGAGCCCATATGTTACATCTGATTTAAATTTAAAAGATACGTCATATGCCGACCTTACCATTTCAGCTGATATTGTAAATCATTCTAATACTTCCAAAGACGTGAAGATCCTGGTTTCAATAGAAAAAGATGATAAAGAAATCATTACAGTTGAGTACAACTTACAACTTGCCTCTAATGAGACTAAAACAATACTACTGGATAGAAATAATTTTTCTCAACTGCATCTTCAAAATCCTAAACTATGGTGGCCTAGCGGCTACGGTTCTCCCGAACTTTATTCACTGAGTATGAAAATAAAAACATCCGAAGGTACTTCATCCTATCAAAAAGTGAATTTTGGTATACGCAAAGTTGAGACATACGTATCAGGAGAAGAGCGCATTTATAAGATAAATGGGGAAATTATATACATGAAAGGCGGCAACTGGGTTCAGGATATGATGCTAAACTGGAATTCAAAACGTTTTGAACAGGAAATTCGCTTAACTAAAAACGCCAACTTAAATTTTCTTAGAATCTGGGGACCAACCGGCACTCCGCCCGAAGCATTGTATAATGCTGCAGATAAATACGGAATACTTTTGTGGCAGGATTTTTTAAATGATTTCTGGGGGAGCGAAAGAAATAATCCCGATTATAAACCACAGGAAAAACTTTATACAGAAGCTACAACTGAAATTGTGAAAAAATTCAGAAATCATCCATCGCTCATAATTTGGTGCGGCGGAAATGAAGGCCCTAATCCGAGACAGGACATTATAATGAACCAAATTCTTCCGATGTTCGATGGAAGAGATACCAAACATTATTTAAAAAGTTCCGACGGTGAGGGAATTCACGGAGGAGGTCCTTACAATACGATAAGCCCGGAAAAATATTATAATAATAATAAAATCAACGGATTCAGCAGTGAAATCGGCCCAAGCGGTGTTCCCGAATATGAGAGCTTGATTAAATTTCTGAATAATCCCGGTAAAAATTATAAAGAAGGATACTTTCCTCTTAACGGCGAATGGGCATACCATAACGCCACAGACAGACCTGAAGACTCCCGAAAATTTTCTACCTACGATACACTTGTGAAAAAACAGTACGGTTCAATAGACAGTTTGAACCTTACGGGCTTCAAAGAATACGCTGATAAAGCCCAGTTGCTTAACTACGAGGTTTACCGATCAGTTATTGAATCATTAAACAGACAACTATGGAATACTGCAAGCGGCTTCGGATTATGGAAATCAAATTCAAGCTGGCCGAGCGTTGTATGGCAGCTATACGATTGGTATCTTGATCCAAATGCAGGTTATTATGGAACCAAAAGCGCATGCGAACCATTACATGTGCAAATGAACCTGGATGATAGGAAAGTTATAATTTGGAACTCTCTTTATGAAAACAAACAAAATACAACTGTTTCGGCAACTCTTTATAATATGAAAATGAAAGAAATCTGGCACGGCACCGATACACTAAATTTATTTATGAATCGTGTTGCAACCAGCAGGCTTATAATTCCGGTTCAGGATAGTCTGAGCTTTTTGAAACTTATTAACTATGACGAAAACGGTAATGTACTATCCGAAAATTTTTACTGGTTGAATAAAAATAACGACTATACCGGGTTAAAAAGTCTTCCGTCTCCAGATTTGAGTGCAGAGGCAACGAAAAAGAATTCTCACGGGCAAACGAAATTTACCGTAACAATTGCAAATAGGGGAAATACTCTTGCATTCATGACAAATCTGAAAATAAAAGATAAAGTTTCAGGACAGGAAACATTACCAACATATTGGAGCGATAATTATTTCAGCCTGCTTCCCGGTGAAAGTAAAGAAGTAACAGCTGAATACGATAATGACGACGCATCCGGTTGGCCTGTTATTGAGTGTAAAGCTTACAATATGCAAAAACCAATAATTATTAATCCATAGTTTTTTTAAATTAATCATATATAAAAAATAGGAAATAAAACAAATCGGGCCGGGATAATTGGTTCTGGTTTCGTAGCAAAATTTCACTATGAAGCACTTAAGCGTGCCATTGCACTGATGTTGAAGTTATTGGGGCTTATTCAAGAAATTTTTCAAACTTAAATGCATTCTCTTCTGAGAGGGGCATAAAAAGTTTTAAGAGTTTAACAAAACTTATCGAAGTAATATGCCGAAGCTATTCTCATAGAGGACTAAAAACAGCTTTAAACTATTTTAGGATTTTTACAAAAAGTAATTTACTTTGCTAATTGTTAAGCTCTAATCCCAATATAGAATTCCACCCCAAATATAAATATTTATTATTGACAAGATTTTCTTTAAAGTATCCGGTTCTTAAATAAATTTCTAAATGATCTGAAACATCATAACCGGTTTTAAAATAAATGTGGTTGTCAACATTAATGGAATTATATAGAAGATTAAGATTATTTTCGGCAAGCTCGTTGAGATTAAATTTTCTAAAATATAAATCAGCCAGGAGAAATAACGACCATTTATCACAAAAAAGCTTGCCGGCAACAAGACGTATCCATTGCTCGTATGAAAAATTACTCGTAAGATCTGAAATATGGATTAGGAAACGATAATCAAGATTAACTATTGCATCTTTTAAATAATAGAAACCTATTTGCGGCCCAAATCTCCACCCATTATTTTGATTAACGGTTCCTGCATAGCCAGGAGTTCGGTTTACCTGCTGCCCTTCTGAAAGAGGTATCCCGGTTACGGAAAAACATTCCGTATAAATTCCATAACCTATTTTTGTTATTGCACTTAAAGAATAGCTTGTTTTTAAATCTAAAAGATAATAATCCAGTGTTTGCCCGGTACTATCCTTGATTTTTTGAATCCCGTACCCGGTTGTTATATTGAAAGGGAAATCGTTTATGAAGAATAGATCACATTCGGCTAGAGCATTAAATATGTCATAAGACAAATCAATATTTCTTTCGTTAAAATCATCTAACCGTTTGTTTAGCCGGAATCCCCAATTGAACGATTTTTCATATTGTGTGTATGAGCCGTCCGCATCAAAATTTAAAGTGGTTAGTAAATTATTACTTCCATAATATTCGGGGTGTACTATTAAGTTTATCCCGGCATTTCTATTATCATCGTTATAATTGTATCCTAATTGGCCGTCGAAATCTTTGTATAAACCATTTTGACCGATAATTGATGATCCAGTACTAGCATAGAAGCCTGCCTCGGCATTTGTTGAAAATTTAAATTGACTATATGTAACCGGAAAACATTGATAAATAAAAAATAGGGTGAAGAAATAAATATTAAAAGAATTCTTACTCATTTAGAGTTTTCAATTTTATGAGTGAGAATAAACTTATATTCCACAAGATTTTTTTTAAGCTCTTCAAGCAATGTTTGATATTGTTGATACGTTATTTTATGCCGGCCGGAGTCTGGTTGAACAATCCAGTTCATTTGAGGATATATTGATTGATGCAATTGGCTCAATAACAGACTATAGTCATCTAATTGAGAAGTTAACGCTGAATTTACAGTTAAATTCGTTCCCGTTAAAGTGGAACGGTTTAATTTTGGAGTCGTTGATTCTGTAACCGATTGCTGGGGAAGTCCTGTACCGAATTCCGTTTCTTCCAAAAACCTCGCCGTCTTTTTCTGAAGTGAAATAATTTTATCTACTTCAAAAATAGATTGATTTACATTGCTCAAACGATCTTCCACTTCACAAAGGGCTTTTTGCAAATATTCTTCATAAACATTTTTCTGAGCCAGATCGTCAATATTCTTTAAATTTATTCCTATTATTTTATCCGGGTAGAAGGAAAGCAGATCTATTTTCGGCATAACCAATATTTTCTTCCCTGTATATGAATATAACTCTTCCTTTATCTCACTTGTTTTTTCGTTAGGAAGATTGTCTGTTTTTAGAAGCGCCTGCAAAGAATCAATCTTTGACGAATACTTTTCACTTAACTTAATTTTTATGTTTTCAAGATTTGTCTGAAGATTAACTATCTTTCTCTGCAACATAGTAATTTCGTTCGAAACCGGGATTGAGCCAGCCATTAATTCCGTAACAGCATCTTTGTTATAGTCGGTCTTACTCTTTGATTCACTAATTTTTCGTGCTCTGAGGTTCAAAATGTTCTTCAATGAATCAAGTTTTACCCGCTCCGAATTTAACCCGGCTTGGAGCTTATAAAAACTGTTTTCAAGATCCGGGATAGATTGGGGGAAAAAACTAATTTGAAAACAAATCAAAAATAAAGCAATAATTAGAAATCGTGCCGGTTGAATAAGAAATTTATTAAGACAAAATAATATCATAACAAACCAAACTTTTCCAATTTATAATAAAGAACGCTTGTGCTTATTCCTAATAGCTTTGCAGCACGATTTTTTACGCCATCCGATTTTTCCATAGCTTGGACTACCAGTTTTTTTTCAAAAGAATAAACAGCTTCATCCAGGGGAAGGTTATCAAGCCCGCTCGCAATTTTTAAGCTACCAGAAAGATGTCTTTCAATAAGTCCTGAATCAATCTTTTGGGTTGAAGAAATTACAACAAGCCTCTCAATTAAATTTTCAAGTTCACGTATATTGCCCGGCCACGAGTAATCCAGGAGCAGCTTCAATCCATCAGAATCGATTTCTTTTTGCTCTTGCCGGTTTTTTTGTGCCATCTTCTTCAAAAAGTGGTTTATAAGAGCCGGAATATCATCCTTTCTTTCTCTTAAAGAAGGCAGGATTACCGGGATAACTCTCAGCCTGTAGAATAAATCTTCACGAAACTTACCCACGAGAATTAATTTCTGTAAATCTTTATTTGTAGCAGATATTATTCTAACATCTGTTTTTATAGTTGCCTCACCACCTACTCTCTCAAATTCTCCCTCCTGAAGAACCCGCAAAATCTTTACTTGCATTGCCGGAGAAATGTCGCCGACTTCATCAAGGAAAAGAGTACCCTTATCGGCAAGCTCAAACCTTCCTTTCTTTTGTTTAAATGCACCTGTAAACGAACCCTTTTCATGCCCGAACAATTCACTTTCCAAAAGATTGTCGTTCAAAGCCCCGCAATTAATTTTGATAAACGGCTGCTCCGAACGATTACTTTTTCGGTGGATTGCTCTTGCAATTAATTCTTTGCCCGTCCCACTTTCTCCATGAATTAAAATAGTACTATCTTTTTCAGCCACCTGTCCGATAAGTGAAAAGACATCTCTTATAACCACCGAGTTTCCTATCATTTCCTCGCAACCCGTAAAAATTTCTTCATTTAGTAATTTGTTCTGTTCAATCAGGGCTTCAATTTTTTTTTCATTCTGGATTTTTTGCCAGATATTTCTTACTTTAATTCTAAGCTCATCGGGCGAGAACGGCTTGATTAAAAAATCCGCAGCGCCAAGCTGCATGGCTTTTACAGCATCTTCTACTTTCCCATAAGCGGAAATCATAAGAACTTCAATTGAAGGATTTGTTTCCTTCATTTTTTGAAGAACTTCTATGCCATTTAAAGGTTCCATCTTCAGATCTAAAATTGCAAGACGGTACGACTTTAACCGGAAATTTTTCAAAGCTGCGGGCCCGTTTTCAAACCCTGTTATTTTATAACCTTCACGGCTAAGACTTTCAACAATGCCGAGGCGCATAGTATCGTTATCTTCAACTACGATTATTTCATCATTAATATGCATCAACAATCTCTTTTATTATACTAAATATTGTCCCATTTTCAGAATTATTTTTAACAGTTAACTTTGCTTTATTTTCCGTGCACAGCTTTTTACTTATAGCCAGGCCCAGGCCTGTCCCCTCTTTTTTCGTTGTGAAGAATGGATTAAATATAATGTCTAAGTTTTCTTCCGGAATGCCGGCGCCGTTGTCTTTAATGTTTAATATCCAGCAATGGTTAATTGTCTGAGTAGAAATTTCTATTAAACCATTTTCACGGATTGATTCAATGCTGTTAGAGACAAGGTTGATCAATATCTGACGTAGATGATCTTCATCAAATAAAATTTCGGTTGCCGGACAATTAAATACCAACTGCGTATCTTTTTTCTTCATCTGTTTATCAAAAATATTTTCAACTTCTTTTGAAATTTTAGAAAGGTCAACTATCCCGGGATTTGCAGTTACGGGACGACTGTAGTTCAGATATGAAGTAATTAACAATTTTAAATGATTTACTTCTTTTAGAATTTTATCAAGGTACCCCGTATCTTTTTTTTCTTTTTGCAAATCTTCTTTCGTAAGATTTGCAAGCAGTTCAATTCCGCCGAGCGGGTTACGTATTTCATGTGCAATTTGGGAAAGAAGGTCTTCTTTCTCTTTTTGATTCTTTGCAAGCCCCGATTTCATGTTCTCCATGGCTACAGCAAGCGTATTAATTTCCCCGTGCATATTAGCAGGTACAGATGCATTAAAATTTCCTTCCCCGATTTCGGAGCTAAAATAAACAAGCTTGTTAACAGGCTTTGTAATCGATCCTGCCATGAACCATGCAAGTATAATTGTAAGAACAGTTCCTCCCAAGCCGAATGACCAGAATATTGTTGAAAGTTGTTCGACTTTTTGGAGTCTTGCAGCGCTTTCCCTGATAGCGAGCCAATAGCCAGGATTTAGCCTATAAAATCCCCACATATACCATTTCCCGTCGTTTCCTTTAAATGGGATGGAAACTGTCCCGGTTTCTTCCTGAAGCCCATTAATATCTTTTTGGTTTATAAGGAGTCCGGGCTCAAAAGTGCCGGGAATAGTGTTCGAATCGGAATGCACAATAACGTCCAAATTTTTATCGAAAATAAAAATTTCGGAATGCAGACTTTCGTTCTTGTTCCGATTAGATATTTCCCTGAAATAATTCTGAGCAGATTTAGTTGGAAGGCCTAGAGACAGAACATCCAGATATTTACCATCGATTTGTTCCGAAAGCATTTTAGCAACAACATTAACCTGCTCGCTAAGCTGGTTCAGATAAAGGCTGCGTGTGTAATTATAGCTTACTACCGAAATAATAACCAAAATAAGTATTGTTGCAGCACTAAAGGTTAGTATAATTCTAACCCGGTAATAAGAATTTTCTATAATATTTTTATTTAGATTCATATTTCTTCGCACAAACAAAATATAGCTAGTATAAAATTAGTTATAAACATATTCTTTTACATACTGAAACGAACTAAATTGTTAACTTCTGCGGTTACGCAAAATAAGTATGTTTATTGCAAGAATCATGAGAGACTGTCTAAAAAATAATTTTGAGATACAATAATAAGAGTCGACCTGGCAAGTCGACTTACATTTTAGACAGCCTCTTGCTTCCTGGCACACTCAATCTTTCACACAACGAACGCTATACCCGGATACCTTAAGGATGATGGGTATGGGTAAGTTGAAAGGGATATCATCGTAGTACAGTAACAAGATGTCTGCGGTGGCATCATTGCCCTCCGTAGAACTCCAAAAGTAAGTGAAGTTACTTAAACCGCCGAAGCCACCATTGCTATCGCGGCTGCCCGCCAACAACGCGGAAAAACCACTTGTGTTTGTGCCTACTCCTTTTCCTGTTCCTTGTCCTATTGCCTTCAATGCATTGTTACTGTTTACAGTAGATGTTAATTTATCTAATTCATCATAGTTTGGTATATGCCATCCACCCGGGCAAATGCCTTGTACGTATCCACTAAACGCCGGATTTGGTGAACTTGTATCTGAAGCTTCATTCTGATACTGTACCGCTTCCGCCCACTGATATAATCCTCCATAAGCTGCACAGTTTGCCGAATCATCATTATAACAATACTTTTCAATTACTCCATTGTTTGTTTGATCCTGGCTTCCTTTTATCATTGTTCCAACATTAAGATTTTCCACCAACCAGCATTGACTGCCTATTTGGACACTATGGTATGTCTGGCCGGCATAATATACTGTTGGCGTTCCGGGACAGGGAGATAATACAGAATAATTAATTGTACTTGTCCAGCCTGCAACTGAATTGGAAAAATTCCATATACTTGAAAAACCGCTTGAATCTATCTGTCTTGTTATTGTCCCTGCATTATTCATTTTGGTTATTGTTATTGAACCTGTCTGGGCATTGCTAATTTGAACTGTAACAATTAATATTACAATAATTAATAATTTTATCATCGCTTTTAGTGCCTTTTCTTTTGATACTTTATTTTAAATACATCATTTTCATGGATTTGACATTTTGACCGGCAACGACCTGGCATATATATACACCGCTTGTAACAGAGTGCCCGATATTATTATCAGCATTCCATTGGACAGTATAATTGCCTGCCTGCTGCATACTGTTTACTAATGTCTTTACTTCCTGTCCAAGTATATTATATATCTTTATCGTAACTAATGATGATTTAGGCAGCGCATAACTTATTATCGTACTCGGATTGAAAGGGTTAGGATAATTCTGCGATACTGAAAAATCTTTAGGATCAATATTGTTTTGCTTTTTTACGCCTGTAACCGATGTTTGAAATGATATTTGCTGTATGGAATCCAATGGTAAAGAAAATAAAGGAACAATTGCATAACCACTAATAGGCGTACCGATACTTTCTCTTATCAATAATGTTGTATCTCCGGGGAATACTATAGAATTTGATGAACTTATGGAAACTGTTACTTGTTCAGGGTTATTCCATCTTAAAATTACGATTGAGCCTGAAAAATTCTGAAATGTTATCCACTGTAGTGAATCTACAGGTTCTATTATTTGTGCTTTTGTCAATGGAGTTAACACAAATATTATTAGAAGTAAAGCTATATGTTTCATTTTTCTCTCATATATATTCGGAAAAAATATTACCCACAATAATTACTAAAAGAAATTCAATTTGACGGGTTAAGAGTTTTTCCTGCGAATAATATTGCCCCTGAATTTTTTTCCGTTATTAAAAAAATGAAAGGATGATTTACATCGAATACTAATCCCGATGCAGGTACTAAGACAACGGAAGTGACTACTATTACCGCAGTTACAGCAGCAGCTTCAGTACCTTCTTCACCGACCTTAAGGTAAGTTTTATGAAGTACATCCGAAATCTTTAACGACATAGTATTGCTAATTTTTGAGAAGTCTGCCGATGGACTAAATGCATCTACCATTCCAAGATCAATCAAAGGGTTTTTCAATGAAGTAGAAAAGCTCATTTCAAATCTCGGCAAATACAATTTTACATCCTGCTTAGTCATTCCAGTGTTTATCTGATTAAGCAATGACGCATCAAAACGGCTTAACAACTGGTTTACATCCACACCGCTGTTTGGAAGAATTATCATCATATTAAAGTTTCCTTTACCGTAAGAAATTTGCAGAGCGCAATAATTTGAACCCTGGTAATAATTAAAATTATTCTCCTGGTACATCATTGCACATTGAACGGTAGTTCCGTTGGCTAATAAAAACGGACTTTGTTTTGTCAATGAAGAATCAAATTTATTTGTCCAATCCGCCTTAAAGTAGATTGCATTTATAAGATACATAACAGCTTGAGCCGGTATATTATTAATAATTTGAGAAATTTTTCCTTTGGTATTAGCATTTACCCAATTATTTATGGTTGTTACAGAAGCCGGGTTGGTGAAGTCTAAGCTTTGAACATAAGCATTAAAGTATTGTTGATTTACGTTTAAAAAACTTGGTTCAAAGCTTATACTTTGTCTGCACCAAATTGAATTAGCAGTAGTAAAGCTTACACTTGGATCTGAAGATGCTAAAGTATTATTGATATTCAGATATGCCTGGTTTACATCGGTTTGTGAATTTCCAGGAAGTTGGAGAGTGCTTTTCATTTGAGAATAAGTCTCTCCGTTGGCACCGTTAATCGTCATACCAAGTGCTGTGGAAACACTTAAAGGTGATATAAAAATATTTGAATCCTCTGCAGTTTCATTTACCTGCTGAAAAAGATTTAATCCGAAGTTTTGAGTGGAATTAACAAGCTGCTTTTCCAGACCAGTAGAATTTTGATTTGACGGACTTGAAATAGTAACCGGGTTCGAGCATCCTGCCAGCAGAATTAAAGAAGTCAGAACAATTGCAGAGAAAATATGATTATTCATAATTCTTCTCCTTTAGATTTATTATTAAAGTGTTTTTATAATGAAGGCAAGTCAAGTTTTGTGCCCGAAACATTTAAAGAACAATTTGAATAGTTATCCATTTTAACATTCTGTTTTACTCAAAATTAGCTTAAAAAATTTTACCGGCCTGGAATGATGAAGATTCCACTTATCAAATTTCTGATAGGCTATCAGGTTTTTGATAGTCAGGGCCAAAACATTTGACCCTTGATAATATAATGTAAACAAGAATTTTAGCATTCAATCTGCTTGTTTATTGAAATTTGCAAATTGAAGAAAAGTAAAGAATTCTTTTGATTTTAGCGATATTTAGCTATTTTTACTATAATGGAGTTTTATGAAATACGCGAAAAAATTCAGACTGTTTATGGAGAAGAAAGAAATATGAAAAATATTTTATTTATACTAATTATGTTATTGGGTACTCATATGTTTGCACAACGGGTTATAATATTTGATACTACAGATGTGTGTCATTTGAATTCGGAAAACACAATTTGTAAACAAACCGACCAGAAAAAAAATGATTTCCTGGAAAGTTTCAAGAAGGATAATACAAAGTTAATACCTTACGATTCCGAAGCGTATTTTGATACTCCGCCTATTGCATGGGGTAAAAAAGTAAATGATTTTAAGCTCGGCAGAATTGCATATCATACTTCATTCCCGGGCGGATTTGTTGCTGATTTATGGCTGAATAATCTTTTACCTAATCATGAATACAAGCTTACACTCAATGGAAAAGTTGGTCTGGCCGGAAACGAACTATTGAGTGAGCCTGTTCCCGGTAATGAAAATGAAAAATATTACGACTTCCTTATTGTTAAGACGGATTCCAAAGGTGAATATCATGCCAAGCTTGGTGTATATCTTAAAACCGGCGCTTATCATGTAAGGTTTTATGTTAAAGATGCCGACGACTCTTTGATAATCCTATATCACGATTACTTTAAATTTTCCGTAGAATAATAATTTAACTTAACCGGAGAGATAATATAACTGAGAGTCCTATACTGTACAATATAACAGGTTTAATAAAAATCATTTTAAATTTTCAATAAATTAAATAATATCTATGATGTGTAAATTTTTTTCAACCTATATCGTATTGTTTGTGTCGTTATTTATTTGCGGGGTTTTAATGAATGCTAAATCATTACCGGATAAAGGAATTAAAGACCAAACTAATCACGGCGATTCAACAAAAATAAAAGCAGATAATTTTTTGTTATATATTGGAACCTATACTCCTAAAGGTACAGGAATTTATATATATTCAATGAACCCGGAAACCGGTAAGTTGAAATATCTGGGTGTATCGCCTTCGTCTGTAAATCCATCTTACCTGGTAATTCATCCAAATAAAAAATATTTATATTCGGCGAACGAAACCGATTCCGGATATATAAGTTCATTTAGCTTAAAAGATTCTTCAACACTTGAATTTATAAATTCTGTTCCTTCAAACGGCGCCTCGCCCTGCTACGTTAGCATTGATAATTCGGGGAAATATTTATTTGCTTCCAATTATAATAGCGGCTCTGTAACTTCAGTACCGATTAATCCTGATGGTTCGCTTGGTGAGCCGGTTTCAATAATCCGGAATACCGGAAAAAGCATTAACAAACAACGCCAATCGTCGCCTCACGCACATTCTATAATACCTTCATTATCCGGCAATTTGATTTATTCCGCCGATTTAGGCGCCGATTTGATCTATTGTTATAAGATAGATACCACAACAGGCCAGTTATCAACGGTTTCAAAAACTTCTATAACTCCCGGATCGGGGCCGCGGCATATTGCCTTTCATCCTAATAAGAAATGGTTGTATGAACTTAACGAACTCAAGGGAACAGTCAATGCTTTTATGATTGATTCTGTTTCCGGGACACTATTTTTTTTACAGTCCAATTCTTTACTTAACGTAAAAGATGATGGGTCTCTGGCTGCCGATATTCATATTACTTCTTCAGGACGGTTCTTATATGCATCAGTGCGTGATCCTGAAAATATCATTGCTATTTATTCAATAAATCAAAAAGATGGCAGCCTCAATTCAATCGGGAATGTTTCCACGGGGGGCAAAACACCACGAAATTTTGTCATCGATCCAGACGGAAAGTTTCTTCTGGTCGCAAACCAGAATTCCGATAGCATCATTACTTTTCGTATTGATCCAAAATCAGGCAAACTAAAGCAGGTTGGAGGTGCCGTTAATGTACCTTCCCCGACTTGCATAAAATTCTTGAATCAATAAATTAAATTATTAAAGAAATACCAATACTATGAAAAAATTAAGAATTGGAATGGTTGGCTTCGGATTTATATCTGATTGGCATTTAACAGGATTTAAAGATAACCCCGATGCAGATATTACAGGAATATGTCATGTATTTTTTGGAAGTGAACAGCAAAGAACGGTAGAAATGGAATCACTGGAAAAAAAATGCTTCGAACTAGGTATCAAAGCTTACGACAGTTTTGAATCTATTGTTAAAGATCCTGAAATCGATGCCTTGATTATTGGCAGTATCAATCCGTATCACTTTGAACAAATTAAAGCTGCTATTGAAAATGGAAAGCATATTATGGTTGAAAAACCTGTTGTCTCTGATTTTAAACAGCTTGAGGAGATTAAAAGGCTTAGTAATGAAAAAGGAATTAAAATTTTTCCTGCGCATAACTTTGTATACAGGAATGCAGTTCGGAAAGCCAAAGAAATTATTGCAGCAGGTAAATTGGGGCAAATAATTCATTCATCTTTTATTGTTACTCATACAATTAGTGAAGCACATTCAACTGGTTGGAGGGCAAACAAAGATATTTCCAAAGGAGGTGCTTTAATCGACAGCGGGCACCACCTGATTTACCAGGCGTTATATTTATTAGGCAAACCCTCCAAATTACAAGGATTTACGTCTAAAATGGTATTAAAAAATATGGATTGTGAAGATACAGCGCAGATAAGTCTTTTATATCCCGATGGTTCTATGGCTGTAATAATGCAATCGTGGACATCCAATCATGCAGGAATGATTAATGGCATAAGGTTATTTGGGACACAAGGCAGTATAGTGATTACAGATGCACTGTACTTTAATGATGAAAAAATTGATTCTGATGTTGAATATGCGGGTTCGTTTGTAAATGAAGCTAAAGCATTCTCTGATTATATACTGAAAGGGATACCCCCGGTTTCAGGGCTTGATGATGTAGAAGATACTCTTAAAATTACATTTGGAGCATACCAGAGCGCCGCCACAAGTATAGTTATAGACTTTTGAGATAAGTTAATTCTAATTATTGTTCATATGAATATTTAAATAAGTAAAGTTTTCCATAGTCCACATTTTGTTCATTAATTCAATCTCTTTTCTGAAAATTCAAAGACTCGATTGAATATAATAATGTTGTTATATTATTAATAATTAGTTAAAAAGATTTGTTAAATGAGGATTATACCAAGCTTTGCTGTAATTTTTTTAATTTTATCAACATCAATCGGTGCACAGCAGAATAGCCAGATAAATATAAAAGGAAATGTTGTTGATGAAGAAACCGGTGCCCCTTTAGAGAATGTAAATGTATTTCTTGCTAATACTTCAATCGGTACTACAACCGGAAAAAACGGCACATTCAATATTGAAAACACGCAATTAGGAACGTATGATATTATTTTTAGCTGTGTCGGTTATAAAACCGAGAAGAGAAGCATATCCTCATATAAACCGGGCAATTTTAATTTTAATATTTCATTAAAACCTCAAGCTATAAATCTTAATCAAATTAATGTGACAGGAATTATTCCCGAAGATTGGAAAGAAAATTCAAAACTTCTTATAAAATGCTTGATGGGAGAAACCGAAAACTCTTAGAAGACTAAAATCCTGAACCCTGAAGTATTGAATTTTGTAAGAGATGAAAAGACAAAAATTTTCAAGGCTTATTCAGATAGTGTACTAAGAATCGAAAACAAATCATTGGGTTATATGTTGTCGATCATTTTGGATTCACTTGTATATATCCCCAATGAATATATTAGATTTAGGTTCTATACAAGTTTCAAAGAATTAACAGCTGTTACGGAAGAAGAAAAACAGACGTGGGAAAATAACAGGCAAAAAACTTACTTAGACTCCCCAAAGCATTTTTTTTACTCTCTTGTTCATAATCGGTTGAATGATGATTATTACATACTTTTCAGACTTCTTGATAGCTCAACTAAAGATTCAAAAATTGAGAAAAGAATTTTACCTAAAGATATTGATTTAACATGCGTTAGCGATTCGACTATTTATAAATTACATTTTAATGGTCTTCTTGAAATCAGGCGGCGAAATTTAAATCCGCCAGGCGAACTATTCTTTTACCATTCATTATCAATAGATGAGTACGGAAACTTATTAACACCTTTTCCTAATGTAAAAATTTCTGGTATTTGGGCAAAACAGGGAATAGCGGATACTTTACCTTTGGATTATATTTACGATGGAAATTAACAGAAACGGTAGAAAATTCTATCTTGAATAAATCTGTGCATTATCGTCAAAAGAAGCAGTATCCCCTTTATTATTTGGGAAGTATTCAACTTTCATTGTCATATTATCAAGTACACGGGCTGCAAGTAAACCTGTTGAGCCGGTTATGAAATAATTATTTAAATGGTAAAAAACCGTACCACTATTTACGCTAACTTGTGCAGGATCCGGATCTGTTGCGGATGCTTTAAATTTACCCATAACACCAACATATCCTCCAAATGCAAGTATCATCTGAGAGGGGTCATAGGAATCAGGTGCAAACGAAATCTCCATAGGCCAGGCTACAGGTCCGTTGCTTTCTTCAACGGTTACAATTTGATAAAACCAATTCCCGATCAGGCGGCCTTTGATATCATAATCTATTTTACCGTCTTTATCTGTTGAAATTCTATTTACCAATGCATACAGTTGACTTTTCAAAGGATCCGGATAGTATTTATAAGGAGAATCTGCATTCATAGTATACCCGTATCTTGCCGGGTTGATAAGACCCGGCAGTGTAATATTCATATTAATTATACCAAGATCAATAGCGTAGGCCGATCCTGTAATACCAATCTGCTGACCGGCGGTAACCATAGAGTTCATTGTCAGTCCGGTATCAAGGATAATATGATCCAGATAATATGTAAATGTAGCATTTACTTCTACCATAATTTTTGTATCGGCACTTGTTCCGTTCGGCATTAAAATAAAATTAATTCTACCGGAAGCGGGAGCATATACAGGTAATATGTAGTTTGCAGAATACTGATGAGTCGCAGTCGTAAGATTATAATAAAAATAAACATGGTCTGTTGGAAATGTATGCCCCGGAGGATTAACACAGCCGAGAGGTTCAACGTATTCTATTTTATCCACATCGATAGGTGAGAAATACAATTCAGTGGCATAAGTCGGAGCAGGCAAATCAATAATACCTTCTGTAACCGGACTATGCTTACATGAAACAAGTGAAAATAAAATGATTATAGTGATTAAAGTTAAGAAAATATGCCCATAATGATAATTCATAAATTATTATCGAATTTATTATAGAAATATTTATTAATAATTAAATGGTTTCGTTTCTTTAAAAACAGGATTTCTCCGCTGATCAGGTTCCGCTAATAGAATGTTATTTAACAATTTAATATTATTTCCGATAATATGTGATAGGAAGCCCAGGTCTGGGAATTTCTAAAAAATTTGAGTTGAAATGTAAATGGTTTTTTAAGAAATAATCTTCGAGCTATAAAATTTATCATTTTTATAAAGAAATTAAATAGAGGGAAAATAAAATGAAGTGGTTTTACAATTTAAAAGTTAAAACTAAAATTATGATGAGTGCATCATATGTTGCATTAATTACGATAATTATTGGATCTATAAGTTATACAACGCTTAGCCATGTTGATAATAATACAACGGCAATTTTTAAACAGGTTTCCAGTCAATTGGAAAGTTCTCAAGCTGATGCAGCAGCTCTGGAAAGTACAAAAAATCAATCTGAAGCAGAACATGCGGAAAACACAATAATAATATTGACATTATTTACCACAATTGCAGCTATAGGCCTTGGTTTACTAATTTCAAAGAGGTTGGATCTCTCGATATCACGATTAAATATTGCGGCAAGGAAAGTTGCCAATGGTGAATTAAATGTTCAAACTGAAATTCTATCTCACGATGATATTGGAGAATTAACAGAATCTTTTAACCGGATGTCTTTAGAAATTTCTGAATTAATCCATTATTTAGATAGTTTACCTGCCCCTGTAATGGTTATCGATAAGGCATTTAATATAATTTATATGAATAATACAGCGGCAAATTTAGTCGGTAAAGACAAAAAATCACTTATTGGTAAAAAATGTTACGATCAATATAAAACCGGGCATTGTAAAACAGAGAAATGTGCACTTCATATCGCCATGAATACAAATACCTTACAGTCTGCAGAAACCATTGCAAATCTTAATGGAAAAGAAATCCCTATCCTTTATACCGGAAGGCCAACGCATATGGATAATGGAACAGTAGATGGAGCAATTGAGTTTCTTACCGATATGACTAAATCGAAAGAATATGAAAAATATTTATCTGAAAATTCTGAAAAACTATTGGATAAAATGGAAATATTTTCCTCGGGGGATCTTACTGCAAAACTGGTAGTTGAAAACAAAGACGATATAATCGGCAAATTATTCGAAGGCTTTAATAAATCCGTCGAACGAATAAATGAAACTATTAATAAAGTAGGTGAAGCGGTTGAAGCCACAGCAAATTCGGCAAATGAAATATCATCATCTACAAATGAAATGTCTGAAGGACTTATGGAACAGAGCCAGCAGACCATTGAAGTATCCGGTGCTGTTGATGATATGACTAAAACAATTTTAAAAACAACAAAAAATTCTGCTTCTGCAGCGGAAGCAGCAAAGAATTCCGGTATAATTGCAAAAGAAGGTGGAAAAGTTGTAAATGAAACCATTCAAGGAATGAACCGTGTTGCTGAAGTAGTAAAGAAATCTGCCGAAACTGTACATGCACTTGGGAAAAATAGCGAACAGATAGGAGAGATAATTCAGGTAATTGAGGATATTGCCGATCAGACAAATTTGCTTGCACTTAATGCCGCAATTGAAGCAGCCCGGGCCGGGGAGCAAGGCAGAGGATTTGCAGTTGTTGCCGACGAAGTAAGAAAACTTGCTGAACGCACAACAAAGGCAACAAAAGAGATCACGGCCATGATAAATCAGATTCAAAAAGATACTGAAGGCGCTGTGAAATCAATGAACGAGGGTACGGTTGAGGTTGAGAAAGGGAAAGAATTAGCCAATAGAGCCGGGAGATCTCTGGATCAGATAATAAAGGAAACAGAAGATGTGCTGGATAAATCAGCTCAAGTGGCGGCCGCAAGTGAAGAACAGGGGGCAACTGCCGAACAAATCGGTAAAAATATTGAAGCTATTAATACCGTGGCAAATGAAAGTGCGACCGGAATTCAACATATTGCCGGGGCGGCAGAAAAATTAAATAAATTAACCAGCAACCTGGAATCTCTGATAAGCATGTTTAAGTTAAGTGACAGCAAAGGCCAATCTAATTACAGTGTTAGGCAAAACGGCAAATTAGTTAAGCATGAGATAGTATAGGCTACAATCTTTCGGCTTAAAGCAATTATCGATCCCGTCCGGGTAATATTGGGAGCTATCAACTTATATTGTTAAATACATTGATAGAAAAATCTTTATTCTGGCTTTGAAGGAAGTTTAGTTTTAATTTGGATAGGACTGATTTTTACAATACATGGTTTTTTTGTTAAGACTATCAAATATTTAGATAGTCTGATGAGTTTCCGGTATAATTTGGAAATTATTTGCATATTTCCACGGCCAGTTTACACAATCTTTTAAATCTGGCAACAATACGTAATCTGCCTTACCCTTGAAAACAAATGTAGTAATTCTATTTCCAATAAAAAGACTCCGGGCTTGTTCTAAAGTCTTTCCTGTAACAGCGACATCATCAACAATTAAAATGCTTTTTCCTTCAATAATTCTATTTAAAGGACGAATAATTTCAGGCTTTTTAAAAATAGGAATATTGTTGTCATCGCGGTAATTAATTTTTACGCATGCTAATTCTGCACCTAATTTATTGGCAGTTAAAGCTGCGGGAACTAATCCGCCTTCGGCAATCCCTATAACTATATCAAAAATAGGGAGGTGGAATTTATCCAGAGCGTTTTTTATCTCAGGGAAAGTAATCTTTATCATCTAAAAATTATTTTGAGTTCTTCGCAAAAGAAAAAATCAGAATATTTATTAATGAAATAAGAATAATGCCTGGAAGACCTGTTGTTAAAAGAACAGTAAAATGGCCTGCCGTGGAAAATATAAGCTGAGCAGTAAACATAGATATAATAACACTAACCGGGGCAGCTATATATTTGATGGGATTAAATTTAATCAAAAGTGAACTGATTAATATAAATAAGACTAATTCGAAAGTAATAATACCTACAGTTCCATAAACCGGATTTCCTGTTATTAAATAATTTAATACCGGCGAGAGTAAAGCAGCAATTAGTCCGGTATTTAATCTGAAGAATACAATTGCAGCAAAAGGAGCAATAAATATTGGTAATAAAACCGCACCTGCCGGAGTGCCTGCTACCGGAACAAAATGGATTAGAAAAGGTATCAGAATAGAAAAAGCTAAAACAATAACTGATTCTTTAACTTGTACTTTATTTAAAAATGTATTTTCAATTGCAACTGAAGCTGATCTTGACATAATATCCTCTAAGTATTTTTTACTATTACCTAAAATATACATGATTGGGGATCAATTTACAAAAGCAATATGAACTTACACTTCTTATAATATAAAAATTATACAAGTAATAATAAATGAAATGATTCACCAGTTAAATCTCGTCATGTTTTATACTATACCGATCGTTTTAGAACAAGACTGTTAAACCCGCTTTAGACTATGGTTCTGATTCGATTGGTATAGGAAGTAGTGATACAGCCCTATTTCTGCAGGATTATACTCTGTCTGACCGGCATAAGTATTCCTTCTGTAATAAAGATACTGTCAGTCGTAAAATTATCGGGTATTTAAATTAAAACTTAATTAATTTGTATAAAGTATTTTAAATGATACTAAAGGAAAAGAGGAATAAATGAAAAAGAAGTTAAACCTGCATATTCTTAGTTTTTTCTCTTTTGTGATGTGTTTTATTTTTCTTGGTGCTGATAAATACGAAATAACCGCTCAAACAATAAAACCGGTTATTATAAATAAAAAAACGGATATGGAAAGAATGATTGACTTAAGCGGTACATGGCAGATGAAAGATTTTACTGAAGGTGTTGGAGTTCAACAGCAAGTTTATTTACCGGAGAAAAATCCAAAGGGTTGCTTACCTTACCAGGTGCCCGGTACTGTCAGGACTGCGCTACTATCAGCCGGTGAAATTCCCGATCCATATTTCGGTTACGATAACGAGAAATCACTTTGGGTTGAACAAAAAGAATGGTGGTTCTTCAAAGATTTTACAATTGATAAAAATCTTAAAGATAAATTTATAAACTTAGTATTTGAAGGCACTTCATTCCGCGGTGAATTTTGGTTGAACGGGCACTATGTTGGAGATTTAAAAGGGATGCTTAATCCAACATCATTTGATGTTTCCAGCTTGCTCAACTTCGGACGGAATAATCATCTTGCAGTAAGATTAGAAGCTCCAGCGGATTCAAGGGAAAACCTAGTTCAACGCGGACTAACGTGGCGGACTCCCCGCGATCAATTATTCTCAATTGCTCAATGCATGTACGGCTGGGACTGGGGGCCACATTGCGTTGCAGTTGGTTTATGGCAGCCGGTTAAACTCCAGTTTACTGATTTATTAAAAATTAATAATCCATATATAAAATCCCGCATTCTATCTGCTGACCAAGCCGTATGCAATATTGAAATTGATGTTCAAAATTTATCCGGTAAATCAATTAACGGCGAATTTTCGGGACTCATTCTGGAGAAGAAATCACAACGCGAAGCTGCAAAATTCAATCTACCGGTAAAACTGGCTCCCTTTGAATCCAAGAAATTAAACTTTGACGTAACTATCAGGAATCCGAAGCTCTGGTGGCCAAATGGAATGGGCGAACAAAATCTTTATATCCTGAAAACAACAGTTTCACAGGATAATATTGAATCCGATTTTAAATCAACACAATTCGGTATTCGTGAATTGAAACTAGTTGAAAATGAAAATATTGCTGAATTTATAAAAACAATGAAACAACATCTCGGAAATGTTTATAGACTTGGCAATATAGAAGGATCCTATCCATGGACATTTGAAATTAATGGAAAAAAGATGTTTGCCAAAGGCGGAAACTGGATTCCTGTTGATCAGCTTCTGCGTCTTGATCATAACAAATATGATTGGCTCCTAAGGCTTTTTAAAGATGCAAATTTTAACCTGCTTCGTGTTTGGGGTGGTGGCTTATATGAAACCGACGATTTCTATGATTTGTGCGACGAATATGGCATTCTTGCGTGGCAGGAATTTTTAAGCAATCGAAATTTTTCAAGAATTGACAGAGAAAGCTTTTTAGATGGTGCAAAATCATCCGTGCTTCGTTTACGAAACCACCCAAGTCTAACATTTTGGTGCGGTGGAAATGAATTTGATCCGGATGACATAAAAAGTAAATCGGTAATTGATTCACTCGCAGAATTGTTGAAAAAATTTGATCCGCAGCGGGAATTTCACAGGGCTTCACCATATATGGGTGATGATCATTATTGGGGTGTATGGCACGAAATGGAACCTTATACAAATTACCACGTAGTTCGTCCGTTCCGAAGCGAAGCCGGAATAAATGCCCCGCCCGTTTTGGAAAACTATCTTAAATTTACACCACAGAATTTGCTTTTTCCACCTGATACAACCTTTATCGAATACCATGGTGAATCTAATACAAATTTTCAACATTTGAGAAAAATGATGCGCTATGCTGACGAGTTTGGCGAATCTTCTAATATTAGTGATCTTATAACAAGAAGCCAGCTTTATCAAGCTCTCGGCAATGAGTATAATATGGAATTCTGCCGGTCGAATAAATTCAAGAACAGCGGCTTTTTGGTTTGGCAGTACAACGATATCTGGCCTTGCCTTTCATGGTCAATTGTTGATTGGTACGGAACGCCTAAACCCGCATATTACTTCATGAAACGTGCCTCACGCCCGGTACATATTTCAGCAGATTTCGAAAGGTATTTATGGGCATCAGGTGAAACTTTTAAAACGGATATTTATTTGCTTAATGATACCCAAGAACCTGTGAAAGGATTTAGTTATACCGCTAAATTAATTGACTGTCAAGGTAAAATAATTACCGAAAAATCAGGACTGGTGGAAACAGCGGAAAATAGCTCTGCCAAAATCAATGGGTTGGAATTTAAGATCCCAGAGTCATTCAAAGGAAAATCATTCTTTATTTCCGCAGAGTTAAAAACTCCCGATGGTATAAAGATAAGCGATGCCATGTATCCGATTGCAGTTAGTGAAACAGGAAACCCGGAAGATTATAACAACATATTTTCAGACATAAATAAGACACCTAAATTATCCTTGAATCCAGAAATTGTGAATTACAGCCCCAGGAAGGAAGGCCAGGGAATAGGAATTGTTAAACTCCGGATTTTAAATCCATCTAATATTCCTGCATTCTTTATTCATGTAAGAATGATAGAAGAATCAGATATCCTTAGAACTATATTTGATGATAACTATATATCTCTGCTTCCCGGTGAGTCTAAAACAATTTTTGTAAGTGTGTATAATAATAACCCTAAGACAATTCCCGGAAAAATTCATTTTGAAATATCAGGGTTAAATTGTTCCACTCAACAACTAGAAGCAATAGCATCAGAAAAATAATAGTTCAACCAATTCAGAGAGGATTTGGAGCACTTTATCTTTAGTTTCAGATACGCAGGACAAGGCTAAATAGTATATACCTTGCACAATGGTTTAAACCCCGAAAAGGCACATGGTTGGAAGCCAATGACGATAAATTAACATCAAATAAAATCGGGAATTACCTGATTTTCCCGGCCAGACGGACCGGAGCCTAGAGATCATTTAAAACGGGCCTGTTAAAAGTAAAGACGGGAAAAACTAAAAGCCGCTATAAAGGATGGAACTAAAAGGAAAAAAAGTAAATATTTTTTGTAATGCCTCCTATTTTAATTAAAAGCTAATGTTTATTAAAGTTTTTACTACTCCAGTATAATTAGAATCTAAATAATCCAGATTTATTCGGCAATTTTATAAGATTCATCAATTCTTTCACTTCCCGATTGTGTCTAAAACCGCAAATAGTAAAAAATGGATTATGTTGCTCTTCTTTAATTTTATCATTCATTCAATTTTACATATTTGGGGACTTGTTACTAATTTAAACAATTTTGATCTTAATATTTGTTAGATCAGATTGTAGATTATAATTGGATGGTATCAAGAAGTATACTGCTGGAAGAGAGATTATTTTAATAAAAAATTATTCTTATTTTGAGAAATTAATCGCAGATTTTCTCAATTTTGATAATTTTTTTGGTTGAACTTTAATAAATTCTCTGTATCCTGTATGGAAGCTTCGTTCATCTTCCCATCCCGTAGGGGCTGATTTAATGAAATATAATATGATACAGAAAGATATTATTGAAACAGACAAATAAATAAGGATAACTGTTAACATACATTTTCCTCAAATATACGTGTCAATTAACAATTATCGAGCCAAGTTAATTATTGCTGAATTTAAATTGCTTTTTGAAATTTTTTGGGTTTAATATTGGCTATTTCTTTGGTTCCCACATGGAATCCAAGTTCATCTTCCCAACCAGTTGGTGCAGATTTTATAAAATATGCCATAATTACACCGGAGATTATTGAAACCGACAAATAAAAAAGAATAATTGCTAACATGTTTTCACCTTAAGGATAAACGTTGTATATCAATTATCGGATTAATTATTAAAAAGTTTAGTTGTAAATGAGATAAATAAATGAAATGTTCTCACTAATTTAATTAATTAAATTGCCGGCTATGATTATATTTTAGGAGAGGTTAAATCTTTATAAATTTATAAGTTTTTTCTTCATAAGCTTTAATAAAAAAACGATCTAAATACTAATTTTTTTAAAAAGTGGGTAAGATTAAACTAATTTTTTATTTAATAAGTTAAATCTCAATCTTATTAATTATTTTAATTATTACTCATTTGAATCTTACAAAATATTTGTATTTATACCAACAGTTAAACTGCTTCTACTGATATATGTTAATCTCCAGGCAAATTCCAGGCTTATGGGCAAGGATAAATAGCCCACATGAAAACCAGCCTCAAGTAATGGTTTGGTTAGTACTGTGAAAGGAATAGGCATAATTACGGCAGAAGCTTCCGACATATTCTTCCATGCGGCATTGAAAAATGTATTCAAACTTAGATTTTGAAGTACAGTTACCGGCACAATCCTGTAAATTTCTTTTCTAAAATTATACTCAATATTAAGGGTTAATGCCTGGTCTCCGAACAGGTTCCCGACACCGATAGTTCTGAATGTCAAATCCCTTCCTGTTCCGCTTATATTGCCTGGTAAAGCGTACTGCATCTGAAGTGGAACAGGGCCTTTGGAAAATATTCCGTTAACCTCAAAGCTTAAACTTGATGTTTTAAATGTATTTATCTCACCAAGAACATTCCCGCTATAGGAAATAAAATTAAGGTCACTGCCGAGATACTTCGGGCTGCTAATTAATATTCCTGCACCGAAGCTTAGGAATGTATGCCCATTCGAAACTTTTCTTTTAAGATTGTTTTCAATAATATCATCCCGGAAGTCCAAATTTACTCCCAAACTTATGGTGCTAAGTCTCGTATCATATATAGGAGAATTAACAGAATCGGGGAAAGAAAGACTGTTGCTGTTGTAATTATAATTATGCCGACCAGAGTTTCCCAATAAAGAAAAAGTTGTATTGGTTTGCGCAGAATGATCTGTGTGGTTCGAGTAAGCCGCATTCAATCGCATAAAGGACATCACCTCACCGTCCAGCTTTAGATCAAATCCATCGGTATAATAATAGTTTCTAAAATCATGGTTAGAAAACAATGAATAGACCGTTGATGTAAGCGAACCGTACATGTCGGTAGAAGAGAAAAGAACGGCAAGCTTATTATATGCATTTAGAGATAATATAATTGACCTGTCTTCATCAGGATAAAATGAGGTAGATATATTTTCTTTGATTCGATTATCGGAAAAGCCGTTTGAGATTGATAATTTTGCGTTAACGGTATTATCGAATAGGTTGTTCCCCGCCCCGGATAAATTTAGCACACTTCCTTCTACATGATTAAACTGGTAAATGTTCAATGGGCCGCTTATAGAATAATGATCGTTCAGACGGTATTGAGGAGAAACAATTTTTGATACATCTGAAAAAAATCCGTTATGGGGAAAACGGGTACTGTCAATTCTATCCTTTGCGTTTGATTCTTCCTGAGTAAGAGGCACAATTTCCTGATCCGCATGCGATAATAAATCCAATTTCCTTGTTTCCGGTAAAACTGTAAGTACTGAATACTTCGCATCGTTATTATTCGTATCCGAATTAACTTTATAATCACCAATCAGCGAACTTAATTCATATTCAATCTTTACAATCCCAATGTAATTGGATTTTACAAACATCCTGTAATCAAGCGGTAATATTATTCCTCCCGGATAAGGAATAAACTGTTGTAGCATTGAAACGCTCTCGAATGAATTGCCGGAATTTGCACTCTGGTTAAGCGAGGCATCGATTTTCATGATACTGCAAGAACTATCCGAAACAAATAAATGCCCGGTCAAACCAGGATCGTTTTTATCGGATGGCTCGAAAAATATTTTAAATATATACCGGCCGTCGGTTAAAACCGTATCTTCAAAATAATACTTATAATAATTTAATGCATCGTTTGAAAGGGGCCCAGGAAAATGCCTGTCGTAATAGCTAAGTTCATCACTGCATAAATTTTGAATTCTTCTGGTTCCAAGCAGTACGTTCAAAGAAGCAGGTAAAGTTAAACGTGCTTTTTGGCTTTCAATCACTTCGCTAAATGAATCCGGGCTAGAGAAAAAACCTTTGCTTAAAAATTCACTCATCGCATCGATTTTCAACGGCTTTGTTTCCCAAATATTTGAGACAAGATTTAATGATTCTTTAAATATCCCGCCATTAATTATGATTGAGCCTGTTCCGATACCAACACCATCATTTTCTCTTGTTACATATCTATTGTGTGCAATAAATGAGTAATTTTTTATTTTTGAAAAAATAGTCTGCAATGAATCAATAACTTTTATCATCAAGCCGGAAGCCGAAGATTTTTCAGCCGGAGCTTGTGTTAAGTTGTTTAATACTATTGATGGTTTTAAGTAAATATTCGTAAATGTCTTCGCAGCGCTTGAATCAATTCTCACTGTATCGGAAGTGTACCCAATGCTTGAATAAATTAAAATACTATTTTCTGAATTGAGCGAAATTTCATAGTATCCTTCAGAGTTAGCCGTAGTTGCTTTTGTGCCGTTAATCTCTTTAATAATTACAAAACTGATACCTTTGCCTGTTGAGCTGTCATATATTTTCCCGTTTGCTTTATATCCCCTTGCTAATGCCAAAGAATAGAGCACTGTTATAAAAATTATAATTAACTTTTTAACGATACCTGACCTCGCTTAATAAGAAATCAATTCTTCCTAACTAATCTACCATAACCATTCATCCGGTTAAGAAGAAAACTGCAAAGATTCGTTTCAACCATCTATCTTTAATAAATAATATTTAAAATAGTTACAATATGAATCAGAAAGAAATGTATAAAATATTACACCTCAAAGCCTGTAGTAAGAATTTATCACTGAACTGCGGAATTAAGTTTTAGATTAAGAATACAATATTATATTTGCTTTATCTACTTAATAAGTCCTGTCTTTTTGTGATAGTTTATAGTACTTCAGCCTAAATTATAATTGAAATATTATTTTTTTGAAAATAATTTATTGCATACTAAATTAGCATATTAAATGGATTTAAATAATTAATACTATTTCAAATTGATATCATGAATACTAAAAATGCTAATCAAATTTACAATTCCTTATTGAAACAATCGGAAAAATTTGCGATATGGATCACGGATAGGGTCGGTACGATTGGTTTTTTTGCAATAATATTTTTTTGGACAATATTGTGGCTGACATGGAATACCCTTGCCCCTGCTTATGCACGTTTTGATCCTTATCCGGCTTTTGTTTTATGGCTATTTGTCTCAAATATGATACAAATATTCCTAATGCCCTTAATAATGGTTGGACAAAATCTACAGTCAAAACACGCTGAAATCAGGGCTGAGAATGATTTTGAAGTAAATGTGAAGGCTGAAAAAGAAGTTGGAGAAATAAAGCAGGAGCTGAAAGAGATAAAAGAAATGCTTTGTAAATTAACCGAGAATACAAATTAGAACGAATTGACGAGAATCAATGAATATCTGAAATGGGAAACGGCAGACCGTATGAAAATTGAATTTTTTGTGGTTTGGGGAATATAAACTATAATCATTTCAGGATTTAGGACCGGGGTTTATGTGAGAAACGTTTTTTCTTAAATAATTTTCCATTATCATATGGAGATTTATGTATCCTCAATTCGACATTATGAAATAATTATTTCATTTCTAAAAGAATAGACTAGGCATACACCCCCCGATTCGAAATCCGGACGAACGCTGTTTGCGATTTAGGGAACCTTCCTAAGAATAGATAATTTTCAATATGTAAAATCGATTCAACCCGAAAAATCAGCGGTTCAATTATTTGCTTTTGAGCATGTTTCTTAAACATGTAATTTGCTTATATTAATCCTGATAATATTAAATTAACTCTAATTCAAATTATTATTCAGGAATAATCCTTATGAAATATTTATTCCCCCTGCTTTTGCTTACTTTTGTTTTTTTTAATACCGTGACTTCATACTCCCAGGTGAACCTTACAGTAAACGGTGGGGTGGAAATACCTGCCGGGAATTTCAGCAACGCTGTAAATAATGGTTACGGAATATGTGCTTCGCTGGGCTGGTCGCTTCCGATTGTCCCGGTTGAGATTGCGGTGAGCGCAGGATATGATAGCTGGCCGTACAAAACACAGAATAGTTTATTCAACAGCGGCCTGCATGAATTTGATAGCGGCACAAAAGTGTATTCAATACCCGTTACTATCGGGCCGAAACTTTTTATAAGTATTCCCGGTATTGGGTTTGAGCCTTATATAGGTATTGACGTGGGTATTGTATCATCAAACTCTACTGCAACGGGCGTTTCTTCCACTACTGATTTTGTTTATTCCCCGGAAATAGGTTTCAGATACTATCTTCCGCTACACATTATTGCAATTGATATCAATCTGAGAGAAAATAATTATACAAATACCAGCGGTGGTACCAGCCAAACAACCTCATGGTATGGCATAAGCGGAGGATTGGTTTTGTCATTGTAAACAGGTTCTCTTTTCCTTTTTCAAATCTACTTCCCAGAGAGAATTATTTTCATTGTTCGTCGGGGCAAAGCAGTACGGTGAAGGAATTTATTAATCGAAAATTAAGTTGACGAACAGGCAATATTCTTCCGGATTCAGTGTGAGGAATATTTTTTTGAATTATTGAACAATACAGATATTTTATTTTGGCTAAAGCCTTAACCAGGGGTTATGTTTACCCCAACCTAATGAGCCGGGTTACTATATAAAGAGATCCATTTAATAATGAAAACCCAAGTCCCAATGGTTTAAATCATCTCTATCTCATGCAAATTGTCTCTCAGTTTTTGCACTTCGGGATCCTCAAGATATTCATCAAAGGTCATCTTCTTATCAACCATTCCATAAGGAGTAATTTCAATAATTCTGTTTGCAATTGTCTGTATAAATTGATGATCATGGGATACGAATAAAACAGTCCCTGGAAAATTGATGAGTCCGTTATTTAATGAAGTTATTGCTTCAAGATCAAGATGGTTGGTAGGTTCATCAAGTATCATAAAATTTGCACCGCTCAACATCATTCTAGCAAGCATGCACCTAACTTTTTCACCTCCGGAAAGGACGTTGGCCTTTTTTTGGGATTCATCGCCTGAAAAAAGCATCCTTCCCAAAAATCCTCTAATAAATGTTTCATCCTTTTCAACAGAATATTGGCGAAGCCAATCGATTAAATTTAAATCGGAATTAAAATAGGAAGAATTTTCCTTAGGAAAATAAGTTTGTGAAATTGTTATTCCCCATTCAAATTTTCCTTCATCGGCTTTAATATCTTCCATTAAGATTTTGAATAAAGTGGTTTTAGATAAATCGTGTGAACCCACAAATGCAATTTTATCATTTTTGTCTACTTTAAAAGAAACATTCTTTAATATCTCTTCCCCATCCAATAATTTGGAAATACTTTTTATTTCAAGGATGTTATCACCAGGGAGCCTGTCGGGCTTAAATTTAATATAAGGCATTTTCCTGGAGGAAGGTTTTATTTCCTCTATTGTTAATTTTTCAAGAAGTTTTTTCCTTGAAGTGGCCTGCTTTGATTTTGAAGCGTTTGCACTGAAGCGGGCAATGAAATCCTGCAGTTCTTTAACCTTAGCTTCAGTTTTTTTATTTGCGTCTTTAGCTTGCTGCAGTGCCAATTGGCTGGATTCCAACCAGAAATCATAATTTCCAGTAAATATAGTTATTTTACCATAGTCGATATCTGCAATATGCGTACAAACATTATTCAGAAAGTGCCTGTCATGGGAAACAACTATAACCGTATTTTTAAAATTAATTAAGAATTCTTCAAGCCAGTTTATTGAATGAATATCAAGATGGTTGGTTGGTTCATCTAATAGTAGAATATCCGGATTTCCAAAAAGTGCCTGGGCTAACAGCACTTTTACTTTCTCATTACCGGTAAGTTCCTCCATTTTCCTAGCATGAAGTTCATCTTTTATACCCAAGGCTATAAGCAAAGATGCTGCTTCGGCTTCGGCCTCCCATCCATTAAGCTCGGCGAATTCGCCTTCAAGAGCCGAAGCATGTATTCCGTCTTCGTCTGTAAAATCAGGCCTGGCATAAACAGCTTCTTTTTCTTCCATTATTTGAAATAGTTTTTTATGCCCTGCTATTACTGTCCTCAATACCTCAAACTTATCAAACTCAAATTGATTTTGTTTTAAAACAGCAAGTCTCTGTCCCGGAGTAATAATGATTTCACCAGAAGAGGGTTCGGATTCATTAGATAATATTTTTAGAAATGTGGATTTCCCTGCCCCATTAGCCCCAATGATACCGTAACAATTCCCCGGGCTAAATTTTATATTAACTTCTTCAAACAAAATGCGTTTACCATATCTTAAACTAATATTACTAGTACTCAACATAATTTAATTATATCCTTTATCTGAAAAATCAAAAAAAAAGAGTGGCAAATATAGGTATAATTCCCCGTTTTTCAGATTATCCTAGTATTTCCTAATCTTACAGTAAAAATAACTCTATCGTCAATTAAACTAACATCAGGATTTTATTTTTCGATAATAAAGAGTATTAATTGACTTTTGAGTATAAATTTTAGACAAAACAATAATTCTAGTATAGAATAAGGAGAAAATTAATGGCATTATTAAGCTGGAGTCAAGAGTATTCAGTTGGGATAAGCGATATTGACAAAGAGCACATTAAACTAGTTGGGCTGGTTAATGAACTACACGATGGTATGAAAGCCGGTAAAGGGAAAGAAGTTCTTGGCAATATTTTAAATGAATTGGTTAAGTATACTTCCTTCCATTTCGGTCATGAAGAGAAGTTATTTGATACTTATAAATATCCCGGAACAATAATTCATAAAAAACAACACAAGGACCTTGTTGAACAAGTATTGGCATACAAAGACAGTTATGATAAAGGCAACACTATAATGACTATGGATATCATGAATTTTTTGAAAGATTGGCTGGTTCAACATATTGCCGGTTCAGATAAAAAATATACCGCTTTTCTTAACAGTAAAGGTGTAGTATAATTAAGTTTAATTGGATATGATTGTTTAATCTTATATACGAATTTTAGAATTTTGATTTAAAGTATTAACTCCATTGATCCACCCCAAATATCTAATATAAAAAGCCTCTTTTTGAGGCTTTTTATTTAATGATTTTGGAGTTGCTAAAAAAATTAATTTTTGCAAAAGATTTATTATCAAATTAATCCGATTGTAACCGGATTAATTTGCCGAAGTATTAAATGCATTTGTCTCCAGCTATTTATTTAACTAAAATACATTTATAAATTATCTTACCGAATTCAAAATTAAATATCACTAATTTGACATAAAGCTTGCAATCTTCGCTACACCCATAATTATTAAAACGCCTCCGGTTACTACTACTGTCTTACTAAGCTGAACAGTAGAATGAATAGAGTTAATCATCTCCCAGTGTCCAAATATCTTGCTATTACATGCTAAAGCTGACAAACCAAAAATAAACGATTTAATATCCCAATTAAAACTTCCCATATTAAGATTCCTCTTCTTTAATAACTAAATAAAATCGATAAAAATAAAATATTTCCGAAAAAAATTACTCAGCAGGAACTGCGGGAGGCAGCGTAACTGCTTTAGTTTCAATTTTAATTTCAGCCTGTTGTAATCCTTCAGAAGCGGCTTTTAGCGTAAGCTGTCCGGGCAGCTTTGAAGACTGGACAATAACTTCCGCCAACCCGTTGAAAAGGCTGCGATTCCATTGGGGGGCAGGAGAAATCGTCTGAACCAGCCCGGGGTCGGTATTGGGCTCATCCCACTGGCTTCTCTTTTTGAATCGCTGTCCGGTAACTGCATATTCATTTTTGCCGGAATTAATTATTTTATGGCCGAGCACATAAGCCTGACCCTGTTCATCGCGTTTGATACCGGATGCAATAAGATGCCCATTAACATATACCGACTGGTTCTCAACAATACTTTTTGTGAATAAACTAACTGTGGTTTCATTACTGATGCCTTGCAATTCGAACGTTCCCCTAATTACAATAAGTGTATCTTTATACTCGTGCCAATCGTCGCTTCTGCGGCTTACCAAAGCCGGTTTCCAAGACGAGTCATCAAACCCGGCGGCAACTTCCGGCCTGTTCTCCAAGTTGTTAACTGCAAATTCTTTAAGGTTTACAATTTTCGAAGCCTGGACAGTTTCAAAGTATCTGTCGGGCTCATGGCTTGAAGGATCGCGGTTGCCCACTCCGATAATTTTACCCGGTCCTTGCAGGCTGAAACTTATTTTACTGCTATCGTCAGGGACAATTTTGCCATTGGAATCCATTACCTTTACAGTAATTACTGAAACATCCGAGCCATCGGCTTTTATAAAATTTCGATCAGGGACCATTTGAATAACGGCCGGACTCCCTGTTGATTCAATTCTGTCTTCAAGTATCATTTTATTATCTTTATACCCGCGGGCAGTCAGAACACCGGGCTGATATTTAACCATCCAATCCAGATGTCCGTTTTGCAACATATCTTTTGTGCCGAGACTGTTATTGTTTAGCAGCAATTCAACCTGTTGGCAGTTGCTGTATACAGATACTTTTGCATCCTGTCCTTCGTGTCCTTTCCAATTCCAGTCCTGAGCGATGTGCAGAACGGGATCTTTACCCCACCAAGATTTCAGATAATAAAAAATATCTTTTGGAAAACCACACAAATCAAGAATTCCATATTGTGAACTAACTGCCGGCCAATCATAGGGTGTCATTTCCCCCCGGTAATCGAAACCCGTCCAATAGAAAAGACCGCATAAAAAAGGACGAGCAGAATAAAATTTCCAGCCTGTTTCTGTTCCGACATTTTCAGGAATCCGGTTCGTTGCAGCCATATGTGCTTTTGAATTATCCGTTACATAAACTCCGCGTGTTCCAACGGTATTACTCTCTTCCGTACCTATACCGGCCTGCCACGGAAATTTTTTATGGTGTTCATCAATATCTCCCTGGACTATATAATTGTAACCCATTACCTGCATGATCATCCCGGTACCATTATCCCATCCGCCGCTAATTGCAGTAGTAAATGCGCGTGATGAATCAAGCCTCTGCGCAAAATTTTGCATGGTAGTTCCAATGCGTGCGCCTTTTATATTACTTTCAATAGCCCATTCTTCATTACCAAGCGACCACAGTACAACACTTGGATGATTACGGTCCCTTTTCATGAACCTTTCCAAACAATTAAAATGTTCGTTGTTAATACCCATTAACCTGTTTTCATCCAACACAAGCATACCGAAACGGTCGCATGCATCCAGTAATTCCGGCGAAGGAGGGTTGTGCGCCGTCCTTATACCGTTACTACCCATTGCTTTTAGTTGTTTAACCCTGAATTCCTGCAATGCAGCGGGCAGTGCAATACCTACCCCTGCCATGTCCTGATGGTCGCATGTCCCTAATATCTTAAGATGCTTTCCATTAAGGAAAAATCCTTCATTGGGATCGAACCGGACTGTTCGGATACCAAAGATAGTTTCATACGTATCGATTATTTTACTGCCAGATCGAATTACCGTTTTTAGTTTATGCAGATACGGCGAATCGACCGACCATAAATTTGGATTTACAATATTTAACAGGCTAAAATATTCTTTTTGATCACCCGGTTTGAGAAACAGGTTCTTCAAATTACCTGAAGCGATTTTTTTACCTGATGAATCCACAATAGATTCTTCAATATTGAAGACAGAATTTTTGTCCGATTGATTTATAACTGTAGTACGTGCTTTAATAACTGCGGAATTATTTTTTAATTCCGAAGTAATAAAAGTACCGTCTTTAACAACATGCAGAGGCGAAAGTTTGGTAAGCCAAACATTCCTGTATATTCCTGCCCCTTCATAAAACCATCCTTCTTCCATAGTAGCGTCTACGCGAACTGCAACTACATTATTACCGCCATAATTGAGATAATCGGATATATCATAACTGAAGCCGTTGTAACCGCTATGTTCAGTTCCAAGATAAAAGCCGTTTACCCAAACGATAGAATTGCGAAATACCCCATCGAATTCGATAAAGATTTTTTTACCCAGGTCGGATTCAGGAATAGTAAAACTCTTCCTATACCATCCGACACTATTTTCCGGAAAATTACGACCGATCGCTTTGTACCCATGGCTATAATCTGCACAACTATCAAACGGAAGTTCAACACACCAGTCATGGGGCAGATCAAGAATGCGCCAGCCGCGATCGTCAAAATTTAGTGCTGCGGCACCATCGCCATAGCCTGTCTTTGCAAAGTATGAAAAGTAACCGCTCCCGTTATCAAAATCTTTTTTAGTGTCGTAAGAATGCCCTAATGCAAAGCGCCAGCCGAAATCCATCAAAAGTTTTTCACGAACCGGCGGCTGCGTTTGACCTTGTACTTTTTCCTGGCAAATAATAATAAATGACAATAATAGGATTGCATTTATAAAAATCATTTTCATGGTATTCACCTTGGGATTGTATATGTATTTGATTTTTTCCATCACCCCTCTATTTTTTCGGTGTGAGCCGGAATAACAATATATCATGACTTGCAATATTTAGTTGAATATTTTTAGTAGTAGTTCCAATTATCTTATTTTTCCAGATGTCTTTAATTTCATACTCGCCTTTCAGAAACGTAAAGTGCGACCAATTAATTCGTTGCGTATAAGTTAGGTCGCCAGAATTGTGCCAGCAAATAGCCCAACAGCCGCCGGAAAGTTCCTTTACGTATATAAGTTTACTTAAATGATCCATAAACAAATAACCCTGCCTACCAAGCGAATCCTGATCAATAGCAATAGCATCTTTATTAGTAAGAATTTTTAATATTTCGGTGGACATTTTGCGGAGATCGTTTCCTGCTATCAAAGGAGCGGCAAGCATACACCATAAACTGAAATGTGAACGTGATTCTGTAAGCGTAAGCCCCGGATTACCAACTTCAAGCATATCGGGATCATTCCAATGCCCCGGCCCGGCATATTTTTCCAGTCCTTCCTGTAGTTTTAATACAAAACGAATTCCCAGATCATATTCACCCTGGCAGTTATAGCAATCTGTAATATCGCCTGTAGTCCGCCATAAATGCGCAATATCTTTTCCCCATTCCCAAGGTTTATTATTTCCCCATTCGCAAAGGCTGTATACCACAGGTCTTTTAGCTGAATATAGAGCATCGCCCATTGTTTTATATGTTTCGTGCGCATCAGCAGTTCCATGATCGCACCAGTCGTATTTCAAATAATCAACACCCCAGGAAGCATATAGCAGTGCATCCTGATATTCATGACCTCTGCCACCGGGGAAACCATTGCACGTTGTATTTCCGGCACAATTATGAATTCCAAATTTCAACCCTTTTGAATGAACATAATCAGCTAATGATTTCATGCCATTTGGAAATCTCTTGGGATCGGGAACTAAATTTCCGGCGCTGTCCCGGCTCAAAGCTTCCCATCCGTCATCAACTACAATGTACTCATAACCTGCTTCTTTCATTCCGCTGCTGACAACTATATCAGCCATTTGCTTTATCATATCTTCACCAATATGCACTCCGAAAGTATTCCAGCTATTCCAACCCATCGGAGGCGTTTGAGCCAGTCCTTCAAATTTTTGTGCATAGCCAGAACACGACACGAATACGAATAAAGCAAAGAATAATTTTTTCATTTTACACTTTCTCCTTAATAAAAATTGTTACCGGCTTTTGAAGTCAGCCCGCTAAATATTTTATCCGGTTTTGATTCAATCGGAAAATAAAAGCAGGTTAATTAATTTATTTTTTCTATTTTAGCAGCCCAACCGCCTCCCGGTGCCATTTGAATATTTAATTTATCGCCAGATGAAAATTTTATCACTTCTTTTTTGTAATCTGTCCCATCTCTATCTGCATTTAAACCGTCTTTAAATACTACCGCTTTATATGAGCCATGTCCCAAAAATGAGAAATCCAAAGTTAATTCCCGCGGGGTCCAATTTGTCATGGCTCCCACATACCAGGTATTGGCTTTTCTACGTGCAACTGCAACATACTCACCAACCTTACCATCAAGCGGTACAGTTTCTTCAAAAGTTGTTGGAACTTTTGTTATAAAATCAGTACACTCCTGTTCTTTCAAATAAGTTGTTGGATTATCAGCAAGCATCTGAAATGGCGCTTCAAAAATAACGTACATTGCTAATTGCTGGCATCGTGTACCCTGACTCATAGGGTTATCATTTAGCGGCCTGAAGTTGGCTTTATTAGCATTCCTCATCGCACCGGGTGTATAATCCATAGGACCTGCAAGCATACGTATGTAAGGAATAGTAACTATGTAGCGCGGTTGATCTTCCATTGCCCATTTATAATTTTCTAATCCTTTAACACCTTCAAAGCCAATTACATTAGGATAAGTCCTTTGAATCCCTGTAGGCTTATACATCCCATGAAAATCTACAAGCAAATGGTATTCCGCTGCTTTCTTGGCTATTTTATAAATCGATTCCACAGCAACCTGATCATCACGATCAACAAAATCTATCTTGAATCCTTTTATACCCATTTTAGAATAAAAAGGAAAAACTTCATCCATCTGCCTGGTTACATAATACCATGAAGCCCACAAAACTACGTCCACACCTTTCTGTTTACCGTAATTAATAATTTCCTTAAGATTTATTTCAGGGACTATTTTTGAGAGATCTGTAAGTTTTGACCAGCCTTCATCCATAACAATATATTTTATTTTATTAGCGGCAGCAAAATCAATATAATATTTATAGGTCAAAGTATTTATACCTGCTTTGAAATCGACATGAGTAATATTCCAATTGTTCCACCAATCCCACGAAGCCTGGCCGGGTTTGATCCATGAAATATCATCTACTCTGGGTGCTGATGCCAGCTTTTGAACAATATCATTATTCAATAAATCTTTATCACTTTTACTAATAGCAACCACTCTCCATGGAAAATTACGGGTACCGTTGGTTTTTGCTATGTAATCAGCTCTTTTAGCAGGGATATAATTTATATTTGCGAAACCACCCAACTGCGCTTCTAAGGGATAAGGCGCAAATACTCCCATAAAGCCTTTTTGTGTTTGATTAACATTCATATACATTCCAGGATAATCTTCCAGGTCGGCTTCAGTAATTACAACTTTTTTATTATTACCCACATCAACGAGCAGCGGCAGAAAGGCCAATGAATCGACAGGGAATTGGGAAATATTGATCTCATGGTAAAGCGCTTCAAAGGATGAATTAAAAATTTTATTACCTCTGTAATCCCACATGATTGGCATAAATGTTTTGAAATCACCAGTAAAATTAAAATTAGCTTCTTCATTTTTTATAATGATCTCACCTTCTTTATTACTAAAAAACCTGTATGCAGCGGCATCATTATATACTCTGAATATAACTCCATAATCACCTTTAAAATTTATTATTAGCTGATTATATTTATCACTTATTTTTGCTTTTATATAATTTATTGCATCAATTGCTTTATCTGTTTTTTCATTATTGGAAGAAATAATTTCTGCATTATCGCCAAGAAATTGGCCATCTTCCAACTGAAGGGAAATTGCCGAAGGAACAATAATCTGCTGCCCGTCATACCTGACAGACCATTTTAGTTTGGCTCCGGATTCTATTTTCAAAGTTATTACACTATCCGGCGAATTAACTTCAAACTGATTATTTATTTGAGCAATGAGCGTTGATGAACTAAATGCAAGTATAATTATTAATACTGCTAATATATTGCACATTTGGATATGTACCAGTAAGGTATTTAATTTGTTTTTTGCCAATATCATTTCAGTAATCCTTTTAATTATTCTTTAAGAAAATATTCTTTTTAAATAAAATCTATACTGATCGTTATTTAATATTTATTTCAATTCTTTTTCATCTATGCTTTTCAGTTCCTGGTCTTTAATACCTTTACTTTGAACAATATTAAAGTTTTTAACATTCCTTAGAATAATCGCATTTGAGTTTTCCATCCGTTGAACTGTTACATTCCTCATATAAACACCATTAACATCGTTAAAGATAATTCCGGGACGATAATCCTGTTCGATAAAATTGAATTTGACATCATTAATTGTAATGTTATTTGCGTGACGAATAAATAAACCGTAAACAAGGGATTTTCCAAACATACCCGGCTCAGGGTATTTGTTTTCATTTTCAGGTAAGTCTTTTGCGGCTTTTTCTTTAGTACCCCCGCCTTTATAAAAAATGCTGATATTACTTAGATGAATATCTTCAATCGGATGGCCGGGTAATCCGGCAATTGTGCAGGTGTAAGATTGGTCCGCATTATAGACTATAATGTTGTTTATATTTATACGTCGTATTTTACCGATCGGCACTCCTTGGGGCCCGCGCATTCTTGAACCCAGCCTTAAAAAGATCGGATCGTTAACTATGTTTCTCATAGTAATATTATTAATAGTTACATCTTCCAGAAGTCCACCGTCAACAGTTTCCAATGCAAACCCTCTGCAGTAATCAAAAACACAGTTGGAGATTGTAATGTTTTTAAATCCGCCGTTGGATTCAGTACCGAATTTAATTCTACCCGTCGGGTGATGTCCATATACAGGATTATCAGATCGTTTGTAAGTGCCGTCCAGCATTGTCCCTTCATCGTAACCGCTCACCTGGCAATTTGTAATAGTAACATTTTCAGTTGCATGCGCATACCCTAAAGCAAAAGAACTCTTCAAACAAATACCATCATCATAAGGTGAATTGACTGTTAAATTTGAAACACGCACATTATTACAACAGTCAATATCTATACCGTCCCTGTTGGTATCTATTTTAAGATTGTCTACTGTAAGGTTATCAACTCCGGTAGCAAGTATGGCAAACCATCCGCCATGAATAATGGAAAAATCGCGCATTATGACATTGCGGCAGCGGTACAGACTAACGGCCTTATTTGCACTTTGTTTAGTACCCGGGACCCAGTCTTTATAAAGATTTTGTCCGTTTATCAAGCCGCCGCCAAAGATTGAAACATTTTGAATGTTGTACCCCCAAATAAGACTATTTTTCCAATGACTATGCCCCTGGTCCTGGTATATAACGCTGTTGCTTTCTTCCTCCTCATCGTAACCGTTTGCTGCATTAACGTGGGCAGCAATTATAACAGCGCCTTGATCAATCATTAGGGTTATGTTACTTTTCAGATGAATGGAGCCGCATAAATAATTACCCGCGGGGAAAAAAACTGTGCCCCCGCCTGAAAGCGAGGCTGTTTCAATTGCCTGGTTTATAGCTTTACTGTCTATATTCTTCCCATCTCCTATTGCCCCGTAATTTTTAACATTAAAATAAGGTGAAGTGTCGTTTTCTGCATAAACCATAACGGGCAGTTGCAGCAATGATAATATCAGCAGCGATCGAATTAATTTATTCATTTTAAGATTTGTTAAAAAATTTAAATAAAATAGAAACTTTTTGCATATAAAATTGATTTATCAATGGAATATTTCACCCTTAGTTGAATTTCCGGGAACATCTAATAGCTGGATACTCGACATTGTTTTTAAAACCGAATCATCATTGTATATCCAAACAACTTTTTTGTCGCGTGTTATTTCAAATGCATGCGGCGCTTTTCCAAATTGATTATGCCCAAGCCAGTTTGTTAAAACTAAATTTCCGTTTGGCAAGCATTGCATACCCGTCATAAATTTTAATTCAATTCCCGGCAATTCATTCTTAGATAATTGCCAGGTAATACTCCCTGATTTATCCACTTCAATAATTCGTGGTTCGCCGTTATGATCGGAGCATGCAATAAGCGTATTACCGTTGGGTAAACGAATCACGGAATGAGGCCCGCCCTTCACAGGTATTTCTCTAATTATTTTACCGGTTGAATCATACTCACATACTTTATCCAGCCCGTAATGTGCAACAAGATAATTTCCATTTTGAAGTTTTCTTGCATTCCGCATAAAAAAATGCCCGCCGTCTGCTCCGTCCGGTAAAAGTTTAATTCGTTTAACGATTTTTCCATCATAAGTAACTTCAAGTAACAAACCTGAACTGCATTCACCAATGAATGTATTACCATCAGGCAGGCGCTGACAGGCATATATTTCACTTTTTGATTCATAAGAAAAAACAATATCTTTATTACGAGTAACCTCTTTTACACCGTTCCCTGTATTGAATAACAAATTTCCATCTGGCAGAACCCAAATATCATTGCATCGTTCGGCAGGGTATTCCCATTCAACTTTACCGGTTTCCGAAATGATGAAGACTTTTCCCTGAGTATAATCTGTACATACAAATGAGTGTCTGCATCCCGTAACTTCAGGTTGTGCATTAAGAGTAATAATCTTACTTGTAAGTAAAAAAATTAATACTGAAAGATGAATTATTTTTCTCATAAAGTTGCTGTATTCTCATTTTATAAAAATTAATAAATTCTCGATCTTCTTCAAACGATAAATATTCGTTCGAATTTTATTTTACATTTTATAATCGGCACTAAAGATGAAAATCTAAGAGCCTATTGGATCAACAATAATGAATTTTAGTTTTATAAAAATCTAAAAAATATTTACAATAAAATTGGCTTTACCTTTGTAATTCACCATTATCAGGATTTCCCGGTTCATCCAGAAGTTGAATATATGTACATGGGCCTAAATCGGGATTTGACCATGAAGATAATGCCCAAACCACTTTTTTATCCGGAGTTACTTCAAAGACCTGAACTGTACCCGGCCATTCTTCTGTTTTAGGGTTTCCGGCAATCCAATTACAAATTACAGTATTACCGTTTGCCAACCTGTTTGCCGTTTGAGTATTACCTATTTTAAATGGTGCATCGGCCCTTGTATACTCCCAAACTGTCTCTCCTTTCATATTGACTTCACGTGTGTAGCCGTTTCCATCACCTGAAATTAATGTGTTCCCGTTATGCAGCCTGATAGCAGACCATGGAGATTTTGCATCTACCGACCAAACTTCTTTACCCTCTAAAGTAAATTCAACCACTTTGCCTTCTCCCATTAAACCAACCATTATATTACCATTTGGAGTTATCCGCACATGACGGTACTGTCCGTGAGTGTTGGTAGAAGATGTCGGTATTAAAATCTCTTTAAGGATTTTATTAGTAGCAGTATTTATTATCAAAACTTTAGGCGGATTAGCGTTAAGTACCATCAACACGCTATCTTTGCCAATCGGCTGGCATGAATGCGTCTCGGTACCTTTAGGACATTTAAACTGCCATATAATTTTCTTTTCGGGAGTAATAATTCCGGCACCCGACATACATGCATATACAATATTGCCGTTAGAAAGCATTGTAACGTCATCGAACTCCTGGATACCCCCTGTTTCAGTATGCTGAGGAATGGAATATTGCCATACAACTTTTCCACCTTTAACAAGAAACATTGATTGCGCTTCAGGATGACGTGTATCCCACTCTCCAACATATAGAAATGGGTGCTGGTTTAAACCATTACCCGGTAATGTTCCCAATGAATCCTTTTTCTGCGAATTTATACATATAATGCAAGATAATAAAATTAATATAATTATATTTAGTTGTTTCATTACAATACTCCATTAATAATACTGGTTAATTATGTCTAAGTTATTTATATAATCCTTCCATGCTAAGTGTACCAATAATAAAAGATGTTACGCCAGCAAATGTATTCACTTCTTTTGGCTGGCTTACATACATTTTGTAATCATCCATAATACCAATACTGCTGCAATTATAAATATCAACCAAATCATTAGAATTTATATTTGCTTTTTTGATAATTCCCTGATAAGCTTTTTTAACTACAGGGTTGAATTCTTTCTTGCTGATATAACCCTTTTCAATAGATTTTTTTATGAGATAAAGATACATGCCGGTTCCTGAAGTTTCATTCCAATTATCCGGTAACTTCGGTTTATCAACCACCTGGCACCACATTCCGGTGTTTACATCCTGAACATTTTTAAGACCTTTACATAAATTGCGAAGAATTGAAAGAAGATAATTATAATCACGATGGTCTTGCGGTAAATATTCAAAAACATCGGCAATTAATAAGGCGAACCACCCGAGTCCTTCACTCCATACTTCGGAAGCGAGGCCGGTATTTTTATTTGCCCAGCTAGCTTGTTTACTTTCATCCCATCCATGAAGAAGTAAACCATTGAATTTGAGACAATGAGAAATGATTAATTTCATCTGTTTAGTTACTTCATTAAAGGCATAAGCACTATCGCCAATTACATGTCCATAACGGGCAAGAAACATCTGTCCCATAAAAACGCCATCGACCCACATTTGATGTTTTGCCCAGCTTCCATGCCAGAAACCGCCATCGGAATTCCGGGGATAATTTATAAAAGTATCGCGGATTTTCTTTGTCGCAATTTTATATTTTTCAAGGTGTGTCTGCTCAAACATAAAAATAATTGCATAACCGGGTAGAAAATTATCCAAGGCAGTAGGGGAAAACCCGGGAATATTACCACTTTCATCCACCTGCTGATCGACATATTTCTTAATGTAGTTATAATATTTTATGTCCCTTGTTGCACGCCACATCTTTTCCATTGCAAACATTACATAACCAGCCTGCCAGCTAAAATGATTTGTTTGACCGACCCAATGAATGCTGTCAGGGTCCGGAAATTTTTTAATAAAACTATCCGCAGTTCTTACCGACCAGTTCAATTTTTTTTCTTGCGCTCCTATGACAGTCGACAAAAGAACAATTAGTAACAAAAAAACCGGCAAACAAAACCGCCTTGTCATGTACTCCCTCCTTTTTATTTTATCAATCTGAGCATTAATACATCGTGAGCGACAAGTCTTGATTTTAGAGTGGTTGCAGTAGTACCAATATTCTGTTTTGTCCATAGGTTTCTTAGAGTATACTTATGATTATTAAATTTTAATTCCAATTTTGCCACATCATCGTTAACAACTTTATTTTCCCAATCGTAATTAATATTTACAGTTTTTGCACCCCGGTTAAAAAAGCATAATGCCCAATCTCCGTTTTTGAGAGGTTTATACCAAATTTCCAGGCTATCAGCATTGTTTTGTTTAAAACCTTCTATTCCTAATGAATCCTGGTCAATTGCAATTACTTCTTTATTTGTAAGAATATCAAGAACATCCTTCGACATATTTCTTAAATCATTTCCTGAAATTAACGGGGCAGCTATCATAGCCCAGAGAGAAAAATGAGAGCGACTTTCAGTGAGAGTGAGAGTTCCATTACCAACTTCGAGCATATCGGGGTCATTCCAATGTCCGGGCCCCGCAAATTTACGAAGTCCGTCCTGCAGATCTAATATTTGCATAACACCCAGTGAATTATATTTACCTCCATGAGTATTAATGCAATCAAAGCAAGCTGTTATATCTCCTGTAGTTCTCCACAGATGGCCAACAGAAGCGGCCCACTCCCAGGGTTTATTATTTCCCCATTCGCACATGCTGAATACCACAGGCCTTTTAGCAGCAAATATTGCATCTCTCATTGTTGTATAAGCACCGATAGCGTTTATACCATCGGAGTTGCACCAATCGTATTTGAGATAATCACATCCCCAGCGGGCAAACATAATAGCATCCTGAAATTCATGACCACGGCTTGCAATAAAACCGCCACAAGTTTTATATCCCACATCCGAATAAAGCCCCAGTTTGAGTCCTTTTGAATGTATATAATCTGAAATTGCTTTCATACCCGAAGGAAATCTTTTTTTATCAACCGTAAGAAAACCAAGACTATCCCGGGTAGCAGTCCAGTTATCATCAATGATAATATAGACATAACCAGCATCTTTCATACCTGAGGAGACAAGTTTATCTGCCATATCACGAATTATTTGTTCGTTATAGTTATCGGCAAATGTGTTATATGTATTCCAGCCCATCGGCGGAGTTAATGCAAGGCTATCGAATTTTTGTGCGAAACAATTTATTGAAACTAATAGAATAAATAGTAACCCGAATTTGTTCATAAAATTTTAGTCCTAAATTTTTGTTTATTGGTTTAACATTCTCCGTATCTATTTATCTTACCATATTACAATAATAAGTCAAAGAGAATACCAATAACACCGCATGGTATAAACATACTGGAGCATGAATACAATCCTATCAAATGTGTTTTACCTAATAGATCCAATTCTTTATATGACGGTGATACCAGTATAAGTAAAGAACTTATTAAACCGAGAATAAGAACAACCAGATGCACATATAATTTAGGCAAGATTCAGTCTCAATAATAACTTAAAGTTAATTTGTTGATATGATTTAAAATCATTGATAAGATTTCTATCTAATGTTTCAATTTATATTTTTTGTGTTATGGGCATGTAAAACTAACGCCACCCGCCGACATAGTCAACGATAAGTTGCAGGTTGAACATATCTGTTCGCCCTACATTATTCAAATAGGACCCTACTTACTTGGACGCCGGGCCTAAAATGATTAATTTTGTACACTATTTTCAGATATTTAACCAGGAAAGAATACAATGAAATTTCTAATAACAGGCGGAGCAGGTTTTTTAGGAATAAATTTAGTCAGGTACCTGTACTTACACGGACACGAAATTTACTCACTTGATATCGTACCGTTTGATTACGCCGATATGAATGATAAAATCACGGTTATTACGGGTGATATAAGGGACAAAGAATTGGTAAATAAATCTTTAGCGGGAATGGATATTGTCATTCATACTGCCGCCGCATTGCCTTTATACAAGCCAGAAGATATTTTCTCAACAGATGTTAACGGCACACAAAATTTATTAGAATCTGCAGAAGTAAATAAAGTAAAGAGATTTATTCATATATCATCCACCGCTGTTTATGGCATTCCTGATCATCATCCGCTATATGAAAATGATAAACTTGACGGAGTCGGGCCGTATGGCAATGCAAAGATTGCCGCAGAAGAAGAATGCCTTAAATACAGGACAAAAGGAATGTGCGTACCTGTAATCCGTCCCAAATCTTTTATCGGGCCTGAAAGACTAGGAGTTTTTGACCTTCTATATGACTGGGCAAAAGACGGCAAAGGCTTCCCTATGATTGGAAACGGTAAAAACAGATACCAGCTTCTTGACGTTGAAGACCTTTGTGATGCAATTTACTTATGTGCAATATTAGACAATACAAAAGTAAATGACACATTTAATATAGGAGCCAAAGAATTCACAACAATGAAAGAAGATTATCAGGCAGTGCTTGATTATGCAGGCTTTGGTAAAAAGATTAAGGAACTTCCCGAAAAACCTATTATCCTAACTCTGCGGTTCCTTGAATCTTTGAAACTATCACCTTTATACAAATGGGTTTATGAAACCGCTTCTAAAGATTCTTTTGTATCTATTGAAAAAGCCGAAAAAATTCTCGGCTATAAGCCAAAGTTTTCTAATAAAGATGCTTTAATAAGAAATTATAAATGGTATATTGAACATCAGAATGAATTTAAAAACAAAAGTGGAATATCTCACAGGGTTCCGTGGAAACAGGGAATTCTGCGAGCAGCTAAGATTTTTTTCTAAGCGATTTATAACTAATTATTTTTTTCGAACGTATAATCCATACTTAACAGTTTTAGATTTCATAATTATATTTTATTTTTAGCCAGTTTGAATTTTTAATATAGGAGTAATAAAATGGCTTCCAAAAAAGACTTTCTAAAAGAGACCATTCAGCATATAGACATTAAGGAACACAATGTTATTTCATTGATAGATGCTATGGAAAAGATGGCTTTTTCTGCCAGGGATTTAAGCCGGGCAGCTAAAATATTTGAAAGGATGCTGAGGGATAAGGATTGCGGTATAATTTTAACTCTTGCCGGAAGTATTTTCAGCGCAGGATTAAAACGTGTTGTTTATGACATGGTTAATAATAATATGGTTGACGCTATTGTTTCGACCGGTGCACTAATGGTAGACCAGGATTTCTTTGAAGCTCTCGGATATAAACATTATATAGGGACACCTTTTAGCGACGATAATTTGTTAAGAGACCTTCACATTGATAGAATTTACGATACGTATATTGATGAAGATGAATTACGAATATGTGATGAAACTACTGCTAAAATCTTCGACAGCCTTGAACCAAAACCTTACTCTTCACGTGAATTATTATGGGAGTTCGGGAAATATCTGGAACAGAACGGCGGGCCTAAAGTAGAAGATTCAGTTATCTATGCTGCTTATAAAAAAAATGTACCAATCTTTGTACCGGCATTTTCCGATTGTTCTGCAGGATTTGGTTTCGTAATGCATCAGACAAGTCATCCGGACAAACATGCTTCAATCGATTCAGCAAAAGATTTTCTCGAACTTACTAAAATAAAATTATATGCAATTGAAACAGGGATTTTCATGATCGGCGGAGGTGTTCCCAAAAACTTTACACAAGACATTGTTGTTGCGGCTGATATACTTAAAGAAAATGCTCCTATGCATAAATATGCCGTTCAGATAACAGTTGCCGATGTACGTGACGGAGCTCTTTCAAGTTCAACATTAAAAGAAGCAAGTTCGTGGGGTAAAGTTGAAACAACTTTTGAGCAGATGGTCTTTGCTGAAGCAACAATTGCGATGCCACTGGTCGCAGGATACGCTTACAATAAAGGCGCATGGAAAGAAAGAAAGCCACGCCAATTCCAAAAAATCTTTGCAGCAGAAAACGTAGCTCTTTAATGACTATTCGTAAAGAAGCGCTCAATGTACATGGGCGCTCTTTCTAATTTCTCCGCAATAAATTTAAATCTACCCACGGGCCTTGTAGATTCATGATGCGGATGCAAATTTCCCCGATTTTTGGCATAAGCAATTTATTTGGAGTGAGTCCAGGAACAAATAGTCAGACTAAATTTCGGCTTTTAGAAAAAATGGGATTTGTAACGGCATTATATCGAACATTAAATTAATCATATCAAACCTCAAATTAGTAAATTGTAAAACGATTCCTATTTCTTTTATTTATCCATTCCCAAAGTTGAAGGTCTGGGCTTCTTAAATGTAAGTTTTTTTAGGTTTAGTAATTTTCATCAATAAATTTAGAGGTATTTCACGGAAAAAGAATAAAAATTGTTTTATATTGGGAACATTCAAAATTAGATTAAAATTATGACCGGAAAAGAATTATTAAAAAAATACAGTGATCCTAACAACTTCTTTAACAGGGATTTAAGCTGGATAGAATTTAACAGGCGGGTATTGGAAGAAGCACTTAATCCAGACCTTCCGCTACTGGAAAAAGTAAAGTTCATTTCTATTTTTCACTCTAACCTGGATGAATTTTATATGATCCGTATTTCCGGTTTAAAGGACCAGGTAGCTGCAAATGTTTCCGAACTTACAATCGACGGATTAACACCGGTTGCCCAACTGCAAAAAATCGAAAAGATGATTCAACCAATGCTTAGACAGATTAATAATCTTTGGTTAAATGAAATTGTTCCCGCTTTGAGAAAAGAGAATATCGATATAATCGATTATCAAGATCTGCCGGAAAACCACAAGGAAATTCTCACCGGCTATTTTAAAAAAGAAATATATCCCATTCTTACTCCTCTCGCATTTGATCCGGGCCGGCCTTTTCCGTATATCTCGAATTTGAGCTTAAGTCTTGCAATACTTGTTAAGAAACCGAACGGTGAAAATCACTTTGCTCGAGTGAAAGTACCCAGCATTCTTACAAGACTTCTACAAATTGACTCTATTATTGATCCAGGTAAAAAAAATAATTCCAACGGTGTTTTTTCAGCAAAGTTTATATGGCTGGGAAGTCTTATAAAAGCTAATCTTCAGCTACTTTTCCCGGGTATGGAAGTAATTGAAGCGCACCGCTTCAGGATAACCCGAGATACAGATATTGAACTCCAGGAAGATGAGGCGGATGACCTTCTGAGAGTCATTGAAGAGAACATCCGCCAAAGAAGATTTGGAAGCGTTGTCCGGCTTGAAGTTGAAAAGCAAATGCCGGAATTTATGATAGATACCTTAATTGAAAATCTTCAAATAAAAAGAGAAGACGTTCAAGTATTCGACGGCCCGTTAGGACTAAGCGATGTGATTTCATTATACAGCCTTCCAGCACATCAATTAAAATCAAAGCCGTTTTACCCTGTCGTTTCAAAAATATTTGATGAAGAAGATACTATTTTCTCAATTATAAGACAGCAGGATATTCTTCTTCATCACCCATATCACTCGTTTGCCCCTGTAATAGATTTTATAAAACAGGCATCCCGGGATCCAGATGTGCTTGCAATAAAACAAACGTTATATCGCGTTGGATCTGACTCACCAATTGTTAAATATCTTATAGAAGCAGCAGAACTTGGCAAGCAGGTAGCTGTACTGGTTGAATTAAAAGCGAGATTCGATGAACAGAATAACATATTCTGGGCAAGAGAACTTGAAAAAGTAGGCGTTCATGTTGTTTACGGATTAATCGGATTAAAAACTCATGCAAAGATGACGCTTGTTGTGCGTCGTGAATCAGACGGCGTAAAAAAATATGTTCATCTCTCTACCGGCAATTATAACGCCTCAACGGCAAAGCTATATACTGACCTCGGACTATTTACAACCGATGAAGATATATGTTCGGATGTTTCCGATATTTTTAATTACCTCACGGGTTATTCAAAACAAGTAGAATTTAAAAAGCTTTTTGTTGCTCCAATTAACATGAGGGAGAAAATGCTCTCGCTTATAGCAAGAGAAACTGAAAATGCCAGGACAGGCGGCAAAAGTAAGATAATAATGAAACTTAATTCACTAGTAGATCCAATTATAATAAGCTCATTGTATGAGGCTTCCAGCTATGGAGTAAAAATTGATTTGATAGTTCGAGGGATATGCTGTCTTATACCTCAGAAAAGCGGTCTTAGTGAAAACATCCGGGTTCTAAGTATTGTCGGCAGATTTTTAGAACACAGCAGAATATTTTATTTTTACAATAACGGGAATGAAGAAATATATTTAAGCAGCGCTGACATGATGCAGAGAAATTTAGATAGAAGAGTTGAAACTACTTTCCCGATTGAAAATCCCAAATTGAGGAATGAAATACTTAAGACAATAATTAGGTTCTGTCTAAAGGATAATGTTAAAGCCAGGGAACTTCATCCGGATATGGCCTATACTTTTTGCGAATGTCCGGATAAGAGCAAACAAGTTGATTCACAAGAATGGCTGATGAACCATGCATTAAAGTCCAGCGGTAAATTTGTGAAACCTAAAGTAAATTAAATAAAAATTTTAATACCTAAATCCCACTCTAAAATTTCTCCAGGATAGGGAGAAATACAAATTAACAAGAAACTCTTGTAATGTTATGTTTTAGATTACTTTAATTCCTTAAAGTTTAAATTTAATTTTTATTATTTAAGAGAATTTCTTACTTTTGAAAAGTATTTTTTAACAAGTTATAAGGAATGCAATGCGAGACTCTGACGAGCCTGGCGCTGATAGAAATAATAAAAATAAAATTCCCTTGGGTTTAATCATCTAATTTATTCGTTGGTTCATCTCCGGGGGTTTAAAATATCAGGAGATGGCAATGAATCATATCTTCATTATTCATCCGATTTATAAAAGTAATCAGTCCTTTTTCATTAGGATTGTATCATTATTTTTAAGAATTATTCGATAATCTAGGGACAAGGAACAAGTATGGCTAAATCGATTTTTTCCAAAATTTCGCCTTCCATTTTTACAAAAGAAGCCAAGACTCCGCATAATGCCACCGATGATGAAAAACTATTAATCGAAATTTGTAATCTTTCCCATCAAGATACTATTACCAAATTAAAAAGTCGCGATAGCGGGTTAACTACGGATGAAGCTGAGCAGCTTCTTGAAGAGTACGGCAGAAATGAGTTAGCACATACTAAAGAAATTGGAATTTTGCACGATATTTTTAACCGTTGTAAGAGTCCGCTTGTAATACAACTGCTTCTAATTGCTATTATATCCGGTTTAATGGGGGATATGCCCTCCGCAATGGTTGTTGGCTGTATGATTATACTGAGTGTGGGTTTATCATTTATCCTGGACCGACGATCAACCAATGCAGTTGAAGCATTAGGAAAAAGAGTTCAATCACATGCTAACGTTATACGCGACGGCAAGGAGGTTGAGCTTCCTATTTCCGAAGTTGTACCTGGTGATATTATTCTTTTACGTGCAGGCTCTATTATTCCCGCCGATATACGTCTACTAACAGTAAAAGATTTTTTTGTCAGTCAGTCTGTTTTGACAGGCGAATCGTTGCCAATTGAAAAAAAATCGGACCCGCAGGAATTAAAAGGCGGATTTGTTTTTGAGTTATTAAATGCCTGTTTCCAGGGAAGCAATGTATTAAGCGGAACAGCACGCGGCGTTGTAGTTAATACCGGAATTCATTCATATTTTGGTTCAATCTCCGAACGACTTGTTGAAAGCAGGCCCAAGACTAGTTTTGATATCGGCGTAAAATCATTTACATGGTTAATGATACGCTTTATGATAGTGATGGTATTTACAGTATTCATGATAATCGGTCTCACTAAAGGGGACTGGATTGAAGCGCTTCTATTTGGTGTCTCTATTGCAGTCGGTTTAACTCCGGAAATGCTCCCGATGATTGTTACCGTAAACCTTGCCAAAGGCGCGCTTGCAATGTCCAAAAAAAAAGTTATTGTCAAACAGATTACTTCAATACAAAACTTTGGCGCAATAGATATACTTTGTACCGACAAGACAGGAACTCTTACACAAGATAAAGTTGTTCTGGAAAAGCATGTAGATATTACGGGCAAACCAAGTCAGGATGTTCTTCTTTATGGTTACTTAAACAGCTTTTATCAAACGGGTTTAAAGAACCTGATTGACAGAGCTGTTATTAACCACATAGAATTAAATGTTGAAACTAAATGTACACTTGTAGATGAATTACCTTTTGATTTTCAACGAAGGCGTATGTCTGTTGCAGTTGAATATGAAGGCGATCACGTACTTATATGCAAAGGTGCTGTTGAAGAAATCTATTCCGTTTGTAACTTTTACCAGGTAGATGATGAGGTTTATCCTTTAATTCAGATGATTCACGATGATCTTTATGAAGAAGTTGAAGATTTAAACAATCTTGGCTATAGAGTACTTGCAATAGCATACCGGGAATTTCCTAGAACAAAAACTACATTTACAGTTGCAGATGAATCGGGAATGATTTTGCTCGGATATATCGCATTTTTTGATCCGCCCAAAGATTCTGCCGCTCAGGCAATTGCAAGTCTTCAAAACGTAGGTGTAAAAGTTAAAATATTAACCGGAGATAATGCGCTTGTTACAAAAAAAGTTTGCGGTGATGTAGGACTTATTATTAATAGACTTGTTACCGGGAATGAGCTTGCAAATTTATCCGATGAAGAATTTTCGAAAGTAATAGAAGAAGCTAATGTATTTGCCAAACTTTCACCCATTCAAAAAGAAAAAGTTATTAACATTTTGCGTCAAAAGGGACATGTTGTCGGCTACATGGGTGATGGTATAAATGATTCACCTTCATTACGTGCAGCGGATGTAGGAATATCAGTTGACAGTGGTGCCGATGTTGCAAAAGAAGCCGCTGATATTGTCCTCCTTGAAAAAAGCCTGCTTGTTTTGGAAGATGGAATTAAAGAAGGAAGAAAAGTATTTGCAAATATTATAAAATACATACGAATGGGAGCCAGTTCAAATTTCGGTAATATGTTCAGTGTTATAGGAGCAAGTATTCTACTTCCATTTTTACCTATGAAACCTATCCAAATCCTCTTAAATAACCTTTTGTATGATTTTTCACAAACCGGTATACCAACCGATAATGTAGATCAGGAATTAGTTGAGAATCCACTAAAATGGAATATCAGCAACATAAAAAGATTTATGATTTTTATAGGCCCGATAAGTTCAATTTTCGATTACGCAACTTTCGCACTAATGTGGTTTGTATTTAAATCAAGCGAATATCTTAATCCATTGATTTCTGATGGCGGAAAAACTTACACGCGGAGTATATTTCAAACAGGCTGGTTTGTTGAATCTTTACTGACTCAAACATTAATCGTACATATAATCAGAACGCGCAAAGTACCATTCTTTGGAAGCATGGCATCGATGCCCATGACATTAACTACATTATTTATTATGGCAATAGGCGCCTGGCTTCCATATTCTCCGTTCGCTACCACATTTGGTTTTGTACCTCTTCCCGCACAATACTGGCTGTGGATTGCAGGCTTCCTGATTTCGTACAGTATATTAACACATTTTATTAAAACGTGGTTCTTCAAAAAATATGGAGTTCATTAATTATGGATAGTTTATTAGATGCTTTACAAGAAGGCCGTTTAATCGAATTACCTGACAACGATAAGCAGGATTCACTTCAATTATTGGCTCATATTATAGAAGCTATTCCATCGGTTCCGAGTGGAACTGATGTTGCTGGCTTAGTTTTAAAAAGGGAAGGTAACTATAATACAACGCTTGGTAAGGGGTTTGCTGTTCCTCATGCCAGGGGGTCATTTGACGGCGACCTGTACTGTGCAGTTGGATGGAGCCCGTCTGGTATCAATTACGGGGCTCCCGACGGCAACCCGGTTCGTATTGTAATAATGTATCTTGTACCCGATAATCAAAGGAATTCCTACCTTAAAGAAGTTTCAAATATTGCCAAGGCTTTAAATGAACTGCATGACGAAAACTCATTGAGAACGGCAGCTGACTTGAATACTGTCAGAAACTATCTGCTTGACCTTGTTACATCTGCTAAAAGCATTGTCGGCCCAGAAGCCCGTGCCCGGATGATTCAATTGGAAGCCAGGGAGAATCTTCCGCAAGTTGATATGCAAAATATTTCAAATTTGTTAATAGAACCTATAACAATTATTACATCTGCTAATTTAAGGCCTATAACCCTGGGACAGAACAAAGAATTGATTGATATTCTGGAAAACTCACCAAATCTGGCTGAATCACTGAACGGCAACAATAAATTTTTTGATTATTCGGGCTGGCGCGTATTGAAGAGAAATTTATCTATCTATCAATCGGGAAGAACTGCACATGAATGTATAGCTATTAAGCTAAAATAATCCTACAAAATTCCTTATTATTGTTTGAAATTTCTTAGGATTTTTAGTGGTTAAATGCCCGGTTGTAATTCTCTTTTATCATTAAGTTATTTTAAGACCTTTTTAATACTTATATTTTGTATTTTTTAATGTTTTAATCGCTTTATGATGAAAACGATTCAAAATGATTGAATATTTTACTAACTTTAATTTTAATATTATAAAGTAGGATTATGAATGCCAGATTTAACGAAAAACGAGATATTAAATGCACTTAAAAAAGTGGATGATTCCAATTTTAATAAAGATTTTTTAATACTTAATTCAATTAAGAAATTTGAGATAAAAAATAACAACCTTTCCGTTGATATTTCTATAACATTGCCCGCCTCAGCCGACAGGAAACAGTTACAAATTAAATTTACCGAAGCACTTAAAAAGGAATTTAAAGATCTAAATAAAGTTGATATTGTTATAGACGCTAAAGTTACAACTCATCAGGATAGCAGCAAAAATACAATATTGCCGGGAGTTAAAAATACTATTGCCATTGCGAGTGGAAAAGGTGGTGTTGGTAAAAGCACTGTTGCGGTTAATCTTGCAGTTGCTCTTGCTAAAGACGGGGCCGCAGTAGGTTTAATTGATGCTGATATATACGGTCCGAGCATACCGCTATTGCTTGGATTAAAAGATAAACCAAAAATATTTCAAGATCAAAATTCTACTAAAATAATTCCTCTTACGAACTATGGAGTAAAAGTAATTTCTATAGGACTGCTTGTAGATGATAATGCCCCTGTAATTTGGCGCGGTCCTATGGCCAGCGGCGCAGTTAAACAGTTTATGACAGATGTTGATTGGGGTGAACTTGATTATCTTATTTTCGACCTTCCTCCCGGCACAGGGGATATTCAGCTTACCCTAGTTCAGACCATACCATTGACCGGAGCAGTTATTGTAACTACACCCCAGGAAGTTTCCCTGATTGATGCAAGGAAAGCTCTAAAGATGTTTACAAGAGTTAATGTACCGATCCTGGGGGTAATTGAAAATATGAGTTACTTCATAGCTCCGGATACAGGAAAAAAGTATGATATTTTTGGAAACGGCGGCGGTTCTAAAATGGCGGTTGAATTAGATTCACCATTTCTTGGCGGAATTCCAATTGATCCCCACATAAGAATAGGCGGAGATAATGGCATACCTGTATTGTACGATGCCCCCGAATCCGAATACGCGACTGTTTTTACTCAGCTTTCCAGAAATCTTGCTGCCCAGGTTCATATTCGAAACCTCAGAGGATATTCTACTGCAAAAATGGAAATATCTCTGGATGATGATGAATAGTTTTCAATAAAATATGTTAACCTAATATGGAAATAATTAATACTAATCCGGTTTTTTTTACATGCCAAGCTATCGTATTGGGACAGGCCAATATCATATTTAAAAGTAATATTATCATTTTAATTTTGTAAACTGGAAGTAACTTTGAAAGAAGAAATATTAGAAGCGATTGATACAATTCGACCATACTTACAATCGGATAACGGCGATATAGAATTAATTGAGATAACAGATGATGCAATCGTAAAAGTTAAACTTACGGGTGCATGCGCTGTTTGTCCAATGTTTTTAATGACGCTCCGTGCCGGAGTAGAACGATCCTTAATGCGCCAAGTACCTTCTATAAAAAGAGTTGAAGCTGTAAATTAATAATGCAGAATTAATTTTTCCCTTCCATTAATGGACAGATACTACTTATTATACGAATCCTGTTTTAATCTTAATAATAATTAAAGTTATTTTTGCCAACCAGATAAGGGGTTAGCATGGAATATATCTAATATTCATTAGACTTATGTTTATCCTGATTTTTACTTGATTAAAAGAATTTTTTATATTACACTAACCGTATGAAAGAATTATCTTTTAAAAAAGTAATTACATGGTTATCATTTGTCGCAGGCGGCTGTATTTTGGCCTATTTACTGTATGTAATTTCCGAAGTGCTGATCATTTTCATTTTATCTATTCTCATTGCATTTATTTTCCAGCCATTTATTTCAATTCTCGAAAATAAAGGATTAAATCGAGTTACTTCCATAATAGCCGCATTCGCCTTAACAGCAATGATTATTTATATGGCGTTTTCATATTTAATACCCAACCTTTTAGTTCAAATGAATCAATTTGTGGGTATGCTTCAGGTTATCCCTCTCCATGACAGGATATTTTCTGTTGAAAAAGAGATACATAATTATCTTCCTTTTTTTACTCTGGGGGAGCTTTCAAAAAGGTTTGAAGAATTTATTTCTTCCGGCATTATGAACTCATTTGATAAAATTTCTCCCCTTCTATCAAGTATTATTTCAATAGTTATACTTTTTGTTATAGTTCCGTTTATAACATTTTTTATACTTAAAGATAGCAAAATTATAATGCGGGGTTTGCTGCAAATAGTACCAAATACTTATTTTGAAATATCATACTGGATTATGAAAAAAGTAACAATACAACTAGGGAAATACGCACGAGGTTGGATATTTGATGCTGCATTCGTTGGTATAGCTTGCGGTTTAGGATATTATATTGTCGGCGTAAAAAATGCTTTGCCACTGGGATTAATTTCAGGATTAGGACATCTGGTGCCATATTTCGGACCGATTATTGGCGGAGTTCCGGCAATAGTAATTTCTTTAATTCAGTATGGAGATTTTTCACATGTACCTTCAATTTTACTAATGATACTTATTGTCTATACTATTGATAACGGATTGGTTCAGCCTTATGTGTTTTCTAAGAGCGTGGGAATGCACCCGTTAGTTATAATATTCCTAGTATTAATTGGAAGCCAACTATTTGGTGTAATAGGAACGCTATTAGCAATACCTACTGCCACAATTGTAAAAACACTATCAAAAGAGATCTATTTCGCATTTAAGAATTATAAAATTGTTAATTTAGGTGCCAAATAGATACTCTTTTTCTGTAATCCCGGTATTTAATTTAAACCATTTCAAATTATAGGCTATCTTTCCACATCAGATGTTAATTTTACCGCCAGCCCAATTAAAAGAAGAAATTTATATTTTTATCCGGGATGAGTAATATGCAAATTCATTAAAAGAAAATTTGCGAAAGTTCTATAATGTTTCTGCCAATAATTTTTTTATTACTTCAACAGAATTTATTCCATCTGCTTCAGCACTGAAGTTTGTTATAATCCTATGCCGTAAAACCGGGATCATTGCAGACTTAACATCATCTATATTTGGAGAAAACCTTCCCTGTGTTACAGCGCGTGCCTTAGCAGCTAGAATTAAATATTGTGAGGCTCTGGGACCAGCACCCCAGTTAATCCAATTTTTTATAAATTGCAGTGAGTTGTCAGCATTAGGGCGGGTTCTACTTACGATTTTTACAGCAAATTCAATAACATTTTGAGCGACCGGAACTTTTCTAATCAAATCTTGAAATTTAATAATTTGACCAGCTGTAATAATTTTTGAAAGTTTTGGAGAATACTCACTGGTTGTTGATTGAACTATTTTAACTTCTTCCTCAAATGTCGGGTAATCAAGCCACAGGTTAAACATAAATCTATCCAGCTGCGCTTCTGGCAACGGATATGTTCCCTCCTGCTCAATAGGATTTTGTGTAGCTAAAACGAAGAATGGTTCCGATAGACTGTAAGTAACTCCGGCAATTGTTACTTTATGCTCCTGCATTGCTTCTAGCAAAGCAGCTTGAGTTTTAGGTGGTGTTCTGTTTATTTCATCCGCAAGAATAACATTAGAAAATATTGGTCCAGGAATAAAACGAAAATCTCTTTTTTTCGTAACAGGATCTTCTTCAATAAGTTCGGTGCCGGTAATATCGCTAGGCATAAGATCGGGCGTGAACTGTATTCTATTGAATTTTAAATCTAAAACTTCAGAAAGTGTCTTTATAAGCAGAGTTTTTGCCAAACCAGGAACGCCTACTAGCAGGCAATGTCCGCGTGCAAGTAGTGAAATTAGTAATTGATCAATAATTTCGTCCTGCCCTATAATTACTTTTCCAATTTCTTCTTTAATCTTTAGTACTGTTTCGTTTAACTTTTCTACCAATTGGGCGTCATTTGAAGCTTCTTCAGTTATATTCAATAGTGTTCCTCAAAACTTGATTTTAGAACTAAAACCTTATGATTATTCCCTATATCATTATTTTCCAATAAATTTTGTCTTTTAGCTGTTTAATCCAGTCATCATACAATTTTTGTTTCTTATATTGATCCGCAAGTTTTTTAATCTCCTGGTAATCTGTATCCAGACTTGCCATATGCTGTGCGATTCTTTTTTTAACAAGTACTATATGGTAACCATAGTTTTCTTTACCATAATCGATTCTCTTTGGATAAGAAATTTCTCCTTCTTTCATATTGTTTATAACATCAAGCATTTTCTGATCGAGCTGGCTTAGAAAGAATACACCCAGATCACCGCCGTACGCATTTGTTTCCTTATCCTCACTATATTTCTTAGCATATTCACTAAATGTACCCTTACCCTGAACAATACTGTCTCTAATGCTTGATAATAGTTCAATTGCACTTAAATCAGCTTGATCGCCTTTTTTAATTTTTATTAGTATATGCCTTACGTGTATTTTGTCACCTCTTTTATCAAGCATTTGAATTATATGAAATCCAACGGGGGATTCTACGACATCCGAAAGAGCGCCTTGTTTGAGTGCAAAAGCTGCCGCTTCAAATTCGGGATAAAAAACGCCTTTCCCCACCCAGCCTAAATCACCTCCTTCTGAAGCACTTCCGGGATCTTCAGAATATTTCTTTGCCATCTCTCCAAAATCAGCTCCACGTTTAATTGAATCAATAATCGATTTTGCCAAACTTCTATATTTTTCATTCATTTTGTCAGTAACCTTTGGTACAACAAAAATATGAGCAATCTCAATCTTTTCAGGAATTACCCCTATACTATCTTTGTATGTACTGAAAAATGATTCAACATCACGGCGCGTAGCGTCTACATCGCTGAACTTTTTATCTTCCATGCGCTGAACCATAATTTGCTTCTTTATGGGATCCTCAAGTGTACGTTTTATTTTTTCGATACTCATTCCATAAAGTTGTTCAACTTTTTCTTTAGATCCATACTGCTGAATGAAATATTGAACCTGATAATCGATTCTTTGATTTATTTCATCTTCTGTAACCTGTACAGAGTCAAGCAGTGCCTGAGCATAAGCTAGTTTTTCTTCGACCATCTGGTTTAGTACCTGTCCGGCTAAACCAGGGGATTCCGGATTAACTTTCTTTTGAGCAGCTACTAATTTAACCTGGTAATCCAGTTCACTTTGAAGAATAATTTCATTATCTACAACTGCAACAATCTTGTCTATTTCCTTCTGGGCAAAGGCCAAACCGTTTGTCAATAATAAAAGAATCATAAAGAATTTAAATTTCATTTCGCACCTAATTTCTGATTTCTATATCGTTGTTTGAGTATACCTCTTTAATATAACTTTTTATTAAGTCTTCTTTTTTCTGCGCAATAAATCTTTTTTCTATAAATGATTTTATTAATTGAAACGGTGGTATCGAATCCTTAACAAATTTCTGTAATTCCTGAACTACGGAATAATTTTTGTCCGATTCTATGTTAATTACTATACTTACTTCACCGGGGTTTAAACCGGATACAATCCGCAACAAAATAGCCGGATGAATTTCATAATCATACAATAATTCGTTTGCAGTAGTACTAATTATTGAAGAATCGCTTTTAAACACATTCATTGCTTTTTCCCAATTACTTTCCTGCACTATAGCTCTAAATCTAACAGCTTTATCTTCATCATTAAAAACAACCCGGTTTATCAGGTACGTATCGTAAAAACGTTTAAATTCTGCCTGATGCAAATTATAATAATCTTCTAATTCTTGAGGTTCATAAGAAATTTTTTGATCTTCATAATATTTTTGGAGCAGCATTGAAACAGCAAGTTCTCTTTTAGAATTTTCAATAACTCGATTAAACTCGCTCCCTTTTAGTATACCTTGTTTCATAGCCTCCTGAAACATTACCTCCTTGTTAATCCAATTCCTGATGATTTCATTTCTATAAAAGTTGGAAACATTATTAGTATCAATTATCCTGGCTAAATCCTCTCTGGTCAAATAAGAATTATTAACCCTCGCAACAAAATTAGGCTGCGTGGTTCCTTTGCCGCATCCGTCAAATACAGATGCGGCAAATAATATAATTATAATCCATTTAATTGGACTTAAATGCCTTATCAAGATTGCTGTAATCAATTGTCGGATTATATAATCTAGTCAGGTTATCAATATAATCTTTTTCAAGCCTCTTGCTCTCAACTTCCTGATAAGCACCTGAAACCTCTGCTTTCGCTTCTTCAAATGTTTTTAAGTGCGCCGGATCTTTAGAAATAAGCTTGAGAATAGAATAACCGGATTGATTTTTTATTGGTTTAGAATAATCCCCCGGTTTTTCAAGCTTAAATGCTTCTCCGGCTAATTCTGATGAGGATACATCCACTAATCCCCAAACACCGTTTTTACTTTTTAAGTCAGTTCGTTCCGTATATTTTGCCGCAACAGAATCAAAATTTTCACCTTTAGCTAATAAATCATAATAAGACTGGATTGCCGAATCGCTATGTGCAAAAATTTCCGAAAAATTTACCCTATCAGGCCAGCTATAATTTCCCTTTGTTGATGCATAAAAATCCAATAATTTTACTGAATCGATTTTCACTTTATTCCAGATTTCATCTTCCTGGAGTTTAAAAATAAAAATACCATCCTTGTAATTAGTCATTAAAGTGGCAAATTCACTATCAGATTTATCAAGATTTAACGCTTCCTGCTCAAGTGCAACATTATTGCTGATTTTTGTTAATGCTTCTTTAAGAAGTTCCGGCGAAAGTTTATGGCCTTCATACTCATGTACATTAGAAAGTCTGTCCAGAAATTCACTTACTTTCACAGATGATCCGGCAAATGAAAACAGTACACTGTCTTTAATATTATCATATTTAGGATTAACATCACCAACTTTGCCTGTATCAATATTTGCCAACAAATAGCTTAAGGTGGCATCATTGATTTTATATTGATACTTAATTTTCAATCCATTTAAAAGAGTATCATAATCTTGCTGATAACTAGAATTTTGGTATAGTTTTTTCAAATCTTCTTTTTCTTCATCAAATGACGGATAAGGCTTTTTACCCGTAAGTTTTAATATATGAAATCCAAAATTGCTTTGAATTACTTGTGTCATATCCCCGACATTTTTGAGATCGAAAAGAGGTTCAGTAAATTGTTTAATTATTCTTCTTATCCCTATATATCCAAAGTCACCGCCTTTTTTATTAGTTCCATGATCATCAGAATACTTTTCAGCTACCTTAGCAAAATCTACTCCATTTTTTAATTCAGCCAAAACACTATCCATTTTAAGTTTGGCAGCTAAAGTATCAGGTTTACTTCCGGAAGTTGGGGAATAAGCTGACATTATATGGCTGAATCTCACTTCGGGTGTACGAAGTCTTTTAGCTTTAACTTTTATAATACAATAGCCATATTTAATATGTATAACTTGTGGGTAAAGATTACCTGGTTCTGTAGAATAAATAGCATTTTCAAGAATTTTTGGCAGTTCACCCGCGGTAATATAAAACATATCACCGCTATCCTTTGCAGATGAAGGATCTTTAGAATATTTAACCGCAAGTTTTTCAAAACTTGATCCATTTTTAATACTATCAAGCAGGTTGTTTGCTAATTTTTCGGCAAATAAGTCAGAATTATTATCTTGCTTTATCAGAATAATGCTTACTCTGCATTCCCATTTTTGCCGCTCATATAATTGATTTACTGCCGGATCAACAAGCTGCTTTTCAAGAATATATGAAACACCTACCTGTTTCTGATAATCTATCAGTTCTTTTTGAAGTACCGGATCATTATCATAACCTTTTGCATAGGCATCCTTTAATTTCATTTGAAAATCAACATATAAATCTAAAAAATTTTTTAATTTGGATAAGCTGTCTTTTTTTGCAATTTCATAACTACCGACATTATTTACATAAGCTTTTTCAAAATCTTTTACAGTAATATTCTGGTTTCCAAATTTTGCAAGCACAACCTGGGAGGGCCCAAAAGTGCAAGAATTGAATACAAACGCCAGACCGAAGGAAAGAATGACTGCTGCCCGTAAAAACATTAATGTATCTCCTATTAAAAATAATTTAATTTTAGCTGGTTATTTTAGTTATAGAGTATCTGAAAATCAAGGTAAATTAACAAATTATATTATAAATGAAGAATAGTTAAATTTCAAAATGATACTATTATGTTAAATTTTTATTTAACCCTAACGCCACTTTTAACCATTTCATCAATGGATAAAACTTTTAATCCGCCCTTTTCATCCTCAGCAGCCAGTATCATACCCTGCGATTCCTTGCCCAGAATTTTTGCAGGTTTAAGGTTAGCTACAACAACAACTTTTTTATTTACTAAATCTTCAGGATTATAGCTTTTAGCAATCCCGGCAATAATTTGTCTCTCTTCATTACCTATTTTAACTATTAATTTTAAAAGTTTATCACTTTTTTCCAATTTTTCTGCAGCTACCACTTCACCTATCTTTATCTTAACTTTCATAAACTCGTCAAATGTAATTTGCTCATCCCCTTCAATATTTTCTTTAATTTCGGTTTTATTAAGTTTTTGCATTTGTTTTTCTATTATATCATCTTCAATTTTAGGAAAAATAATTTCAACCTTGCCTAATTTATGTCCAGGCACAAGATTTTCTTCAGCACATTTATCCCAAATAGTTTTTTTTGTATTCAACATTATAAATATTTTTTCAGAAGAAAATGGTAATACCGGATTTAATATTTCTGCTAATGTATAAATAGTTTGGAGGCAAATATTTAATGTGGATGAACACTTTTCATTATCTGTTTTAACTGATTTCCATGGCTCGGAATCATTAAAATATTTATTACCTGCACGGGCAAGATTCATAGCCTCAAGCACCCCATCTCTGATTTTAAAGCTTTCAAAAAGTTTTGAAATCTTTTCCGGATATTGCGCAATTAAATTAATCATTTCTAAATCAATAGTTTCTAGCTTACCTTTAGACGGCACCTGACCATTAAAGTTTTTATGAACGAATGTTAAAGTCCGGTTAATAAAATTCCCCAATATATCTGCAAGTTCACTATTATTTCTTAATTGAAATTCTTTCCAATAAAAATCGGTATCTCTAGTTTCGGGAAGATTGGCAGCAAGAGTGTATCTTAGAGGATCCGCTGGAAAAAGAGTAAGGAAGTCAATAACATCAATACCCCAATTTCGGCTTTTTGAAAATTTTTTCCCTTCAAAATTAAGAAATTCATTAGCAGGTATATTTTGGGGTAGAACATATTTTTTATTTTGCCCATCATTCCATGCCATTAGAAAAGCAGGGAATACAATGCTGTGAAATACTATATTATCTTTTCCAATAAAAGGTATATATTTAGTAGTAGGGTCTTGCCAGTATTGGCGCCATAAATTTTCGTTGCCTTTTGCTATAGCCCATTCCTTTGAAGAGGAAATATATCCGAGAACTGCCTCAAACCAAACATAAAGCACTTTACCATCTGCACTGTCAAGCGGCACTTTGATTCCCCAATCAAGATCTCTTGTAATAGCCCTATCCCCCAACCCATCCCTGAACCAACCTTGGCAATAATTTAAAACATTCTCTTTCCAACCATATTTCTTATTCATTTCTTCAATATATTCTTCCAATCTCTTTTGATATTTACCTAAAGGAAAAAACCAGTGAGAAGTTTCTTTGAGAACAGGAGTTTCACCAGTAATTTTACTTTTAGGATTTTTCAATTCGGTAGGTTGATAAAGCGAACCGCAGCTTTCACACTCATCACTTCTGGCTTCTTCATAGCCGCATACGGGGCAAGTTCCCTCAACATACCTGTCAGGCAAAAACATCTTTGCTTTTTCATCATAAAACTGCTGGGATTTTTTTTCGACTAAAATTTTTCTGTTATAAAATTCAAGAAAAAATTCCTTTCCGGTCTCATGATGTATCTGAAGACTTGTTCTAGAGTAATTATCAAAGCTCATTCCGAATTTATCAAACGCATTTTTATTAAGCATATGATAGCGGTCGATTATTTCTTGGGGTTTTACTCCCTCACTGTCCGCAGTTATAGTAATAGGGACACCATGTTCATCGGAACCACCTATAAACAATATATCATCGCCTTTTAATCTTTTATACCTGACATATATATCTGCCGGTAAATACGCACCGCTTAAATGTCCTAAATGTATAGGACCATTAGCATAAGGTAATGCAGCAGTAACTAAAATTTTTTCCTTTGACAATTTCAATCCGGATAATATAAAATATAGATTGTAAATATACAGATTTTTTGCGAAGGAATTAATTATAAATATTTATGGGTATTTTAAAAAAAGTTAGAAAAACGAGGAAAAATGAACAGAATAGGGTTGTTGTTTGTCGTCGCAATTACATGGAAATTCAAAAATTTCATCCTCAATAAAGAAGCTGCAAGTATACCATCAAACAACAACCCTTTTAATGCAGGTCAATTAACAACTTTCATACCAGAAAAGGTCTATTTTTACTGGAAATTAACAAATTACTTTGTTTATTAATTAATCGCATGTTTTATATAAAAGTTTAGCCAACTTTACAATTTTTTAATAGATTTTATAATAATTTGAAAATTCATTAAAATTTTTTGGTGTTACCGGTAATTTTCGTTAGTTCACCGATTTGTTGTTTCCTGATGAGCAAAAATCTATTAGTTTTACTCAAGAAAAATAAACTTTTTTCCTAAAAGGTGATGAAATGAATAACGAAAATTATCATAATACCGGTTCCCGTGCTCTTTTGGGAACTATAATAATACTTATAGGCGCCTTGTACCTATTAAAAACTCTTGATTTAATAAATTTGGATATATCGCATGTAATATTCTCATTTCCCTTCATATTATTTGTCATCGGCGTTATACTTTTAATAAATTCCAGCGGCAAATTATTGGGTTTTCTGCTAACTTTTATTGGTGCCATTTTTTTAATTCCCCGGTTATTTCCCAATATCGAACTAAATAGTGACATAATTATCCCGATTCTTATTATTGCGTTTGGAATTCATCTAATATTTAGAAGGAAAATCCGAATAAAACATTCCGGCAATTATCAATATAAATCAATAGATAATAATTATATTGATGACGTGGCTATTTTCGGCGGCGGGCATAAAACAATATATTCAGACAATTTTAAAGGCGGTAATATTACCGCTATATTCGGCGGTTCTGAAATAGACCTTACTCAGTGCAAGCTGGCAGAAGGAGATGTTATACTTGATACTGTTATGATTTTCGGAGGCACAACTATTATGGTGCCTAAAGAATGGAACGTACGAGTAATGGTTACTCCTATATTTGGAGGATTTTCGAACAAAGTCTTTCGTAACCCTATTTCACCGGTAGATACTACAAGAACTTTAATCATCAAAGGTGTTACTATTTTTGGCGGTGGTGAAATAAAATATTATTAAACTTTTCAACAAATGTTTACAAATCCTATACTAAGTAAGAAAAAAAATGTTTTCCTATACTTTCTTGTATGGTTTTTTACCTCCGCTTTATATTTAGTTATAGTTGACGTTGTATTAAAAATTAACATTGATGTGGCAGCGGTAGATCTCATTTTTACTTTCCTTCTTTTTGGAATAGGAATATTCCTATGGTACCCCTCTTGTTTTCTTACCCTTGAAAACTATAAACCATCTAAAATTTTTATCAGCCATATTTTAGGAGGAATTTTTTCTACTTTTCTCTGGCTTATGATTGGTTATTTTATAGTTGTAAGTGTTTTACCGCAGTCGCACGGTTTTATTGATTTTTTTAACAATACTTTAATCTGGCGTTTTCTTACAGGTCTGATGTTTTACCTTTTGCTTATTTCTTTTTATTATATCATCATTTATTACAGAACTCTGCAGGAAAAGATATCAAACGAAGCCGAATTAAAAAACTCAATAACCGAGGCTGAGCTTAAAACATTAAAATTCCAGATTAATCCGCATTTTATATTTAACAGTTTAAATTCAATGAGTGCATTGACTTCGATAGACGCAGAACGGGCGCGTAGTATGATTTTAAAACTTGCTGATTTTCTTCGCTATACACTCGCGAATAACGAAAAAGAAAAGACACTTCTTGGTGAAGAGCTCAAAAATATAAGGCTCTATCTTGAGATTGAAAAAATCAGGTTTGAGGATAAATTTGAATACATCGAAGAATTGGAAAGAGACACACTAGATCTGCTGATTCCTAATATGATCCTACAACCTTTATTTGAAAATGTTATAAAGCACGCAGTATATGAATCACTCAGTAAAGTTACTCTTTATTTGAAAAGCAGTATTAAGGAATCATTTCTTTTTATTTCAATTGAGAATGATTTTGAATCGGATTTTTCAACACCAAAAGGAACAGGGATAGGATTACAAAATGTTAAACGCCGTCTCGAGTTAATTTATGGCCTGCCGCATCTACTGGAAGTAACAAAAGAAAATAATCATTTCAAAGTAAGTATCCTTATTCCTCAATAATAATTTCTCCATTCTTGGAATTCATTCTGGTAAGTAGTTAAATTTATCCTGTTAAAAGAAATATTTTTAAATTATTGCAGACAATAATGAATAAAATTAAAACTATTATAATAGATGACGAAAAACTTGCCAGATCTATTATCCGGAATTACTTGATGGAAAATCCTGAGATAGAGATAATTGATGAATGCTCAAATGGATTTGAAGGGATAAAAAAGATAAATGAATTAAAACCGGATTTAATATTTTTAGACATACAAATGCCCAAAATCACCGGATTTGAAATGCTGGACCTTATAGAAAAACCACCTGTGATTATTTTCACTACAGCTTTTGATCAATTTGCACTAAAAGCCTTTGAAGTAAATGCAGCCGATTATTTGCTGAAGCCATTTTCAAAAGATAGATTTAGGGAAGGTTTAAGCAAAGCGCTTCAACGATTGAAAAATAAAGCAAATAATTCTTCAGTAATTAAAAAGTTAATAATTCAAAATGATTTAAACATAGATTTTTTAGAAAGAATAATAATAAAAGACGGACCGAAAATTTCAGTCGTTCAGGTAGCGGACATAAAATACCTTGAAGCCCAGGATGATTATGTTATGGTTTATGCAAATGAAGGTAAATTTCTTAAACAAAAGACAATGAAATATTTTGAAGAACATCTTAACCCCGTGGATTTTGTACGAATTCACCGCTCTTATATTGCCTCAATCAGGCAAATTAAAAAGATTGAACTCCTTGAAAAAGAAAGTTACCAAATTGTACTTGAGGATAAATCAACGTTGCCAATGAGTAAAAGCGGTTATGAGAAGATAAGAGAGATACTAAAATAATTGACAAAGTAAGAAGAAATATTTCATTAATAAATTCTGATTTCCAAGGGTTGAAACAATTGAAATCATTAGATAATTTTATCCGCAGATATCTTTTTGATTTTTAAAGATGACTAGTCTTCAGGAATTATTTTTTTGAATTTTAGTGCAGGAAGAAGGTATAAAAAAGGCGGTTGAATTTTTTCAACCGCCTTCAATTCATTTATTTCCCGGTTTTTAATTTATCTAAAACTTTAAACGTAAGATCCATTGTAGGTTCAGCATACCAGACAACCTGCAGTTGCTCGCTTTTTTCCAAAACTAATTGAACACCTGCTTGTTTAGCTGTTTCTTCAACAGCAGCTTTAATTTTGTCAATAATTGGACTCATTAGTTTACGATTTAATATTGCCACTTCACCATTAGCATCCAGCTTAGCTCTTAAATCATTATAATCTTTTTCCATGTTCATAATTTTCTGTTGAGCATCTTTCTTTTTAGTTTCTGTCATAAGATTAGCTTGCTTTTGGTAATCTGCAAGCGTCGTTTGATAGGCCTGACCGATACTATCGATTTGACCTTTTATTTTATCAATCACTGCCTGAACATCACCCTGGGCTTTAATCGCTTCAGGTAACTGGGTTAATATCGATTGTGAATCAATATATCCAACTTTTGTTCCCTGCTGGGCAAACAAGCCGCTGCTGCTCAATATAAAAAATGCAATAACTACAATTAGATTTCTTCTCACGATTTTGTTCCTCTCATATTTATTTTTTTAATGGTTCAGTTCCAAGTATTAAACGAATCAATTATTTTTAATACTTTTTTTGATTTTTAAATTAATCTTTTTAAATTAAACAGAAATTTAACATCTTAGATAACCGTTTCCAAGCTCAATATGATTTTTTATATGTTTTTGCTACTAAATTGGCATTATATAGAATAATTTTAGTATATACTGTCCATATTTTTATTCATCTTTTATCATTTCGATACTACCTTTAACCGGAATTTTTAATACGTAAGTTTTTCCTTTTTTATTGGTTAAACTAATATCTCTTAGCCAGGGATTAAAATATTTTAATACTTTATAATTTATTTCATGGCTAATTGCAAAATCAGCCCAGTTTTTTACTGGTGAATTCACTTCTAAAATAATAGTCGTTAAGGGTGAATATAATTCTTCCGGCTTAATATAATAGCCGTATTCTTCCGGATGTTGAAATAATAATTTAATAGTAATAGCTCTTGCCACATACCGGGAGGTTTCTTCGCTAAGCAACAAATTATAATAATTTTTTACCTTTTGTTTTTCAATCTGCCTTTCCAAACCATTACTACCCATATTATAGGCCGCAGCAGCAAGCGTCCAGTTTTTAAAATTATTGTAAGCTTCTAAAAAATATTTGCATGCCGCTTCAGTAGACAGCTCTACACTGTAACGCTCATCAATCTCATCATTAACTTCCAGCCCGTACTTTTTAGCGACATCTTCTGTTAGTTGCCAAAATCCCACTGCACCGGCTTGTGAAACCGAATTATATAAATTGCTTTCTATTACAGGAATATATTTAAAATCATCCGGAACTTTATATTTTTGTAAAATAGGTTCGATTACCGGGAACCACCTGTTTGCCCGTTTTATTCCCAATATAGTCGCAGAATACCAATACTCATTAACTAATAATTCTCTTTCCACCCTTTCCTTTATTTCAAAATTTTCTGTAGGTACCCTTTCACCTGCAAAGGTTAATTTATCAGGTAATTTGGGAATATTAATTCTGCTGTATGCAGATGTATCCTGTCCGGGAAAAATTATTCTGGAGTTATTAATTTCATTGCGGCGTGAAGAATAAAGTCCTATAGCAACAAGGATCAGAATTCCCAGTCCCATTCCGGCAAAGAACAAGAGAAAGTTAGGTTTTGAAGTAGTTATCATCAAGGGTAAATTCTTCATATAATTTATCCTAATCTTTTAATGAAATAATATGAATATAACTAAAGTTAAAAATAAGCAGTATATTACTTTAATTTGTATAAAATATAAATAAAAAATCTAATTGGATTTTTTATTTGCATCCCCTTTTATTTCTTTTTTTGTTAATTTAATACTGAAAATTAACTATAAATGATAGGATTTAATGAAAAAAAAGAAAAATAATTTGTTACTTACATTACTAAAGATTAAATCTTATTTAGTAAGTATGATTGAAGAACCGGAGGAACATTACAGCAATCTGAAGATGACCGAAGAATATCTTGACATAAAATTTCCGGATAAAAAAACAGAGATAATTAATTTACTTGAAGATAATAATATTTATAGCGATAGTGAGATCGCATTTGACGAAAAAATAATATTCAAATTCAGATCAATTGTACATAATATTAAGCCCAAAAGCGATCTGTTGGAAATTCTAAATAAACTAGATATTGAGGCCAAAAATATAGTTTTAAATGAAACAGCTAGAATTAGTTTCGCTACAGAACGTGAGAAAAAATTAAGTGAAATCTTATCTATTTTATTTCAACTCGCAACAAACTGGGAAGTATTAAAAGATCTTGAAGATAAAGCAGATAATTTTTCAATACTTAATGATGAAGATGTAATAAGACCAGACGAAGAAAATAGTCTGGATGCACTCGACATTACTACCGAAAAGGCTTTTAATACTATCTCTTTATTTACCAAAAAATATTTGGAACTACTAATTGATTACTACTTTACGTACAGCGGTGATATCTCGCTAAAAGAATTTATTGAAGATCTTGAGAAGACGAAAAAATCAGTTGTAAAAAAGTATCTTAAGCTTTTTCAAAAATATGGGTTGGATTATGAATGGCTGGTAAAACTTTCTACCTAGTATTTTTTTTACGAATTATTAAAAATAGAAAGGCATTTCATCAAAATTAATGAGGAAATGCCCTAGTAATTTCAACCTAGATATGCCTTTAGATTCTGGCTTCTGGAGGGATGCCTCAAAGTTCGGAGTGCTTTTTCTTTTATCTGACGCACTCTTTCCCTTGTTAAGTTAAATCTTTCACCAATTTCTTCCAATGTAGCAGAATGCTCACCGTTAATTCCGAAGTAAAGCCTCAAAACACTTGCTTCTCTTTCGCTTAATGTTGAAAGGACACTCTCAACTTCAGCTTTTAAAGATTCCTGCATTAACTTCACATCAGGAGCAGGTTGCTGTTCATTTGGAAGAACATCAATAAGGCTATTTTTATCATCATCGCCCGCAAAAGGTGCATCCATAGAAACATGTCTGCCGTAAAGCTGGAGTGTATCAGTAACTTCGTCCGTTTTCATATCAAGTTCTTCTGCCAATTCAGAAGCACTAGGTTTTCTTTCATATTCCTGTTCAAGTTTAGAATATGCTTTTCCAAGCTTATTTAAAGTACCAACTCTGTTTAATGGTAATCTAACCATTCTTGATTGCTCAGCAATCGCCTGCATTATAGATTGTCTAATCCACCATACCGCATAAGAAATAAATTTAAATCCTCTGGTTTCATCAAATCGTTCAGCAGCTTTAATCAAGCCAAGATTTCCTTCATTAATTAAATC
>Ga0181520_10000349_pt1 | contig 102469 bp, 93 predicted proteins | sample PEATcosm2014_Bin_29_FD_132451 | JGI IMG/M metagenome (GOLD analysis project Ga0181520, IMG submission 132451) | Peatland microbial communities from MTU Mesocosm Facility, Houghton, MI, USA - PEATcosm2014_Bin02_30_metaG | ecosystem: Environmental > Terrestrial > Soil > Wetlands > Peat | place...
ACGCAATCGCGTCATCGGCATGGCCGGCATTCTGGATTCGGCGCGCTTCCGCACCTTCATCGCGCAGGAACTCAATGTCAGCGTGGAAAACGTCACGGCCTTCGTGCTCGGCGGCCACGGCGACACCATGGTCCCTCTGGCGCGCTATTCCACCGTTGCCGGAATTCCCATCACGGAGTTGATTGAGCCGGCAAGGCTGGAAGCGCTGATTCAGCGCACCCGCGACGGCGGAGCCGAGATTGTGAAGTACTTGAAGACCGGCAGCGCCTTCTTTGCTCCATCGGCCTCAGCCGTAGAGATGGTCGAAGCAATCCTCAAGGACAAAAAGAAGATTGTGCCTTGCGCGGTACACCTGGAAGGCGAATACGGGATCAAGGGCTTGTTCGTCGGCGTCCCGGTGAAGTTGGGTGCCAACGGATTGGAACAAGTCATCGAGATCAAACTGACGGCCGATGAGAAGGCCGCCCTGGACAAGAGCGCCGCTGCGGTGAAGGAACTGATCAGCGTCATCGGCCTCTAATTTCCTGCAGTTCCGCAAAACCAACCCCGAGGCATCAGCCTCGGGGTTGGTTTTGTCCGCTTCACGATGCAGAATCGCTACACTCGCTCGATGGTGATCGTCTCTAAGACGACGTCGCTCTTCGGACGGTCCTGGTGATTGCGAGGAAGGGCACTAATCTTGTTAGAGATGTCCTGTCCCTCGATGACCTCTCCGAAGATGGTGTGGTTGCCCGTAAGCCACGGCGTGGGTGCCACCGTGATGAAGAACTGCGAACCGTTCGTATTGGGTCCGGCGTTGGCCATTGCAAGCTTGCCAGGCGCATCGAACTTGAACGGCGAGCCCTTGGTCTCATCCTCAAACTTATAGCCCGGTCCGCCCATGCCCGTGCCGCTAGGATCGCCGGCCTGAATCATGAAGTCGGGGATGACGCGGTGGAAGACGGTTCCGTTGTAAAGAGGACCAGGGCCTTTCTTGCCGCTCACGCTGTCCTTCCATTCGCGCTTGCCCTCGGCAAGCTCCACGAAATTTGCCACCGTCTTTGGAGCTTCCTTTTCGAAGAGACGGCAGACGATGGTGCCCTGATTGGTAAGTAGCGTGGCGTATAAACCCGGTGTACGTTCGGCCATAGTGGCTCCTTGCTTGGAAATTACTGACTAGTCAGACTAACAGAATTAAGATTGCTGCTTCGAGCGTGACTGCGAAATCCGCGTCATTGTTGATGCGCAGGAGCCGTTGGTTTCCGTATGTTCGATTGCGGTCGGCCTCCCTCGTCAATCTTGATATGCCGGATCACAATGGAAGTATTGGGCTTGTCCTGGGGGTTACGCGGCTGGCGTGCAATCTTCTTCACCAACTCCACACTGGCGTCGTCACACTGGCCAAAGATGGTGTATTTACCGTTCAAGAACGGAGTTGCCACCTCGGTGATGAAGAACTGAGAGCCGTTGGTATTGGGACCAGCATTCGCATAGGCAAGTCGTCCAGGACGGTCAAAGGTGACATTCGGCAGCGCTTCAATTTTGAACTGGAAACCTATGTCGCCGGTGCCGTTACCGGCGGGATCGCCACCCTGGATCATGAATTCAGGGATGACGCGGTGGAAGGTCGTATTGTCGTAGAGCGGAACACCGTGCATGATCTTGCCGGTCTTGGGATTTTTCCAGTCCTTGGTGCCGCGCGCCAGGCCAATGAAGTTCGCGGTACCCAGCGGTGCGGCCTTAGGAAACAGTGGACAAGTCAAATTGCCCATACTCGTCTCAATAATGGCTACCGGCTGTTCCTTGGTGCCCGGCTGCGTTTGTGCATAAGCCGGTGCAGCCGCGGTGAAGGCCAGCGCCAGCAGGCCAGTAAGAATCAACGATCTATCCATCATTCAGCTTTCCTCCGGGCTAGTTTGCCATTTCATTGTCATGCTCTGGGCAGGAGAGACTGCTGCTCAAGTTGAGGCGGCAGCAAAATCATTCTCATCCTTGCTCCCGTCAATTTGTCCAGATTATACCGAAGGAGGCGCCAGCGCCATGCCAGGCACAGACAAGAACGCCCGGGCAAGAAGCCCAGGCGATTCGTGCGAGTTCAGACAGAAGCTACCGATTAGCCCGGAAGTCCGCTGGAGAATCGCGGTACTCGTCGTAACGATTGCTGACCATAATGTGGTAGCAGGCCTGACGGCGCTCCTCGGCAGCTTCCACCAATCCGAGTTGCTGTAGCTTGAGCACGTACTGGTCAACCCAGGCGCGCTCCCTGCGCGACATAGGACTCTTGCCAATATCAATGGAGAGCCCCGCAAGGTGCGAAGAGGCGGTGTCTCCGTCAATCGGTGCGGCATTGGCATTTGAACGCCGCAGACGCGCTTGCTGGTCCACCGTGCGAACCGCGGAAGTCACCTGAATCGGCTGATGAAACTGGGCGTAAAAGGCCTGACTCATATCTTCAAGAAAAGCTCGCGTCCAGGGGCGGCAGAAGCGGCGGTTCAGTTCGAGATTCGAGGCAATCTGCAATGCCCGTGAGTCATGCAAGCTTACAAGCTCGCCACGCAATTCCAAATCTTCAAGTTGCTGGTCGTCACTGATGCGCGTCAGTTTGAGCCGGTCGATCTCCTCGTTCTGGCGCAGCATGGAATCATGTGAGCCGCGCAGTACGGGGTTCCAGCGGGAAACGCGAACGTGGGCCGCGCGGTGAAGCGGACGCCTTGGAGTTCGGTAGGGTGTGCGAATGGTGGCAGCGGAGGCGAACGTACTGGCCAACGCAAAAACAAAAATGAGAGTGCTAGAGATTCGGCGCTTCATTAGGAAACGTTGCCACTCCTGCCAAGTATGATGTGTTTACTTCAGGCAGTGTAACCCAGAGCGTCGGCTTTTCTGCTCAGGTATTTTGCCCATTTTGGTCCCGATTTCGATCTGTACGCGTTACCAAGGTTCAGAGGCAAAATCGAGAGAGCCGGAAATACACACGATTTTGCCCCTCCTGAACCAAAATGCGCTAGAGGCGGAAGAAGTCTAGAACTGCCTTCTTCATCACATCACCGCCCACACTGCTGATCGACTTGGTCAGCGGAATCTCCTTGGGGCAAACTTCAACGCAGTTCTGCGCGTAGCCGCACTCCTGAATTCCGCCATCCCCCATCAAAGCTTGCAGGCGCTCTTCTTTCAACACCTTACCCGTCGGATGCATGTTGAACAGCCGGGCCTGGGCAATAGTGGCCGCCCCCACAAACCCAGTGCTCTCATTGAACTGCGGACAGGCCTCCATGCAGCAGCAGCAGCTCATACACTGGGAGAGCTGATATGCCTGCTCCTGCACCTGGGGAAGAATCCGCGGGCCATCGCCGAGCGAATACGTTCCATCAATGGGAACCCAGGCCTTGATCGCCTTCAGATTCTCAAAGAGAACAGTGCGATCCACTTGAAGGTCCCGCAGGACTGGGAACTTCGAGAACGGCTCGATGGTGATCGGCTGTTCCAGATTGTCCACTAGGGCGGAGCAGGCCATACGCGCCTTGCCGTTAATCAGCATGGCGCAGGAGCCGCAGACCTCCTCCAGACAGTTGGAGTCATAGTTGATGGGAGTCGTGGGCTTGTTGTCGCGCGTCACCGGATTCAACGCGACCTCCATGAACAACGAGATCACGTTCAAGCCAGGCCGCCATGCCAGCTCGAATTCCTCCCAGTAAGATTCGCTATTGGGAGATGCCTGGCGCTTGATCTTAAAAAGTACGTTCTTATTCGCCATGAGTTTCTAAACCTTCTTGCCTTCCGCCTCGGTGGAAGCGGAAGGCCGGGATCTCGTTTCTACTTACTATCGTAGCGGCGTGGACGCGGCTTGATCAGCGAAATGTCCACCGGCTCCCACTCGAAGCGCGGTTCATCCGCATCGGGCGCAAAGAAAGCCTTGGTAGTCTTCAGGAAGTTCGCATCGTCGCGTTCGGGGAAATCCGGCTTGTAATGCGAGCCACGTGATTCATTGCGCAGGAATGCCCCTTGGGTAATGACACGCGCCAGTTGCAGCATGTTGTAAAGCTGCCGTGTAAATAGGAAAGACTGGTTCGTCCACATCGATTTATCACTGAGGTTGACATTGCGGTAGCGTTCCAGCAGTTCTACCAGCTTTACGTCGGTTTCCTGCAGCTTGTCGTTGTAGCGCGTCACAGTTACGTTGCGCGACATGATTTCGCCCAATTCGCGCCAAAGCTTGAAGGGATTCTCCGTGCCCTGGTTGTTCAGCAGCCGGTTGTTGGCCTCAGTCTGGCGCTTCTTCTCGTCATCGAAGCAGGAAGCCAGATTCTCAGGAGCAGCGCCCAGTCCGCCAGCGTACTTCACCGCGTTGGGACCAGCAACGAACCCAGCGTAAATGCAGCTCAGCAGGGAGTTGGCGCCCAGACGGTTGGCACCGTGGATTGAGTAGTCGCATTCGCCAATCGCGTAGAGTCCCTGGATGTTAGTCATCTGGTCAGCATCCACCCAGAGTCCGCCCATGGTGTAGTGCATGCCCGGGAAGATCTTCATGGGAACTTCGTGGGGATCGTCACCGACGAACTTCGAGTAGATATCCAGAATTCCGCCGAGTTTGCGATCCAGCGTGGCGCGATCGATGTGGGAGAGGTCGAGATAGACCATCGGCTGCCCGCCAATACCGAGGCCGAGATCGTGGACCACTTTGTGAATGGCTCGGGTCGCGATGTCGCGCGGCACCAGGTTGCCATACTTCGGATACCAGTCTTCCAGGAAGTACCAGCGATCACCTTCCGGTACCTGTTTCCCGGGACGAGTCTCAGCGGGATTCTTCGGAACCCACACCCGGCCACCCTCGCCGCGTGCTGACTCCGACATCAGGCGCAACTTATCTTCGCCGGGAATGCAGGTGGGGTGTACCTGGATCATCTCGCCGTTGGCATAAGACGCGCCCTGTTGATAGAGAGCGCCCTGCGCCGAGCCGGTACAAACCACCGAATTTGTGGATTTGCCGAAGATTGCGCCCACTCCGCCAGTCGCCATCAGGACGGCGTCGGCAGGGAAGGTGACAACTTCCATGGAACGCAGATCCATGGCGCAGATGCCGCGGCAGACGCGCTGCGAATCCAGTACTGCGGAGAGGAACTCCCAGTACTCGTACTTCTTTACTTTGCCTTCGGATTCATAGCGGCGCACTTGTTCGTCGAGCGCGTAGAGCAGTTGCTGACCGGTGGTCGCTCCGGCGAAGGCCGTGCGGTTGAAGAGTGTGCCGCCGAAACGGCGGAAGTCCAACACGCCTTCCGGCGTACGGTTGAAGGGGACGCCCATGCGATCGAGCAGGTCAATGATCCCAGGGCCCATCTCGCACATCAGCTTCACGGGCGCCTGGTTGGCAAGGAAATCGCCGCCGTAGACCGTGTCGTCGAAATGCAGCCAGGTCGAGTCGCCCTCGCCTTTAAGATTCTTGGCCGAGTTGATGCCGCCCTGTGCGCACACCGAGTGTGAGCGCTTTACGGGCACAAGAGAGAACAGGTCGACGTGGGCGCCCATTTCCGCAACTTTAATTGCAGCGGACAGGCCCGCGAGTCCACCGCCGACGATGATGATTCTTGGAGTCGTTGTTGCCATAAATTCTCTTTCGGCCTGGCCTACTTCGCCGGGCTGCTAGGAATACTGGAAGGAATCATTCGGCTCTGTTCCGCAGGAGCTGGTTGGTCCCATGCCGGATCACGCTGCTGCTTGGGGAACTTGGAAACGAAGGCGTAGATCGTAAACAGTCCAAGGAGCACGAGCACTGCGGAAAGAGCAATACCCGCCTGCTGTGCGCGCTTTTGAGCCTTGGCGCCGGTCACAATGCCCCACTTGGCGGCGAAGAGGAAGAGTCCATAACCAAAGTGCCACGAAGCGGCAACGATGCCAACTACGTAAATGGCCAGGGCCAGCGGATGCATAAGCTCACTCTGCACCTTCCAGAATGCCGCGTCGTAATGCTCCGTCAGGTGAACCCCGGTGAAACGCATAGTCCAGAGGTGAAAGGCTACATAGGCGAAAACGATAATTCCGGTATAGCGCTGCAACGTATAGCACCAGTTGCCCGCCCACGGATAATCGATGACGTTGTTTTCGCCGCGCCACCAGATGTAAATCCCGTAGAGCGCATGAAACGCCAGCGGAATGAAGATGCCGAAAATTTCCAGGCCTAGCCGGAAGGGTAGCCCGGTAAGAAACTTTACCTGGGCGTTATAGGCGGCAACGCCGTTTGTCGCCTCTGCGTTTGAGATGAAGTGCTCCAGCAAAAACAATCCGACGGGAACAATGCCGGACAAAGAATGGAGACGGCGCCACAGGAAAGAGCTGCCACTGCCCGCACGCAGCGGTGCAACGCCCTTGGGCAGAATTGTACTGGTCGATTGAGCGGTAGATGCCACAATGTCTCCTTGTACCCGGATAGGTAACGAGAACAAGCAACTATAATTTTTGTGTTAAGGAGCAGTCAACAAAGTATACAGAAAGTCTGGTAAATCCCAAGTCGAAAATGTGCTCCGCCGTCTCGCGACAGCCACGCGTGGTGCGGTCGCGCAGGGAAGTCCGGAACGCGCTAAAATAAATCTTCGTTCTACAGATTGCACGCCCGCCGGGTAGTTGGGTGCGACGTCTTCTGTAGGGCAAGATCAAACGTAGTAATAGCAGGGAGAGTCAAGCAATGTCGGATACTAATGGCAACGAGCTGCGGCTGAAAATTGGCCTTGCAGAGATGCTCAAGGGCGGCGTCATCATGGACGTGATGAGCGCCGAACAGGCGGAGATCGCCGAGAAAGCTGGTGCGGCCGCCGTGATGGCCCTGGAACGCGTTCCCGCCATGATTCGCGCTGATGGCGGCGTTGCTCGCATGGCCTCGCCCAAGGTTATAAAGGAAGTCATGAGCACGGTGAACATACCGGTCATGGCTAAAGCGCGCATTGGCCACTTCGCTGAGGCGCAGATTCTGCAGCAACTTGGCGTCGATTACATCGACGAATCCGAGGTGCTGACCCCGGCGGATGAGGAACATCACATCGATAAGCACGCCTTCAAAACTCCGTTCGTTTGCGGTGCCCGCAACCTGGGCGAGGCACTGCGCCGAATCGCAGAGGGTGCTTGCATGATTCGCACCAAGGGCGAGGCCGGCACTGGAGACGTAGTGCACGCCGTCAGGCACATGCGCCAGATCGTAAAAGAAATGCGGGAATTGACGGTACTGAGCGAACAGGAACTCTACTTGGCAGCCAAGACACACCAGGCACCCTACGAACTGGTTCGCATGGTCGCCAAGGCTGGCAAGCTTCCGGTGCCGAACTTTAGCGCCGGTGGAATCGCTACTCCGGCCGATGCTTCGCTGGTGATGCAGCTTGGGGCTGAAGCCGTCTTCGTCGGCAGTGGAATCTTTATGAAGGGTGGCTCTACCCCGCTCGATCTCAGCAACCCCAAGGAACGTGCGGAAGCTGAGTCGCGCGCCAAGGCCATCGTCATCGCAACCACGCACTACCAGGACCCCAAGATTCTGGCCGAGGTCAGTGAGCAGATGACAGGCTCAATGAAGGGGTTGGCGGTCTCCGGAATCGCCGAGGCGGACCTGCTGCAGACGCGCGGCTGGTAGATTGCTCGAACATGGTTTAGTTAAGAAAGCACGGTCCCAGGCCGTGCTTTCTTACCGCTCTCCAGCGACTCACATCCAGCGCCCGCCGCAAAATCTTCTTACAACCTGCTAAATTTAGTAGTAATGCTGAAGATAGGAATTCTTGCCCTACAGGGCGACTTTGATGCTCACCGGCAGCGCCTGGCCGAACTCGGCGCCGAGCCGATCCTGGTACGCAATCCCGAGCAACTCGACGAGCTCGACGGTCTCATTATTCCCGGAGGAGAGTCCTCTGTTTTCCTGAATCTATTAGGGGAACGCGGTTTTAAGAAGCTGTCAGAGTTTGTGCTCTCCAAACCCACCTTTGGTACCTGCGCAGGCTGTATTTTGTTGGCGCGCGAGGTCGAAAGCCCTCCGCAAAAAGGGGTCGGAGCACTGGATATTACCGTGCGCCGCAATGCCTACGGCCGCCAGATTGACTCGGCGATTCTCGAAGGTCCCAGCAAGCTCGAAGGCGGCCCGCTGGAGCAGGTGTACATTCGCGCGCCTCGTATTGAGCGCGTCGGCCCGGAGGTGGAAGTGCTCGCCGAGCGCGAGGGCTACCCCGTACTGGTTCGCCAAGGCAAGTTGCTGGCTGCCACCTTTCATCCCGAACTCAGCGCCGACACTCGGGTTCATGCGGAGTTTCTGAAGTTAGTCGAGCAATTCGCAAAATAGCGTAAGGGGGCGTCCTTGTGGCCTCCATGCCCTGCGCCGTGCATTCATCTTTGCACTTGTGAAGTAAACATGGTATTTTGAAGTGGTTACAACAATGAAACAGTAGAAGCAGGAGCGCGTCAGTTCCCAGTGTTAGCACGAGAGCAGAAAACCAATATCATCGAGAAGTATAAGACCCACACCTCCGACACCGGCAGCCCCGAAGTACAGATTGCCCTTCTCAGCGAGCGCATCGGCCAATTGACCGAGCACTTCCGTACGCACAAGAAGGACCACGCTTCGCGTCGCGGTCTTCTCATGATGGTTAGCAGGCGTCGTAGCTTGCTTGACTATCTGAAGAAGTACGACACCGAGCGGTACAAAGCTGTAATTCTGAGAGTGGGTATCCGCAAGTAAACGTCCGCCGGAGGCGGCTTAGCGGCCTGCCTCCCGTGTTTTCCGCTGGCGCCGCTCCGCAATGGGTTGCGTCAGCGTACTCCCAAATTGTCGCAGCGTAGGCTTGGGCCATGCTGCTTGGGAGTGCCAGTGAAACTCGTAGCGGCTGGAACTGTTCCTGTTCGCATTCTTAACTGCGGCTTGTCGCGTACTGCTCGCGCTTGTTGTGGTGGAGTGCTCCTATCGTGGACGCGCCCCCTGGCGAAAGGGAATTCATGAAACAAGAAACAAGCGTTACACTCTCCGGCGGTAAAACCATTTCATTTGAGACCGGTCACTGGGCCAAACAGGCTCACGGATCTGCGGTTGTTCGCATTGGCGAGACCGTTGTTCTCGCAACCGCCTGCGCCAACGCCGAACCCCGCGTCGGCATCGATTTCTTTCCGCTTACCGTGGATTATCGCGAATACGCCTATGCTGGCGGGCGCATTCCCGGCGGCTTTATCAAGCGCGAAGGACGCATGAGCGAGCGCGAAACTCTGACCAGCCGTCAGATTGATCGCCCGATTCGTCCCCTCTTTCCGGAGGGCTTCCGCAACGAGACTCAGGTCATTGCCTTCGTCCTTTCGGCTGACACCGAAAACGATCCCGATGTCGCCGGAATCAACGGCGCCTCGGTGGCGCTCACCATCTCTGACATTCCTTTTGCAGGTCCCATCGGCGCCGTGCGCGTCGGCCTGGTCAACGACGAATTCATCATTAACCCTACCTACGCTGAACAGCACGAAAGCAAGCTGAACATCATGGTCGTCGGCACCGCCGAAGGAATTGTGATGATCGAGGCGGGCGCCAGCGAAGTGGAAGAAGATCGCGTGGTGGACGCAATCGAGTTCGGTCATGGCGAGATCAAGAAGATTTGTGCCGCCATTAGCGAGTTTGCGCAAAAGGTCGGACGCCCGAAGCGTTCCTTCGAAGCGCCGGTGATCGATGCGGAATATCTCAGCGCTCTGCGCGCCAAGGTTGGCGAGGCTCTGGCCGATGCGGTCAACACCGAAAAGTATGGCAAGCTCGAAAGCTACGCGAAGATCAAGGAACTGAAGGACAGCGTAAAGGCATCGGTCCCCGAGGATCAGCCAGAAGCGCGCACCAAGGCCGGAAAGTACTTCGATATGCTGCGCGAACTTGTCTTCCGCGAGGAAGTTACCAAGAACCGCCGCCGTCCCGATGGCCGCGCCTTCGATCAGATTCGTACGATTTGGAGCGAAGTTGGCGTACTGCCGCGCACTCACGGGTCGGCTGTATTCACTCGCGGTGAGACCCAGGCTCTTGTCACCACGACGCTTGGTACCAGCGATGACATGCAGCGTCTGGAGCGTTTTGAAGGCGAGACCAAGAAGCGCTTTATGCTGCACTACAACTTCCCGCCCTTCTCGGTCGGAGAGGTTGGCTTCCTTCGTGGCGCAGGACGCCGCGAAATCGGCCACGGTGCACTAGCCGAGCGGGCTCTTCTTGCCGTGCTGCCCAGCGAAGATGATTTTCCCTACGCAATGCGCGTGGTCAGTGACATTCTTGAGTCCAATGGCTCCTCTTCCATGGCTACGGTCTGCGGTGGTTCACTCAGCCTGATGGATGCCGGTGTGCCTTTGCGCGCTCCGGTGGCTGGAGTTGCGATGGGTCTGGTGAAGGAAGGCGATGATTACGCCATCCTGACCGACATCGCCGGAGCAGAAGATCACTACGGCGACATGGACTTTAAGGTAGCCGGGACCCGTGATGGCATCACCGCTCTGCAGATGGATATCAAGATCGGTGGCATCACCCCGCAGATCATGCGTGAAGCTCTGGCGCAGGCCAAACGTGGACGCTTCTTCATCCTTGACAAGATGGATGAGTCGATTACCGCTGGCCGCACTAACGTCAGCACGCACGCTCCGCGCTTCTATACCGTGATGATTCCGACCGACAAGATCCGCGAACTCATCGGACCGGGCGGAAAAGTGATTCGCGGCATCGTGGAAGCGACTGGCGTAAAGATTGACGTTGAAGACAGCGGGCAGGTTCGTGTTGCCTCCAGCGACGCGGCAGCCGCCGAAAAGGCACTGCAGATGATCGGCGACATCACGGCCGTGCCGGAGATCGGCAGGACCTACCTTGGCACCGTGACCCGTCTGGCCGAGTTCGGCGCATTCGTCGAAATCATTCCCGGCACGGATGGTTTGCTGCACATCAGCGAAGTTGCCGAGCATCGCATCAAGGACATCAAGGACGAACTGAAAGAAGGCGACCAGGTTTTGGTCAAGGTTCTTTCCGTGGAAGGCAACCGCATCAAACTGTCCCGCAAAGCCATCCTGAAAGAGCAGCGAGCCAAGCTTGAAGCTCAAGGTGGCGGAGTGCCCGCACCAGCGGCAGAAGCAGGCCCTACGCCTGCGGCTGCACCTGCCCGCGAACTCTCACTCGAAGGCTCAGCCGTTACCTTCGAAGGGGGCTTCGACGAAGATGGAGACGAAGATGGTGAGGATGCGAACTTCAATCGGGAAGACACACCCAATGAGGCTCCCAGCCACGACTCTCGACCGGCCACTGCCGGTTCAGGTGCCGGAGCTGGAGATCCCCGCCGTCGGCGTCGTCGCGGTCCTCGTGGTCCGCGCGGTCCTCGTCAGTAGCGCTACAGCCTAAAGCAGAGGCCACGGTTCGCGCCGTGGCCTTTTGCTTTCGCAACTCGCTCCGGGTGCTACAATCCTTCGAGATTTCCAAGGTGGAAGGCAATGCACGATTCAATTCCGTTCCTCGGCAGAACTCTGCAGGCCTCGTCGCCTGTCACGGCCGGAGCCGTGCTTCTGCGTCTGATCGTGGCCGCTGTTCTGGGCGCCGCCATCGGGTTGGAGCGGGAGATGAAGCGCCGTCCTGCCGGTTTGCGTACGAATATGTTCATGTGTTTCGGCTCGGCACTGTTCACCATGCTTTCCACCCTACTGGCCCTTAACGGTTCGGACCCAACGCGGATTGCTGCGCAGATCATCGCGGGCATTGGATTCATTGGCGCAGGCTCAATTCTGCATTCTCGGGAACACGTTCAGGGAGTAACTACCGCGGCCACCATTTTTGTTGTGGCGGCAATTGGGATGTGTGCGGGTGCGGGATTGATGATCCCGGCCACCCTCTCCACAGTTTTGGTGCTCTTTGGGCTGCTCATTCTCGGAGTACTGGAGGAGCACGTTTTCGTACGTCCGTACTGCGCTCTCTATCAGGCCGAGGCAGCCACAACCGTTGAACTCTACTCGCTGCTAGATCAGGTACGCAGAGACAAGCGGAATCGGCTTGTCGATTTGAAGATGAGCGGCCAGCCTGAGGCATCGGAGCTGCAGTTTACTCTGGAGGCCCGGCCCGACACGCACCACCAGCTGCGCGATCGACTACGCGCTGCATTTGACACTCACAAGATCATCTCTTTCAGTTCCAGCGAACAGGAGTAAGCATTGCCAGAACTCTCCCGCATCCCATTCGTCAAAGCCAGCGCCTATGGCAACGACTTTCTCATCATTCGCAAAGAATTTCAGGGAGTTTACGCTCCTGCGCTGACCCGCGCTTTATGCGATCGCCACAACGGGGTAGGAGCCGACGGAGTAGAGTGGCTGGCCGATGAGCCGGGCCATGCTGCGCGCATTCACCTCATCAATGCGGACGGCTCTTTTGCGGAGCTCTCCGGCAACGGCACGCGCTGTGTTGCCGCCCACCTTGTAGCCAACGGCGGAGCAGAGGATTTGCTAATCGCGACCGATGCTGGCTCAAAGCGCTGCCAGCTCACGGGCCGCAGTGGAAACCGTTTCGATTTCCTCACCGACATGGGCACGCCTGTTGTCGAGGAGCCTTTTGAGGTCGATCTCGGCCATGTTCGCTACACCGGCGTTCCGGTCTCAATGGGTAATCCCCACTTCGTCATCTTCGTTGCGGATTTCCCTGCCAACTGGCAAAAGGACTCGCGGCTCATTCAAGCTCGCTCCGACCTGTTTCCCGAGGGCATCAACGTGGAATGGGTGCAGTTCAAACGTGCACCTGACATCATGATCCGCATCTTTGAACGCGGCGCGGGCGAGACAAAATCTTCGGGAACGGGCACCTCCGCATCGGCCGTAGCCGCGATTGCTACCCGAAACTGCACCGAAAAATTGACTGTCGTTGCTCCCGGTGGAGTGCAGCGAGTGCAATGGAAGCCGGGAACTTCGCTTTTGCTCGAAGGTTCGGCCAGCCTCATTTGCAACGGAGAATTTTTCGTCTAGCCGTTTTCGTTTAACATCAAACGATGGAGTCAGAGCTTCAGTCCGGCAGGCGTCCCAGAGCCTTGGGGTTGCAGAACACGGGCACGCACAACAGGGTCGGCGTGGTCAGCCTTGCCAGTTGCGTCGAGCCCTCCGCCCTTGAGGTGGGATGCAGCGCTTTGCGCGCGCTGACCGGTTGGCAGGTTGAGACCTCATCCGCCGCCTTGGCGCAGGAGGCAGACTTCGCCGGAAGTGCCAGCGCACGCGCCGCCGCGCTGTCCGAGTTGTGGCTGCGCGAAGACGTGGACGCCATCATTTGTTCACGCGGGGGATACGGCTCTAACTACCTGCTGCCATTGCTCGACTTTGACGCGCTTCGAAGAAATCCCAAAGTATTCGTCGGATACAGCGACAACACCTCGTTGCTACTGGCGCTTGGCCGCGCAGGCATCGTGTCGTTCCACGGTCCCATGATCGCCAGCGACTTCGCTACCGGCCGCGTGGATGAGTACTCATTTCGCGCCGCGCTCTGCGGTCAATCACTGGACTTCGCTTTCCCGGCCGATTCGAAGGTGCAGCCGCTGATCACCGGAGAGGCTCGGGCTCCGATCACTGGAGGCTGTCTTTCCGTAGTTGTCACTTCGCTTGGAACGCCGTGGGAGATTGAGACGGAAGGGAAGATCCTCTTTCTGGAAGACGTGAATGAGAAGCCATTCCGCATCGACCGCATGTTGATGCACCTTCTGCTGGCTGGCAAATTTCGCGGAGTTCGCGGAATCATCTTTGGCGCCATGCGCGGCTGCGCGCCTGCCTCTCCGCAAGAAGAAACTCTGCCGCAGATGATTCGCCGCATTCTCGGTGTCCTCGGCATCCCCATCGTCTTCGGCTTTCCCTCAGGACACGTCGAGTCGGGCAACATCACGTTGCCATTCGGCGTTCCGGCCCTGCTTTCAAGTTCCCAGTCGGCCGTTCGTCTCCAGGTTGAGCCCGCAACGTTGATCACACCCGAGGGCGTGATCCAGAATTCAAATAGACAAGGAATCACTCGTACAAATGAAGGCTCGTAGCATCCATCTGATCGGAATCTGCGGAACGGCCATGGCCTCGCTGGCTGGGATGTTGAAAGTGCGGGGATTGGACGTGCGCGGCTCTGACAGCGCCGCCTATCCACCTATGTCCACCTTTCTTGAGTCACTGGGCATCTCCGTTCTACAGCCCTTCGGTGAGCAGAATCTGATGCCGGTGCCCGACGTTGTGGTGGTTGGCAACGCCATCTCGCGCGGCAATCCTGAGCTTGAGTACCTCCTCGATCAGCGCATCCCTTTCGTCTCCATGCCTCAGGTCATCCATCAGGAATTCATCCGCGGCCACAACTCCCTGGTGATCGCCGGCACGCATGGCAAGACCACAACCACCAGCATGGCCGCATGGATCTTCGAATTTGCCGGACGCAATCCTTCGTTTCTCGTGGGCGGCATCGCGGAAAATTTTGCCTCCAGTTTTGCCGTCACCGATGGCTCGGAGTTCATCATCGAAGGCGACGAATACGACACGGCTTTCTTCGACAAGGGGCCCAAGTTCCTGCACTACTTTCCGGATTCCGTAATCCTCACCTCGGTGGAGTTTGACCACGCCGATATCTATCGCGATCTCGACGCGGTGAAGTTTGCCTTCAAACGCTTGGTTAACCTTGTCCCGCGCCGTGGCCGAATCATCGCCTGGGATGGCAGTCCGAATGTCTCCGAGTGCGTCGAGAAAGCATTCTGTCCGGTGGAGCGTTACGGTTTTCAATCCGAATCTTTCTGGCGCATTGAAGACGTGCGTTACCAGGCCGCGAGCACCTGCTGGAAAGTGGTGCGTGACGGCTCGCCTTTTGCCGACTTTGAATTTGCGCTCGCCGGTGAGTACAACGTGCTGAACGCCACGGCTGCGGCGGCCTTGGCGCACTCCTACGGAATTCCTCCGGAAACTATCGCAGCCGCCTTGCGCGGTTTCTTGTCGGTGAAGCGCCGCCTGGAAGTGCGCGCCGAGATTGGTGGCATCACTGTTATCGACGATTTTGCGCATCATCCTACAGCGATTCGTGTCACGCTCCACGCACTTCGCGAGCGCTATGCCGGACGCCGTCTGTGGGCCATTCTTGAGCCGCGTTCCAATACTTTGCGGCGCAACGTCTTTCAGCGGGAACTAGTGGAGAGCCTGGCCTTGGCTGATCAGGTCGTGCTGGCCAGCGTCTTCTTCAAAACCACCGATGCACTCACTCCGGAGGAGCGTCTGGATGCGGAACGCGTTGTCGCGGAGCTTAACGCACGTGGCGTACCCGCCCAGCAACTCCCCGATGTAGCCGCCATCGTCAGCAATGTCGTCCCCAGGCTCGCCTCTGGAGATGTCGTTGCGATCCTCTCCAATGGAGGCTTCGGCGACATTTACGAGAAGCTTCCGGCAGCGCTTCAACTCCGCGCAGGGGAACCATGCGGAAATTGAATCTTTGGCTTTTGACTGCCTGCCTGGCGCTTCTCAGCGGCACGCTGGCGGCACAGCCGTCCAACTCCTTGTGCCCTGTCGAGGGTGTCTCCTATGGCGTCTCGCTCAAGCCTGCCGAGCACATTGTGCACGTAGACGCAGTGACCCACCAGCCGGCTCCGGAGTTCCAGTTGCCTGTATGGAATGCGCTCTACCAAGTCCGTAATTTTGCCGTAAATGTGAACCACGTAAAGGCGTTTGAAGGCGTGCCGGAGTGGCTTTGCGATCACTGTGTCACCCGTGATGCACGGGCTGAGAAACGCGACAAAACCACCTGGAAGATTGCCACTTCCGGAGATTATCCCTGCATCACTTTCAGTTACGACGTCACTACCAACGACCTGGGAGCGTTCGGCTCCAGCCTCGACCCTCAGCACGCCTTCTTCAACTGGGCGCAGGTGCTTGTTTATCGTCCGGATCAGCGTGCTGCGCCGGTCTCGCTGCGAATCGTCAGTGCTCCCGCAGGCTGGCGGCTTCGTGATGGCGGAGTCTTTGGAGACCGTAGCGCCGGGGAGCTCACGAATGCCTTGGCGGAAGCAGCAAGCTACGACCGCCTTGTCGATGCTCCGGCTATGCTCGGCAAGCTTTACGAGAGCACCTTTGAGCAGGATGGCGCCGTCTACCACATAGTTGTCGATTCGCCAGACGTGGATCTGCAGTCGCTGCAATCGATGCTGCGCAAACTCACTGCGGCGGGCGTGGAATGGATGCAGGACCGTCCTTACGACGAATACACGTTCTTATACTTGATTGCTCACGGCTCCGGCAGCGGAGGCATGGAACATGCCTACTCCACCGCGATTGATCTCGGCCCCGACCTTCTGAGACAGAATGTGCTGAACGCTTCTGGAGTGTCAGCCCACGAATTCTTTCACCTTTGGAATGTGAAGCGCATTCGTCCGCAATCGTTGGAGCCGGTTGATTACACCCGCGAACAATATTCGCATGCACTCTGGTTCAGTGAAGGCGTCACCAGTACCGTCGCTGACATCCTTGAAATGCGCGCAGGGCTCTCCGATGAAAAACGCTCGCTTGCACATCTGGGCTCGGTGATTACAGAATTACAATCACGCAGTGCCCGGCACACCCAATCGGTTGAAGAGTCCAGTTTGGATACGTGGTTTGACGCGTATCCCGCTTACCGGCGCGCCGACCGCAGCATCTCCTACTATTCCAAAGGCGAGATCCTCGGCTTCCTTATCGACCTCGAGATGCGTCGCCTTACCAATGGGCGACGTTGTCTGCGTGATCTTTTCCAGTACATGAATCGCCGATATGCGAAGCAGGGAAGCTACTTTGACGATTCCGAGGGAGTGCGCCTCGCCCTTGAGAATCTTACCGGCAACGATTTTCGCGACTTCTTCGCGCGTTACATTTCAGGAACGGATGAGCTTCCCTACGACCAGTTCTTCTCCTATGTCGGCCTCACCCTCGGACACCGCAAAGGCGAGCAGGTTTACGCAGGCCTGTCTGTCTCGCACCCGCCGGGAAAAACGGCGACCATCATTCGGGTCGATGAGAGCTCGGCTGCATCGCGCCTCCATCTGCTTCCTGGCGACGTAATCCTGGAAGTAAACGGTAAGGCAATTATTGGAGATTGGAGTCAGATGCTGCAAAGACATGATCCTAAGAGCAGTTTGCATCTCAAGGTTGGCCTCCCTGGCGGCGGACTTCGGGAAGTGGACTTACCGCTAAGCACGCGCAAGATCGACGAATATCAATTTGAGGATATGCCTGGCGTGACTCCGGCGGAACGCAGCCGCCGCACGGCTTTTCTGCGTGGTGAAGCGGAGGCGGGAGCCCAGTGATTCGTCTTCTGTTCTGTGTTGTGCTCTGGGTCTTGTTTTCCATTCCGGCAGCGTTGTTGGGTTTCCCCGCACTGTACCTCACCGGGCGTGTCGATCTGCTATGGAAGCTTTCGCTCTGGGCGGCAGGCGCCGGATACCGACTCGCTGGAATCCGGGTGCGGGCAGTTGGCCGTGAGCTGATAGAGGATGGGCGCGCTTATTTGTTCATGTCCAATCACGTTTCGAACCTCGACCCTCCGATCATCACTCCCTTGCTTGGCGAGCGCATTTGCATCATCGCCAAGCAAGAACTCTTCAAGATTCCTTTCTTTGGCCGCGCCATGCTGGCGGCGGGATTCGTTTCCGTGGATCGCTCGAACCGCAAGGCTGCTGCCGAGAGCGTCAACAGTGCAATTCACGTGCTGCAATCAGGGCGCGGAATGCTGGTGTTTCCCGAGGGTACTCGCTCGCCGGATGGCCGCCTGTTGCCCTTCAAGAAGGGGCCGTTCCGTCTCGCCATGGAGGCTGGCGTTCCCGTGGTGCCCATCACCATTGTCGGCAGCTATGAGGCATGGCCCAAGGGCCGCATGTCGCTCCATGCGGGCGAGGTCGTGGTGCACTTTCATCCGCCCATCGACCCTCATCAGTTCAGTCACAAAGAAGATCTTCTTGCCGCGGCCCGAGCTTCCATTCACAGCGTACTGCCCGAACCTTACCGCGACTCCGCTACGGACGAACCAGCCTCTCGGTGACGCTCATCCCGGCTCCCACATCGAAGGCCACTTCGGTCGGGCATTTTGCGCCGAGCTCAAACTTTCCAACGAAAGGCTTACCCGTCTGATCTTCAAAGGCGACGCTGAAATTACACGGCGTTCCGAATGGAACCATCTCGCGGTGTGTCTGCTCGTCGCGCAGTTCACGAAGGCCGAAGGTCCCGGCCGAATGTTTCACCTCGAGATTCTCCATGGGGTGACCGGAGCGGTTCACAACCTGGACGTACATCATGGGCTTAACGTAGTTGCATCCCGCAAGGGACAGCAAAATGGCGGCCAGGCAGACCAGAAGCACATCGGCGGCAGCTTTCATGCAGACATTCTACTCTGGAGGAATCAGCGGGGCGCTGCCGCTCACTTTCTCTCTAGTAGCCGGGCGCTCAGAATCGCGCCATCCCGGCCGTCATGCAATTTGATCGGGAAGATTAGCACGTTCCACTGCCAATACGGCGACTCTGATGGCAGGTGCGGCATGGCGCCGTGGTTGCGCCGGTCGATATAGGTTTCCCTGGTATCGGCGACGGTGCGGATGATCTCGCCCCACTCATCGCGCATCTCGGGGAAATGGTCGAAGATGTTTCGGCCCACATACCATCCACGCCGTTGCTTGCGGAGAGCTGCAAAATAATCATTCACGTACTGCCAATTGCCTTCGCGATCCAGAATCTCAACTACCATGTCGTCGCCCATGGCCATAACGATTCGCGAGTAGTAGAAATCACGCGAATCCACGACTACGGGATGTCCCCGCCGCTTCGCCTCAAAACTACGCAAGGCCTGTACCAAGTCGTCCACCGAGCTGCTGCCCTTGAGCAGATGCATGTCGGCGATGCCGCCGAACTTGCGTTCCAGCGTCGCGGAAAGAATGATGATAGGTACCTCCGGACGCTTCTCCCGCAAAGTCTGGGCCACCTCGGTCCCAAACTTTCCCGCCCCCAGGTGGTAATCCAGTACCGCAATGTCGATCTCCGTCAGCTTGCTCTGTGCATCCTCGATGGAGTTGGCGGCTACGATGTTGTAGCCCTTCTGGCGCAGGATGGTACCTCTGATTAGCAGATTCTCCTCGCGGTCATCCAGCAGCAGGACGGTAATAGGCCGCTGGTCTTCAGACCTGCCACCTTCCACCACCTCGAACTGTTTGCCCTCATCCATCCGCTCTCTCATACTGATTGGGATGCACAATGTCAGCCACACGTAGTGAAAACTGCTACTCTCGTTCGCGATTCAGATGGCGAATCAGCTTTGCCAGCTCTGGCAGCTTATTGAAGACGGCCACTGCACGCAGCCAGTGACGATTATCAATCGCCGGATATCCGCTCACCGTAGCTCCCGCGGCAACATCTCCCGGAATGCCCGTTTGCGCCGTGGCGATCGCACCATTGCCGATGGTCAGGTGTCCGGCAACACCCACCTGTCCGGCAAGAATCACGTTGTCGCCCACCTGCGTCGATCCTCCGAGCCCCACCTGCGAGCACAACATGGTGTGTTCACCAACCTTGCATCCGTGTCCTACCTGCACCAGGTTGTCGATCTTCGTATCCGCTCCTACCACGCTTCGGCCAATACTGGCGCGGTCTACGCAGGAGTTCGCCTGCACCTCCACGCGGTCGGCCAGCTGCGTTATACCGGATTGGACAATCTTGTGCCATCCCTGAGCCCCGTCGCGAGCAAAACCAAAACCATCAGCGCCAATCACCACGCCATTCTGCAAGGTCACATCGTTGCCTAACTCGCAGTACTCGCGAACCTGGGCATGCGAGTGTGCGAAGAACCTGTCCCCAATGCGTGCACCGCGATAAATCACGACATGTGCCAGCAACACCGCATCGCTGCCGATGACCACCCCGGCATCAATCACCACATACGGGCCGATGTGCGCCCCTACTCCAATCTTGGCTGACGGATCAATCACCGCCGTCGGGTGAATGCCGGGCAAATACTTGGGAGGCTGGTAAAAGAGTTCCAAGGTACGCGCAAACGCCAGATAAGGATTGGTATGGCGTAGCACTGGGATTCCGGCGGCAGGGAAGTCGGGCGTAACTAGAATGGCCGCAGCCCGGGTCGTCTTCGCCATGGCAGAGTACTTTGGGTTAGAGAGAAAAGTGATCTGCTGTGGCCCGGCCTCTTCAATGCCAGCCACTCCGGCAATCTCGGTTTCCGGTGAAGCGTTCTCTAAGGAAGCACCCAGAATCTGAGCAATCTCAAGAAGTTTCATGCTGCGCATAGCCTACAGCAGCAACGCGTTAGCCGCAAAATATTTCCACGGTGTGAGTTTTGCGCAACGGAGCCGGAGTGTGAGCTACTCCGTCGGCATGTCTGTGAACAGCAGAGGTGTCTGCTCCGCCGCTTCAGCCTGCCTTCGCCGCCTGCCCGCCGAGCCAATCACAGCCAGTACCGTCAGCTCTGCCAATGCCGATCGCGGTACGAAGATCCGTTGCACATTGCCCCGTGTGTCCGGAGGATTCAGGAACACACCCTCGGCTCGCATCTGTGTCAGGTCGTTCGGCATCAAGCCTTCCAGCGTTTCGGAGTCGCGAAAGCGGACCCGGACCCACAGGCCTTCTACACGCGGACGGGTAGTGAAGGTCTTGCGCTGCAAAGAGTCGGAGTCTGCAAAGTCGCGCACAAAGTACACGCCCTTGATCTCGCCCAACTCAATCAGCACGACGTTCCCGGCAGTGTTAAGTAGCTCTACCTTGCTGCCTACCAGAAATTCCCCGGCTGCAACGTAGCCTTGAACACTGTCCCGGTCCATCTTCCGGACGATTACCTTCTTGTGCGTGGACGCCATTCACCTATCCCATTACGCGCGGTCAAATTCGCGGGCCACAACCGGAAGCGTTTACTGATTGTCGCATCCCCGTGCATTCGGATCGAGACAAAATGGCGAGCGGAGTAACCAACCCGTTACGGGGCCGAGCAGGTTGATCTGTATTCACCGCAACGTCAACAGCTTCAGAGTAGCCAAGTGCATCCGCTCTGTGATATTGTCTGGACTTTGTTGCGGGAATGCGGCAGTTCGCCGTAAGTGGCTATTCGTAAAAGAGTTATTGACGGCTGTTCGTGGCTTTTTGCAGCGGCAAATACTTTAAGCGAAAGTTATGTTGTTCTGAGTTAAGTATCTGATTATATTGCCCTAAAAGACCATGGCTGATTACATCTACACAATGGAGAGCCGGTTGTCGCCCGAGCAAACGCGGGCGGTAAACACGGTGCAGAGTATCGCCCGATCCCGCGGTATGAACATCTACTTGACCGGGGGAGCGATCCGCGACATCCTCACCGGATTTCCTATCCGAGACCTGGATTTGACGGTCCAGGGAAATCCCCTCGATTTTCAGCATGACATTGAAGAAGCGGGCGGAATCGTGGACATGGTCGATCAGACCTTCTACGTAATCCATGCGATTTTTCAAGGTACTGCGGTGGAGATCGGCATGGCTCGGGCCGAAGTCTTCGACAAAGCTGGAAAGCCGCCCCAAGTCACTCCAGCTACCATCAACGAAGATCTGCGCCGCCGCGACTTCACCTTCAATGCCATGGCGCTCTCTCTGAACGATGGCTCACGTGGCTTACTGCTTGATCCTTTCAATGGCGCAGCTGACATCGAAGCTCGCCTGATACGGGTTCTGCACAGCTACGCATTTCTGGAAGATCCATCGCGCCTGATTCGCGCCACTCGTTTCGCCACCCGATTTGGCTATGAGCTCGAAGAGCGCACGCGAACTCGCTATGACTCCGCCCGGGAAGGCGAATACATACAGTTCCTCAGTACCCACGCCATCGGATACGAGATCGAGCAGATTGCGCACGAGGAAAACCCGATTGCGGTGATGCGCGCGCTGGAGGAGCAAGGTTGGCTCCAGTTTCTCTGTCCTAAATGGACAGTTGCCAAAGCAGACGTACCTGAGCTAGCGCAACTGCTTGCCACCCGAAATACCATGGCGGAGTTCAATATCGGCGTGGACTCGGCGCCCGCCGTCATGCACTTCCTTACCATGAAGCTGAAAGACACCGAGATTGCGGCGATTCAACGGTTGATTCCGCATCGCGAGTTCGTAGCTGCGTGGAAGCGATTGGACCACGAGGCGAAAGAGCTCTCCAAGAAACTTCTTTCGAAGGAAGCCGCGGTGAACTCCGGTGCGTGGAAGATTCTCTCCTCCGCAAAACCCGAGGCAATGCTTTATCTGGACGTCACCGGGCACAACAAGCCCGTCGACGAAAAGATAAAGAACTACTTAGGGAAGTGGAGACAATTCCAGGAGAAGATTCCAGTCGCGCAAATGGCTGAGCTGCGCATTACGCCGCAGCTTCCGGAGTACTCTCAAATCTGCCAGGAAGCATTCCTTTTGCTTCTGGATGGCAAGCTTCGCTCGGACGCCGAGATTGCAAAGTTCTTAGCTCCGTATGAGCCACCGCCGCCACCTGCTCCGCCCACTCCAGTGCGCCGTGGACGCTCCGCTGCCAAGAAAGCTTCCGCCTCAGCCGCTAAGGCCTTGGTTCAGGAGACGGTTCGGCCGGTTGTAGAGGCCGTGCAGGCGGTTGCTGCCGACAGCTCAGCCCAGAATTCAAAGCACGTCGCTAAATCTTCCGCTCAGAAAAAGGTTGCCGCCGCGAAGAGCCCAGCAAAGCCAGTACCGGCCAGCTCCGGAGCTGCCGCAGCGAAGAAAACCGTCTCCGCGCCACATAAAGCTGCAGTGTCTGCAAAGGTCGCGGCAAAGCCAGTCAAAAAAGCACCTATCACGAAGTCCGCCTCCGGAAAGGCTGCGAAGCCAGCACCCAAGAAGGTGAAGCCTAGCAACTCCGCAAGCAAGAACGCGAAACACGCCGAGAAGAAAGTTGTCAGCAAGAAGACGGCGAAGAAAATTCCGGAAAAGAATAAGCACGGCCATAAAGACCGTAAGCCAATCAAGAAACACTAAGAGCTCATACAGCAGAAAGGCCCAGTTCGCGCTGGGCCTTTCTGCTGTATGAGCTATCCGCGAGCGCAAGCAATATCCGGCTACTGGGAGGAGTTTTCCTTTACCTTCTCTGTACCCGAATTGTGCGGCAATGACGATTCCGTGCCGTTCTTGTGGCACTTGCACTTCTCAATGATGGCGGTGTGAATGCGGCTGCGGAGTTCGTCGGGAAGTTCGTAAAGTTTGGAGTCGTGGTAGATTTCAATGGTGCTCTTGGTCGTGTTACAGACGACGTAGCAGTTATGGCACCACTGTAAATGTTCCTCGAGTTCGGCCTTGGTGTGGGCGTCCATGGTGTTGTCGAGGTAGTCGGTAAGCTCTTTCAGGAAGTCAGAGCATTTCACGGTCTGGTGTCTCCATCGCGTCTTTTGAAATACTTGTTGAGGCGTTCGCGCAATTGCAAACGTGCGCGCAACAACCTCGACTTTACTGCCGGAACGCTTAACTCCAGGGCCGAAGCTGTCTCTTCCGTTGAAAGCCCCTCGACATCTCGCAGCACAAAGACGGTGCGAAAACTCGGCGGCAGACCTTGAATCGTTTTACCGAGTATGTCCTTCAACTCCGCCTGCGTGTACTGCTGCTCCGGATTCGGAGACCAGTCCGCGATTTCGCGCGGCATGGAATCTTCCTCCGTCTTTACATCCTCGTCGATTGAAACCATGCGTTCCGGGCGTCTCCGCCTCAGCCGCATCAGGGCTTCATTCACCGCGATCCGAACCAGCCAGGTATAAAACTTGGACTGGCCCTGGAATTGACCAAGGTTCTGATACGCCTTGAGAAACGCGTCCTGAACCACATCCTCGGCATCTTCGCGATTCTGAGTAATGTGCTGCGCGATGCGGAAGACGTTTCGATCATATCGCCGTACGAGCGACTCAAAAGCACCAATGTCGCCGGAGCGTGCCGCTTCGACGAGGATGCTTTCTTCACTCGGTGGCTCTGCTACTTTGTTTTCGATGGCTTCCAATCGTCTGTCGATTCAGAATTTAATTAACTAAAGTCAAACACATTGTATCGGGTGCACGGGTAGATGACAAAAACTGATTCGAGCGGTCCGGAAGAAGTGGAAGGACGGTGCTAACTTTGAGTCACTTGGCGTTGACACAGTGCTAAGTGACCACCATAATCCGAGGAGACTAATGTGCGCCTCAGTCCGTGGCTGCACCCGATAGGGAAATGCCGAATCGCGACTTAATCCGGGAGATTGCCGCCAAGGCTCTCAGCGAGATGCTGCAGGAGAAGTCGCGCGAGCTCGCCGAAGATGCCGCCGGCAGAATCAGCGCCGTACTGGAACTGCAGGAGCCGGGGCTAGAGCCGCAGCCAGTACGAGGCGAACGCGCCAAGGAATTGCGCGACGGTGCCACACTGATTGCGGGCTCAAGGACGCAGAGCGAAACTTTGGAAACACTACTCGCAGCCTGCTCGGCGCTCACGCCTTCATGTGGACTCCTGGTCGTACGCGGAGCCCAGGCGACGGGCTACAGCTGCATTGGCCTCACTGCGGTAGACAACTTCAAGCGCGCCACCCTGGATTGCTCAAAAGGTATTGCCGCTGCCGTGATCAAATCTTGCGCTGGAAGCGCAACGAAAGCCTCCGAGCTCGATCCGGTCTTCATCGCGCGGCTCGGCCTTGAGAGCTCGGCAGATGTTCTGCTGCTGCCCGTGTTACTGAAAGAACGCGTGGCCGCGTTGCTTGTCGCTCTCTCCGAGCGGGACGACGACTTGACGGGACTGGAAGTATTGGTGCAGGTCGCACAACTTGCCATGGATCTACAGGCCTACCGCAAGGTGGCAAAGCTACCCGCCGTGGCTCCGACTCCCGCACCAGAACCGGCGCGCGCAGTAGCCCATCCAACGCCAGTGCCCGTACCAATTCAACCGGCAGCTCCTGTCGCGCCGCCAACCCCGCTTTATATGCCAGCACCGTCGGCTGCAGCTGTAGCTGCGGTGCCCGTTGTAGAACCTCCAGCTTACAAGCATCCGGAAGCGCGGCCAGTGCCACCATATATGGCTCCGGCGTTTCGAATGAATGTGCCTCCACCGCCGCAGGTGGCTCCGCCTCAAGACGAGGCACATGACAAGGCGCGCCGTTTTGCCAAATTGTTGGTGGAAGAGATCAAGCTCTACAATCAGACTAAGGTTGCCGAGGGTCGCGCCCGCGCTGACCTCTACAGCCGCTTGCGCGACGACATCGAGAAAAGCCGCGCCGCATACCAGAAACGCTACGGCGAAAGCGTGAGAGATGTCGATTACTTCACCCAGGAATTGCTGAGAATCCTCGCAGATAACAATCGAGCTGTGATGGGAGCAGGCTTTCCGAGTTAAACTGCAAGCAGCTGTCATGTCCACAAAGTTGCGAAATCTTGCCATCCTACTGCTGACGCTTACCACCTTGGTTGCCGCCCAGGACTCGACGCGGCCCAAGTCTGCGACGCACAAAGCTCACGCGCAAAACAAGAGTGCAGCAAAGCAGACGTCCACGAGCTCTGGGAAAAGAAGCACGCCAAGCAAATCCAGAGTGAATCGGCGCACTCCGGCTGTCTCGCGCGCCGCCGCCCGGAAGAAAGTGGCTCCAGCAACGGTTCGCCGGATGGCTCGCGCCTTTGTTGCTTCGGCTGACCTGAAGGTGATGGCGCGGCAGCTAGTGGAGAATCGCACGCCTGCTGCCTACACCGGCGTTGAGGACTATGCTCGCCGTCATGCTGCAAGCGATGCAGGCGCGCTTGCATGGCTGGCAGTGGGCTATTCGCACGTGCTTGATCAGCAGTATCCGAAGGCAATCGCCGCGCTGGATAAGGCTAAGCCACGCGCCGGAGAGTTATCCGACTACGTGCGATACCTGGAGGCGGTTTCCTACGCTGCCGAGGGGAACAGCGCAAAAACCGTGGAGATGCTGCGCGACTTCGAGGATCAGGCTCCAGAGTCAATTTTTCTGAACGACGTAGTGGAAGTGTACGGCAGCGCATTAGCCTCAGAGGGTAAAACGCAGGAGGCGATTGCGTACCTGGAGCAGCATCGGCTACCGGCCAAAGCCTCGGTGGAGTTGACGCTAGGCAAAATCTATCTGCATTCCGGTCATCCGGAGAAGGGGATGGAGATACTGAAGCATCTGTATTTCACCATGCCCACCAGCGCGGAGTCCTCGGAAGCGGCGGCTCAGTTGACGGCCGCAGGCTCGTTGCTTGAAGGCGGCTACAGCGAAGAGAAGACGCGAGCCGACCTGCTGGCAAAGGCTGGCCGATTCACCGATGCAGCACATGCTTACCGGCTGCTGGAGAACACGGCTCCGCCTGCGGAGTTGGGCGGCATTGAGGTGGCGCTGGCCGCGTCGTTGCGTCGTACGAACCCTGCGGAAGCACGTACGCTGCTGGAAGGGGCGCAAGCTTCCGGCGAGGCCAATGCACAGCGTCGCTATCTGCTCGGCGAGATTGCGCGCAATGAAAACAACGAGAGTGCAGTGGTGCAGAACCTGGAACTCATGAGGCAGGAGTCGCCAAAGAGTCATTGGTTCGAGCAGGCCCTTTTCACGGCGGCAAACATGTATTTGCTGGAGAAGGATTACGACCACGCAATCGACATGTTTCGCGAGGCGCAGCAGCGCTTTCAAGATAGTCCGCGTGCCAGCTATGCCAACTGGAAGGCTGCATGGCTGACCTATCGGCAGGGTCGTAAAGAAGACGCCAAGCGGAGTTTTGAAAATCAGGTTGAGTGGTATCCGGATCGTGCCGAGGTTCCTGCCGCCCTGTACTGGCGCGCACGCATTGCCGAAGAAGATCACGACTACGCGCTGGCGAGAGCTTGGTACACGAAACTTGCCGACCGCTTCTACAACTACTATTACGGATATCTGGGGCGCGAGCGATTGGCGATGCTGTCTGTGGCCGCAACCAACGTGGCGCTGAGCAAGGATGCGACGCTGGCACTGATTCCGGATGTGAAGCCCGCGGGGCCGGAGGCGTTGGAGCTGGTTGCACCTCCGAATGAATTGCGCGCAGAGAAAAGCCGTCTGCTATTGAACGCAGGTCTCAATGAGTTTGCGATTCGCGAGTTGCAAGCTGAGCAAGGCGGGCAGGGCGCACGCTGGGCCACGCTGCAGATCGCGCGCATCTATCAGGACAATGGACAGAGCCATCGCGCAATTCAGTTTTTGAAGCGCGCACTGCCTGGCTATTACTCGGTGGATTTGACGGCGCTGCCGCGTCCTTACTGGGAGATTTTATTTCCGCGTCCCTACTGGACGGATGTGCAACAGCAGTCGGCAGCCAACGCTCTGGACCCGTATTTAGTGGCTTCGCTGATCAGGCAGGAGAGCGAGTTCAATCCCGGCGCGGTGTCGCGCGCCAACGCTATGGGGTTGATGCAGCTGCTGCCGCAGGTGGGACGAGGCGAGGCGCGGGCGGCGCACATCAAACATTTTTCAAACTCGTCGTTGCTGGACCCGAACATCAACATTCAGCTGGGCACGCGCTACTTTAAGGCGATGGTGGCGCAGTACAACGGACAGGTGGAGTACGCTTTGGCTGCTTATAATGCGGGTTCGAACCGTGTGGATGGCTGGTTGCAGAGCGGACACTACAACGATGTGGCGGAGTTTGTGGAGGCGATTCCGTTCACCGAGACACGCGAATACGTACAGGCGATTGTGCGCAACGCAAAGGTGTATCAGAGACTTTACCCGAAGCAATAGAGGCGTTTTTGCACGGAAACTGGTGCGAAAAACAGGCGACTATTGGCAAATCGGATAATCGTTGGAAAGGCCTGGGTAACCGGGCAGTGAATGGTTGCGCGGAATTGCGGAACGATTGGTTAAGTTGTTACATAGTGGAGATTAAGGATTGACTGATTTGCCAATCGTTGTCCGCACGGTCGCCTTCCGCTCTGGCTTGCCGGTAAGTTAGATCAATGGGTCATCGACCGGTTCTCGTATGGTGAACAAAATCATCAGGCACAACATGCAGCAGGTAGCCAAGAATAGCCAAACTGCATTCCAACTGAAATGATCCAAGAGCATACCTGCAATTAGCGGAGCGGCAGCCCCGCCGAGCTGGCCGAACATGTTGACCACGGAGCTTGCGATTGGATAGGACTTTTTAGTCGTCAGTCCCATGGGATACACCATGTAGGTTGAAAAACCGATATTCATGAAGATTCCCAACACGAACAGCAGGGCTGCCAGTGTATAGGGTTGCTTCGGGGCGTAGACCAGCGAATACATCATGAAGATGGAAGTAAACGCGGTAAACATCATATTGGGCTTGCGCCTTTTGTTTATGAGCTTGTCGGAGACCCAGCCGCCAAGCATGTTGCCGATAACCGCTCCGGTCCATGGCGCTGCAGCTACGATCCCCAAATTCATGGCACCAAATTTCTTTACTGTCACCAAGTAAGTTGGAATCCATGTAAGCAAAACATTCATGACACCGATCATGAAGAAGTAGCCAACCGCAGAGCCCCAGATATCCCAGGAACGAAAAATATCCCTGCTCGTCTCCAGCGGTTTCACCTTTTGGGCGCGTACAAACTTGTCCAGCCATACCAACGTGTACTTCTTCTGCGGTAGCGGCTCCTGCCCCAGCGAGTTGATCCTTTCGCCGCTCTCTATATACTGGCGTTCTCCCTCCGAGCAGTACGGGCTTTCAGACGGATGATTCTTAACCAGGAAATACCAGACTACCGATAGCAGAATGCCGGGAAAGGCAAAGATTATGAAGATCTGCCGCCAACCATAAGCCACCAATATCCAGGCACACAATGGCGGAACAAGGACTGGTCCGAACTTTGCTGCAGAAAGGAAGATCCCAGTTGCAGTGCCTTTTTCTTTTGGCGGAAACCAGTGGTTGATGGTCGAAGTGATTCCAAGCGGCAACGGACCTTCGGCCAACCCTAAAAGAAACCGGTATGCCTTCAGCATCAAGACACTTGAAGCCGTTCCGATGAGACCTGAAGCCGCCGACGTGGCCACCATTGCGAGAGAAAAGATGCTGCGCACGCCAAATCTACTGAAGATATAACCGGAAGGAATCTGAGCGATTGCATAGGCGAGCAGGAAGAGGCTTGCCAGGGCTCCCGCAACCGTGTTGGACATGGCGAATTCTTTGCGTATGAACGGCAATGCCATACCAAGGTTGGCACGGTCCGCCGCGGCAACGGTATAAACCAAGAAAAATATGAATGCGATTACCCAACGAAAATTAGTGGTCTTTGCTGGCGCGGTTTTTGTTTCATCCTCAGATAACAATTGGGGCATTTCTCTCCTTCTCATTGGGTGTCCCACCATCTGATTCGCAATCGCAAATTGTGTTCTCACTTTATCAGAACGGTAATCGTTGGACAGTTCAGAAATATGCATCTCCGGCAGGGGAGGGATGGTGCGATTCCAACCGGAGCAGGGCGAAGAGCATCTTCTTCTCTTTCCGTGTCTGCCTGGGGAAGGCTTGAGCAGCCTCTGGCTGGCCACGGTGGGATTGAACGCCGCTAAGTGGAAAGCATGGACAGCTGAAGCACAGAATGGGAGTCCGGTAGAGCGTAGACCGGCGTTGCTATTTAGAGGGAGAGAAACGACAGGAACACGAGCAACAACACTAGGACACGTCAACTTTGCGGGCGTCCTAATCCCACATTCGCCAAAAGATGGCGGATGTGGGCCACCCGGTTATACCGGCACAACGATTCGCACAGTGAGGTCGAGCTTTCCGCGAAGGGTGTTGACGATGATGCATCCTCGTTCGGCGATCTCAACCATGCGCTCGAAGAGAGCGTGGTCGGAACAGTTGGCGGAGACGCATACCTCGACGGCGGAGAAGCGGGTGGGCGACTCAACCAGCGTACCAATGACTTCAGTGTGGACTGCGGAGATATCGGCTTCGCGTGCTTTGATGGCCGCCAGAAGAGTGCTCATGAAGCAGCCTCCGATGGAGGCAAGGAAAAGCTCGCCGCCCATCGGCCCCTGATCGTCGCCGCCTTTGGAGGTAGGGCGGTCGATCAGGACTTTGTGTTGGCGGATGTCGGCTTCGGAAGTTGAAGGCGAAATCTGACGAATCTGGATCTTCATCGAAGTATTCATTGGACTCTCCGGGTTCTGATATCGAATGTGTTTTCGTTTTGCGAGTTGCCTGAAAGGTGGAATGAGGCACCCGCGCATGATACTTCAATTTCAGTAAAAGCGTGGCGCAAGGCAAGCGGTTCGCGCTGGGGTATAGTTGGTATCACTCAAGACCGCCGGAGCCGTTATGAAAAAGCTTGTACTCGCACTGCTGTTGCTCTCTGCAGTTTGCTTTGCAGCCAAAAAGCCTAACCCAGCCGACTACCCGATCAACCTTCATGTCGCGTCATCGCATATGGATGTGGGGAACGCAGGATGGGTGGAGTCGGTAACAGCCATCATCGGTGGAAAGAAGTATGAACTGATGTGTTCCGGCAGAATCTCGCCGTTCGAGGAGAGCTACATGATTCTGAAGCCGGGCGACTACAAGGCAAGACTTCTGAAAGACAAGCACCCCACGGAGTATCAGGCGATTCAGAGTTACGAGCTGCTGTTTCCGGACAATAAAGTCATGGAGTTCAACCTTGTGGGGATGGGCGATTGAGGCCTTTAGCAATTTGCAGTTCGCGGCTAAAGTTGGTGGCATCCACTCCGGAGCTGCTGAGGCTGGAGATGACGGACAAGGCGGCGTTCGCGAGCTTGCTTGGCGTGAGTGTTCCGCAGGACTGGCCGCCGGGCGAATATGATCGCGATGCCATGCAGTTCTTCCTTGAAAAATTGACGCAGGGCGGAGCGGAGGCAGTGGGTTGGTATGGCTGGTATGCGATCCGGCAGGGCACGCAAGACGAGCCGGCAATTTTGATTGGTGCGTGCGGATATATGGGGCCGCCGGATGAGGCAGGAACAGCAGAGGTTGGATATTCCATTGCGGAACGATGGCGAGGGCAAGGTTTGGCGCAGGAAGCGGTTGAGTCTCTCTCGGAGAATGCGCTGAGGAATGGAGCGAAGAAGATCGTCGCTCACGCGCGTAGGGACAACCCCGGATCGATCGCCGTGCTAAGGAAATGCGGCTTCCGCGAATCGCAGAGCGCGGACAACGGCATGGCGGAGTTTGAGTACACGTAGCAGCAGAGGTTGCAATCCCACATTCGCCAAAAAGATGGCGGATGTGGGCCACCTGTCCACATCACTTAGCTGCAGAAGGTTTGCTGCCGAAGATGAGGTCGATGCAGATGAGGGTGGCGCCGATGACGATGGCACTGTCGGCGAGGTTGAAGTCGGGCCACATGTGGGAGCCGATATAGACGTGGAGGAAGTCGGTGACGCGTCCGTAGCGGATGCGGTCGTAGAGATTGCCGATGGCTCCACCGAGGATGAAGGCGAGAGCTAGGCCGGTCCAGGTGAACTGCTTGGCGGAGTTCCAGAGCAGATAGCAGACGACGACCATGGCAAGGGAAGAGAAGCCGACGAGCAGAGGAACTCGGATGCTGGGCGACCAGTCGGCAAAGAGGCTGAAGGCCGCGCCAGTATTCTCGACGTGAGTGATGGAAAAGAAATGAGGGATGATAGTGACGTCGCCAAAAAACAATGCGACGTGGCGTGCAACATAGATTTTGGTGAGGCGGTCGCAGACGATGACGAACGCCGACAAAGAGAAATAGAAGAGGCGCAGAGCGGAGCGCGACATTAGGAGTGCGTCTCGATTCTGGGAAAAGGCCCAGCTGATCCGGACAGAAGGTCAACTACCCCACTCAAGCCAAAAGAAGGCTTGAATGGGCCACCCGCCGCACTCAAGGCAAAAGAAAGGTTGAATGGGGCAACTGCCCAGCTCTGGGCCACCCGCCCAAGATCCCAGAGTTGGAACTGAACCAACTCTGGGCCACTCGACCAGTCCGCGCCCGCCGAAGATCCCAGAGTTGGAACTGAACCAACTCTGGGCCACTCGTTACTTATTGTGATTCCGTTGTTTTTCATGCTCATGCGCCGGCGGCCTGCTCACCTTCAATGATTTTGAGGTTGGCGGAGCATCGCTCACAGACGGTGGGGAAGGTTTGATCCTCGCCGACGTGGGTGGAGAAGTTCCAACAACGCTCGCACTTGACGCCATCAGCTTTGGCAACTTCAAAGGAGATGGGCGAATCGCTGCCGGTCGCGGACGCTTGGGCGGACTTTACTTCCACCTGAGAGACAACGAAGAAGGCGGCGAGTTTATCGGCGTACTGGGTGAGGCGTTTGTAGTCGTCGCCTGAGGCGTGGATGACGACGCGGGCTTCAAGATTGGCCTTGATGGTTTTGTCGTTGCGCAGGGCTTCGAGTTGGCGAAGCGCGAGCTCGCGGACGGTGAAGAGGTAATCCCAATCGGTGCGGACTTTGACGGCCTGTTCACGGTCGCGAATTTCTCCGGTGACATCGTTGGCGTTAGGGAGCATCGCGAGGTGCACGCTCTCCGGACGGGAGAGCATGGCGGGCATGAACTTCCAGGCCTCGTCGGCGGTGAAGCTGAGAATGGGAGCGACGAGACGGAGAAGAGCTTCGCCGATGCGCCAGAGGGCGGTTTGGGCGGAGCGGCGTTCACGCGAGGAGCGTGGGAAGGTGTAGAGACGATCCTTCAGGATGTCAAAGTACTGGGCGCTGAGATCGACGGCGAAGAACTCGTTGAGGCGCTGATAGATGCGATGGAAGAGCATCTGGTCATACCAGGCAAGGACTTCGGCGGTGACATCGGCGGTGCGAAGGAGCATGTATTGATCGAGCGGTTCGAGCTGCTCGAAGGCGACCAGGTCGGTGGCGGGCGAGAAGCCGTGGAGGTTTCCGAGAATGTAGCGGAAGGTGTTGCGAATCTTGCGGTAGTTCTCGGCAACGCGAGTCATGAGATTTTCGCTGGCGCGAACGTCTTCGCGAAAATCGACGGAGGCGACCCAGAAGCGAACGATCTCACCCCCCATGCGCTTGGCGATGTCGACGGGATCGACGGTGTTGCCGAGCGACTTGGACATGGCGCGGCCATTTTCGTCGAGGGTCCATCCATTGGTAGCGACGGCCTTGTAAGGCGAGACGCCGTTGAGTCCGATGGAACAGAGCAGGGAAGAATGGAACCATCCGCGATACTGATCTCCACCTTCGAGATACATGTCGGCGGGCTTCCAGTGGCCGAAGATTTGAGGCAGGACCGAGGCCTGCGAGGAGCCGGACTCAAACCAGACGTCGATGATGTCCATCTCCTTGCGGAAGGTTGTGTGGCCGCAATGGGCGCACTTGGTTCCGGGAGGGACAATCTCAGAGGCGGGACGAGCGTACCAGGCATCGGCGCCTTCGCGAGCGAAGAGATCGATGACGGCACGATTGGTGGCGTGGTCCTGGTGCAGCTTGCCGCAGGAATCACAGAAGAAGACGGCGATGGGAACGCCCCAGATGCGCTGGCGGGAGATGCACCAGTCGGGACGCGTGGCAACCATGTTGGAGATGCGCTCTTCGCCCCAGGCTGGGTCCCAGCGGACGCCGGCAATTGCCTTGAGAGCTTCGGTGCGGAGAGTGCCTTCGCCGATGGGGCCTTCCATGGAGATGAACCACTGTTCGGTGGCGCGGAAGATGACGGGCTTGTGGCATCGCCAGCAGTGAGGATAGGAGTGCTCGATGGGCTCGCTCTTGAGGAGGACACCGCGCGACTTGAGGAGCTCGACGATGATTTCGTTGGCGGCAAAAACCTTCTTGCCGTCGTATTCGGGCAGACCTTCGGTGATATGGCCGCCGGCATCGACGTGAGTGGTGGGATCGAGCCCGTACTTGACGCCGGTGTAGAAGTCATCGGCACCGTGGGCGGGAGCGGTGTGGACGGCGCCGGTGCCCTGATCCATGGTGACGTAGTCGGCGAGGACGCCGAGGATCTCGCGGTCGAGGAACGGATGAGCAAAGATGGCGCGCTCAAGCTGCGCGCCGGGGAAGGTGGCGAGGATGGTGAGGCCCTCTTTGCCAAAGCCGAGTTTGGTGATGACGAGGGGCGCGAGTTCGGCGGCGAGGAGATAGACCTGTCCGGTTGCATTGTCAAGGATGGCCTGATACTCGGCGCGGGGATGGAAGGCGACGGCGAGGGAGGCAGGCAGCGTCCAGGGAGTGGTGGTCCAGATGATGGTGCTGACCTTGGAGGCGTAGGCGGCTAGCTCTGGGGCAATGGCCGCAGGGTCGCTCTTGAGCGCGTATTTTACATAGACGCTGGGACTGGTGTGGTTGGCGTATTCGACCTCGGCTTCGGCGAGGGCGGTGCGGTCGTGGATGCACCAGTAGACGGGCTTGAGGCCCTTGTAGACGAGTCCCTTCTCGAAGAAGGCGTAGAAGTTTTCGATGACCTTGGCTTCGTAGCCCTTGGTCATGGTGGAGTAGGGATGGTCGAAGTCTCCGAAGACGCCGATGCGCTGGAACTGATCGCTCTGAATCTTGAGGTACTTTTCGGCGTACTTGCGGCAGGCGTTGCGAACCGCGAGAGGGTCCATCTCCAGCTTTTTGCGGCCGAGGGCCTCGTCGACTTTGATTTCGATGGGCAGACCATGACAGTCCCAGCCGGGGACGTAGGGCGAATCGAAGCCAGCCATGGTGCGGGACTTCACGATGAAGTCCTTGAGGCACTTGTTGAGAGCGTGGCCGAGGTGCAGGGCGCCGTTGGCGTAGGGTGGTCCGTCATGCAAGACGTAGGAGGGCGAACCCGCGCGAGACTTTCGAACCAAGTCGTAGATGCGAATCTTCTGCCAGTGCTCGAGCATCTTGGGCTCGTTCTGGGGCAGGTTCGCCTTCATGGGGAAATCGGTTGTGGGCAGATTTACGGTTGACTTAAGGTCCACTCGGGTTTATGTCTCCGATCAATGATTCAGCGGCGGGTTGAACCGCACCTACTAGGTACTTGAAACTCTCATTATAAGCCGACGGAGGCAGGCGCGGGCTCTGGGAACTGCGCGGAGCACAGTCGGGTACGCGACAAATGCTGCCGTTTCATCTGCGGCTCCGACGGTGCAAGGAACGTGCATTTGGAGCGGGTGAGTTATTTCATTTGAAAAAAAAATGCTGAGATGCTCGTGAATGGAATGCCGGGGACGGTGCGAACAGCATCTCAACCAAACAGGCAGATGCTCAGCTTTGGCAGCTGGGCAAGCGCAGAGGCGCAAATGGGGAGCACGGCTGCGCGCTAGCAATACCCTGGGGGTGGGGGCAGTTCACGACATGACAAATCAAGTTGCAATGCCACCGATGAAGAAGAATAAGCCGGAGAACGGCGTGCCAGAGCTGAATCTGCTACTGAAGGAGGAACTTAATCCTCCGTTATGGCAGTCGCTGCTCAGCAATTTGATGGATTCACTGTTTCCGAAAAAGCTTCCACCGCTGCAGCTGACCTCGCGGCCGGTGAAGGTTGCGGAGATTTGGGGCGAGTACAACTACAAGAAGAAGAGCGCCGGGGTTTCACTGGCGATCCATGCGCTGGCGCTGGCGGGAATTATCGGGCTGACGCTGGCTGGAACCAAGATGGTTAAGACTCAGACGCAGCAGCAGGTCACGCTGGTGGCACCCGATATCAGCGACTACGTGCCAATGTCGTCGAAGGCGAAGGACCAGATTGGCGGCGGTGGCGGCGGCGGCGACCATGACAAGCTGGTGGCTCCGCGGGGCAAGCTGCCAAAGTTGGCGATGACGCAGATTACGCCTCCGGCGATGGTGATTCGGAACGACAACCCGAAGCTGGTGGTGCCGCCGACGGTGGTGGTGCCTCCGGAGGTGAAGATGGCCTCGGCGGCGGCGCTTAATTTCGGCGATCCGCGGTCGGCGCTGCCCGCAGGCCCGGCATCGAATGGGACCGGAATGGGCGGAGGAATCGGCTCAGGGAGCGGCGGCGGGATTGGTAGCGGCACAGGGCCGGGAGTTGGACCTGGGTTTGGCGGTGGCACCGGCGGCGGGATCTTCCGCGTAGGAAGCGGAGTGAGCGCACCGAAGGCGCTTTACCAGCCGGAACCGGATTACAGCGAAGAAGCTCGGAAGGCAAAGTACCAGGGCGTGGTGGTGCTGTGGCTGATCGTGGACTCGAATGGAAAGCCTCGGGACGTGCGGGTGGCACGCAGCCTGGGGATGGGGTTGGATCAGAAGGCGATTGAAGCCGTACGGCAGTGGAGATTCGATCCGGCGAAGAAGGATGGGACTCCGGTAGCGGTGCAGATCAACGTGGAAGTGAGCTTCCACTTGTACTAGAGGCTGATACCGGTACTAGAGGCTGACATCCCGCATTCGCCAAAAGATGGCGGATGTGGGCCACCAGACCAGATGCCACTTGGGCGTTATGGCCTCGGAAGCCAGGAAGGGAATTGAGAGAGGAAACATTCCTCTCTCTTTTTGTTTTTGGAGACGTATTCGCACACCGCTTGCGTGGTATGAAGTAAATAGACGGAATGTACTCGCTGCCGGATGGGCGCGACGACGTCTATGGCAGGGGAATGAATAAAGACACGAACAGTTGTTCAGTTTGCGGGCAGCCACTGGGTGAGAACGGCCGTTGCCGGCGCTGCGAGGAAGCGACGCGTGTCTGGACGGTTCGCGATTGGCGGCCGATGCTGACGCTGGGACTGGTGATCGTGCTGGGATTCTCGTTTACCCGGCTGGTGGTGGGCGGATACGACGAGAGGCGGAATGCGCTGGCGGAAGAGTACTACGCGGCGGGAGTGAAGGCGCTGGATGCGCAACATTCGGCAGAGGCAGTGGACGCGCTGGAGAACGCGCTGGTCTATTCTCACGGAAATTTCCAATACGAACTTAAGCTGACCGATGCGTTGCTGGCCTCAGGGGCGAGCACCGAAGCAATGGCGCAGTTGCACGCATTTTTGGAACAGAGGCCGGGAGACGCCCAGGTGAATCTGAAGCTGGCGCGGCTGGAGGCCCGGCGCAACCATGTGGAGGATGCCTGGCGCTACTACCAGGCTGCCATTGGCGGAGCGTGGCCGGAACTGAATGATCCGTTTGAACAACGCATTGATGTGAGGTTTGAAGAGGCTGAATACCTGGTGCGGCAGTCGAGGACGGAGATGGCCGAGGCAGCGCTGGTGGCGCTGGCAGAAGTGCTGCCGGAGTCGTCGGCGGAGCAACAGAGGCTAGGCGAGTTGTTTTTGAGCAACGGCGATGCGGGGAGAGCGTTGAAGGCGTATGAAGCAGCGCTGGACTCCTGTGGGGTCGCGAAGGGCGGATTCGCGGATGGCCCGGTTGGAGGACGCTCACCGAAGCCAATCTTCTCCGAAGGCGAGATACGGAATGCCAGATGCCAGGCGGCGGTGCTGGGGACGGCACGGGCGGAGTTGGCATCGGCCAATTATGGCGGTGCGCGACGATATCTGCTGGAGATTAAGGGAGTGAACGCAGAGGCGCGCACTCTGCTGGCGCAACTGGAGCGGATGGATGTTCTGGACCCATTTGCAGAAGAGAGCAGCGCACAGGTGCGTGCGCGGAGGACAGTTGCCGTCTTTCAGATTGCGATTGGACGGCTGGCGCGGTGCGGAGTGCCGTTTGCACAGGCGTTGAAGGGAACGGGCAGGGGCGAAGATGGGCGGGAGGCGGCTCGATGGAGCGGGCTGGCACGGTGGGCGGAGCAACTGACTCCGCTGATGGACGAACGGAAGTTGCGCGGACATGACGACGTGATTGAGAGCACGATGCGGTTTGCTTTCCAGGCGGAGATGACAGCGCAGAAGGATTGCGGGAATGCGGCTCTGGACGATGAGGCTCTGCTGCTGCTGGCTCGGAAACGGCTGGGGGTAGACCAATGAAGCCGCTGAGCGAAGGTACACGGGAGCGGCTGCTGAAGCTGATGGCGACTCCGGTGCGCCGGAAATACTTCGAGTCTCTGCGGCGGATGCTGGGACCGGCGGGGCTGGTCTCGATTCGGGAAGAACAATTCTTCCTGGTGCTGGCGATCGCGATTGGGATTCTTGCTGGGCTTTCCGTGGTGCTGTTCCGGATTGCCATCCAGTCGGCAAGACTGTGGCTGCTGGGGAGCGCGATGCATCCGAGTGCGCTGCGGGTAATGTTGGTTCCGGCAGCGGTGGGGCTGGTGATTGCGGTTGTGGCAGTGAGGTTCATCCCGCGAGTTCGGGGGAGCGGGGTGAACCAGACGAAGGGCGCACTGTACATTTACGACGGCCACATTGCGGCCTCGACGGTGGTGGGAAAGTTTGTACTGAGCGCACTGGCGATTGGCAGCGGACAGTCACTGGGACCGGAAGACCCGGCGTTGCAGATTGGCGCAGGACTAGCCTCTGGGGTGGGACGGTGGCTGAAGCTCTCGAAGGAACGGATGAGGTTGATGGTTCCGGTGGGAGCGGCAGCAGGACTGGCGGCGGCGTTTAATGCTCCGATCACGGCGGTGCTGTTTGTGATTGAAGAGGTGATTGGGCGCTGGAGCGCGGGTGCGCTGGGAGCGGTGGTGCTGTCGGCCATCTCAAGCGTGGTGGTGGAACGCTGGTTCCTGGGCAATGAGCCGCTGTTCCGGGTTCCACTGTATCACCTGGAAAATGCCGGAGAACTGGTGGCCTACGCGGTGCTCGGAGTGCTGGGCGGCGTGGCTTCACTGGTGTTTGTGAAGACGATCAAGAACCTGCGGCCATGGCTGCGGCAGTTGCCGGAGTGGTCGCAGTATCTGCAACCGGCGGTGGCGGGAGTGCTGATCGGCTTCATCGCGATCTGGTATCCGCAGGTGATGGGCGCGGGCTATGAGTGGATGAACCTGGCTATGCACAACCGATTTCCGTGGGAGATGCTGGGAATTCTGGCAGGGGTGAAGCTGCTTTCCACGGTGCTGAGCTTTGGGTCGGGCTCGCCGGGCGGACTGTTTGCCCCGGTGCTGTTTATGGGAGCGATGCTGGGCGGATTTGTCGCCACACTGGAGCAGCAGCTGTTTCCGGCGATGGCGGTTCCGGTGGGAGCCTATGCACTGGTGGGGATGGGAGCGCTGTTTGCCGGGATTCTGCGGGCGCCGATGACTTCGGGGTTCATGATTCTGGAGGTGAGCGGCAACTACTCGATCATTCTGCCGGTGATTCTCTGCAACACGATCTCCTACGCAATTTCGAGGGGCTTCCAGGAAGTGCCACTGTTTGACTTGCTTTCGCGCCAGGACGGGTTGGATTTGCCGTCGCTGGAAGAAGAGCCCGAGCAGCCGACACTTTGCGTGGAGGACGCGATGCAGCCGAGCGTGGTGCGTCCACTGGCCGGAGATGAGACGATTGCGGCGGCGCGCGAGGTGGTGAGCGGCAGCGTGGGCGAGCACTTTCTGGTGACGTTGGGCGAGGGGCGATGGAGCGTGCTGAGCCGCGAGGCGCTGATGGCGGCAGAGGATGAAGCTGCGCCGGTACGCGTGCTGCTGCGCGGGCGTGTGCCGAGGCTCTACCAGGATCAATCGCTGGATGTAGCGCTGCGATTCCTGAAGGACCGGCCCATGTTGCCGGTGGTGGATCGCGGAAACCTAGACCGGCTGATGGGCGTGGTGAGCATCGCGGACATTCTTGGCGTGTACCGCAGAGCCGGGCTGGCGGAGCCGGAGACGGTGGAAGTTTCGTAGAACGCGGCGAACCTAAAGCCGGGCAAGCGCCTCCAAAGAAGCAGAGTGGCAGAATCTGACTCTGAGGAAACGCCTTGCTGAAAATCGAAAGCCTGCGTAGTGCTCATGAGCTGGACCGGGTGAGGCTGCGCTGGCGATGGCTGGAGAGTCAATGCGGCGGGACGCTGTTCCAATCCTATGAATTGAATCGGAGGGTCGCCGAGTGGTTTGCGGCGAGTGAGACTCCGCATGTGGTTGTGGCGGAGAGCGATTCGGGGATGGCGATCATTCCGGCGGTGCGGCGCGAAAGGGAACTGGGACTGATCGGCGAAACGCTGTTTGATTACCGCGACGTGCTGAGTGCGGGTGATCCCACGGTGTTGGAGCGGGCATGGCAGGAGTTGGCGCGGGAGGGAGTTGGGCTGGAGGTGACGGCGCTGCGTGGAGACCGCTGCCGGGAGCGCTGGTGGAGTCTGGAGCCGACGGAGTTCTGCAACGCACCGACGACGCGACGGGCGGATCTGTCTGCCGCGGAATTCGTGGCGACGCACAGGAAATCTGCCAAGGCGAGTCGGAGACTGGGTCGCGAGGGGCTCAGGTTGATTCGACGCGAGGGCAGAGAGGCGCGGGCACTGGCCGAGTGGGTATACCGTCGCAAGGCAGAATGGAGCGGAAAGAGCGAGAACCTGTTCGGTAGCCGTCAGCGGCAGGAGTTAATGATAAACATTGTGAACGTCGGCATATGTAACAGTGAAATATGGAGTTATGAGACTGAATATGACGAGATTGCAGCGGCGCTCGTGACCTTTTGCCATGGGCAATACCGGCACTTCTATACGATTCACCATGACCCGAGGTGGGAGCGGCTGTCGCCGGGACAGGTGATGATCTTCGACGTGACGCGGGAGACGCTGAAGGAAGGGATGGACGTCGATTTTATGACCGGGGAGTATGTTTACAAGAATCGGCTGGCAACGGCCCTGGTTCCGCTCTACCGGGTGCGTGCGACGGCGGCGCAGATGGCATTGTGGAAGAGCGAGACTGATGGGCTGATCATCCGCGCAGCCTGAAATGGAGCGAAACCCGAGTGCCCAATCCTGAACAGCAGTTGGAAGCCATTTATTTGGCTGGATTTGAGATTCAAAACTTCGAGCGATTCCCAAGTGCTGTGGGGCTGTTGAAAGGCAACTGCATTGCCTTGGTGCAGGCGACGGCGGACGGGTTGAAGCTGATCGGACAGCCAGGATGGCGTATGGGCGAGGTTCTGGGCGTGCTGGTGGAAAAGGATGGGCGGAGGGTTTTCCAGGCGAAGAGCGAGCTGGTGGAAGCTACGGCTGAGCGGCTGAGCGAGTTGGAAAGCTTTAGCCGCGAGCTGGAAGGATTGATGTCGGCCCGGGCGTAGTGGAGCAATTTAGATTGGCAGCGACTCATTGCTGCCGAAGAGCACGACGCGCGGCTGGAAAAGAGTTCCGGCGATGCGCTGCACGACGGCGATAAGCAGATGCTGGTTGGCAAAGACCTTAACCAGAGGGGCATCAGAGAACTCCGGCAGATTGACGGAGCGGCCGTTGCGAATGGCGGCAACCACTTGGGGCGAGGCAGTAACCGACGGAAATCGAGTGAGAATCTGACGGGGATGGAGATAGGGAGAGCTGGGAGTGGACTGATCCGAAGCGCTATCGGCCCGATCAATAGCGTCCGATAATGTGTATTCTGATAAGTTGGAGACGGAAGCACTGGGAGGCTGGCTAGCGTGATAACTACTGAGATCTTCGAGGGTTACTGTTTGAGAGAGGTTGAATTCCCCGGCCTGGGTGCGGCGTAGTTGGCTGAGGTGGGCTCCGCAGCCGAGAGCTTGGCCGAGATCGTGGGCGAGTGAGCGGATGTAGGTTCCGGCAGAAACTTCGGCGACGAAGCGGGCGCGATCCTCCCAGACGCTCTGAATCTCAAAGCGATGGACGACGACCTCGACGGGCTTCATCTCTACAACTTCGTCCTTGCGGGCGCGTTTATAAGCAGCAACGCCATGAATTTTCTTGGCCGAATAGACGGGCGGCAGCTGCAGGATGCGTCCGGTAAAGGCCGGGAGATGGCGCTGAAGGTCTCCGAGGGTTGGATGGATGTTGGAGATGGGGCCAACGGGCGAGCCTTCGGCATCATAGGTATCTGTGGAGAAGCCGAAACGTATTTCTCCTTCATAGACTTTAGAGGAATCGTTAAAGAACTGGGCGAGGCGGGTGAAGCGTCCAAGGACGAGGGGTAGGACGCCGGTGGCCATGGGATCGAGGGTGCCAAGGTGTCCGACACTGCGGTCGCCGGTGATGCGCCGGACTCGGTTTACGACATCGTGAGAGGTGAAGGCGGCGGGCTTATCGAGGACGAGCACTGCATTGATCATTCCCTTCCATGGTCAAGCAAAGTTGGCTGGCGGTCAACCTTCTGGATTCAGAGCACGGTGAGCGGGTTGAGAAATGCCGTATGATGTGAACTCGTTCGGCGTGAGCTCGATGGAGCACGCGCCGGAGATAGGCTTGCAAGACAAACCATGATTCCGCTGAAAGACGACACTCCGCGATTTTCGACGCCGCTGGTCAACTCCTTCTTGATTGCGGTAAACGTGCTGGTGTTTCTCTTTGAGATTTCGCTGGGACGCGCATCGCAGAATCAGTTTATGCGCGAGTTTGGGCTGGTCCCGGCGCGAGTGGGCGCGCTGGTGTTTGGGACGATGCCGCACGTCCATGCGCACATGCACGCGATTTCGCCGGAGCTGGCTCTGTTTCCGATTCTGAGCAGCATGTTCATCCACGCAAATTGGTGGCACATCATCTTTAACATGTGGTTTTTGTGGGTCTTCGGTAGAAATGTTGAAGATACGCTGGGACATTTTCCGTATCTGGTTTTCTATCTGACCTGCGGCATTGCGGCGGCGCTGGCACAGACGGCAGTGGATCTGAATTCGACGATTCCGACGGTGGGGGCCAGTGGTGCGATTGCCGGGGTGATGGGCGGGTATTTTGTGCTGTATCCCCGGGCACGAGTGCTGATGCTGGTTCCCTTTTTCTTCATCTTCTTCCTGTGGCTGCCGGCGTGGGTAGTTTTGGGGTACTGGTTCGTATTGCAATTCCTGAGCGGAGTAGGTACGGCGCTGGTGGCGGCCGACCGGAATGCAGGAGGAGTCGCCTTTTGGGCCCATGTGGGAGGCTTTCTGACTGGAGTTTTATTGGTGCGGCTCTTCCCTTCCAGGGCCAGACGCTACCGGTACAGTAGCTGAGCTGGAAGTTAACAATACAGCGGGCATCGTTATGGATGGGGTAGCGACTCCAACTAAATGGATAAAACTCCCTTCACCTGAGGTGCCAACCATGACTGAAGCCAGAGACTTCTGCGAGCTGCCGACCGTGTACGCACGCGCCGAACCCGACGATGAGTATCCCAAACCGGAACCGATGGACCCATACCTGATCGATGAGGATCAGGAAGAGATTATCGAGGAAGAAGAAGTGGACGAGGACGACCTTTAGCTCGGCTAGCAATCTGAAAGTTTTGAATACAGAGCCCTGGAGAACTCCCTAGCGAAAAGCTGGAGACTGCGGGGCTTATTGTTTGTGGGCGATGGCTACCGATAGGAGATCAAAGACAAAGTCAATTACCCCACTCAAGCCAAAAAAGAGCTTGAATCGGCCACCAGTGTTTCCTATAGCGCACCCGCGGAGGGGGTGATGAGAAGCTCGTCGATGTTTGTGTTGAGGGGCTGGGTGACGGCGGCGACGACGGCCTGAGCGATGGTGGCGGGAGAGACCATGCGGCGGCGAGGAGCGTTGGGCCAGAACTGCTGCCAGATGGCGGTATCGGTAGCTCCGGGAAGCAGGGCGACGACGCGGATGTGGCGGGGACGAAGCTCCTCGCGAAGGGTTTCGGTGAAGGCAAGCAGGCCGCGCTTGGAGGTGTTGTAGGCGGCCATTCCGGGGAATGCAATGCGGGCGGCGATGCTGAGATTATTGACGATAACGCTTCCCTTCCGAAGAAACGGAAGCAGGGATTGGGTGACGAGAAAGGTGCCGTGCAGATTGGTGTCGATGACATTGCGCCAGGTGGCGTAGTCGAGAGTGGCGATGGGCACGGCGGGACCGGCGACTCCGGCATTGTTGATGAGGACGTCGAGGTGCCGGCACTTGCGGACAAGAGCGGCGAGTTGGGCGACGGACGCGGGCTCGCGAATGTCGCAGGCGAGGGCGGTGGAGTTGGGCAGGCGCGAGGCTAGACGGCTGAGCGAGCGCTGGTCGCGAGCGGTGAGGATGAGATGGAAGCCGTGTTCGGAGAGCGCCTCGGCGATGGCGAGGCCGATTCCGCGAGAGGCTCCGGTGACGAGGGCGAGCTTAGGAGGGGCGGGCATAGAAAGAGAGAGTAGCAGAAAAGTGTGCTGGCGCAGGGAGTTGAGCAAGTTGGGCGAGCTGTAATTCTGATTCTCAGGTTGAGCAAAGCTATATTTCTGCGACTACGCGGCTGGTTATGCCCACATGGAAATGGGATCGTCGGGCGGGAGATCGTCCGCCTCTCCGGGTGAAGCTGCGTTCTGCTTCGCTTTGGAGGCGGGGTACTCTGGCGGGTCCTGGCGCGGCTGAGAGTCCTCGTCGGCTCGTTCACCAATCTCAACAATTGCGTCAGCCGCCTGCTCCACTTCTCCGGAGGAGACAGACATCAGCCTCTTGCGGACCTCGGCGGCTTGTTTCGCGTTGGCGAGCTTCTCTGCAGCAGCTGCGGAATAAATGCTCTGGAGGTTGAGGTCCGCTTGGTTTCCGTGAACATGCATGGTTCACACCTCGTGCTCAACATCATTGCCGTCGATTCGCGAATCGAGTTTATTGGAATGCCATGAGAAACCGACGGAGTCTGAGTTATTTAGAGCACGTTGTGTTCCAAGCTAGTTATTAAATCGGTAGAACATCAGAAAATTGGGTAGAAGGTCCTCTAGGGACGGCTGCCGCCGCAAAGCTCTACCGCGTGTTTCATGGCTTTGCTGACGCGGTTGGCGGTGTCTTCATCGCGCAGGAGGAAGTAAAACTCCGCGTGTTCTTTTGCCTGCACAATCAGGTCGAACATGGGTGGATTGACCTTCGCCGACCAGGTTGTGTGCCCGGCTGCCAGATCATTCTTCTTCTGGCGCTGCTCGGCCGGAATTAGCGTCAGGTTCTGCACATCGTGAAGGTTAAACTGAGCATCGCGCTCGCCAAGCACGGCGCTGTCCCGAGTGACCTTGTAGTGATAGCCGACACTGCAGGTCGCCGCATCGGCCGATACGTGGGCGACTTCAAAGGTAAATGTGTAGCTCCAGTTCGAACTGTCGGCGCTGTCATGATAGAGCGTCGTCCAATTCATCTTGCCTTGTTCGTTTAGCTTCTCCTGGAGGAACTTCATGGTAGCGTCCAGCGGTAGCCTGCTGTCGGCGCTCTGTTGTCCCCATGCAGCGGCAACGATTCCAAACGTCAGAATCAGTGTTAGCCAGACGTTCCTCTTCATGGTTCATTCTTTCTGCAGGTCTCTCGGGCTATCCGAGATCGCTTCAATCCCCAAGGTGCGCAGGCAGTGTACGTTGTCAGGGTGATAGGCTCAAGCGAAAAGTCAAAGTCAACTCAACCAATTACCCCGCTCAAGCGGTAAAAAGGATTGCGGGCCAATTGTCCTGCCCGTCCCAGAGTTGGAAATGAACCAACTCTGGGACACTTGAGTCCTGAGAAGTCGAGCTAGAAGCCGTTGGGGAGTTTCTGGCGAAGCAGGGAGAGGAATTCATTGCGGGTTTCCTGCTGGCGGAACTGCCCGAGCATGGCCGAGGTGACGGCGGCGGAGTGCTGTTTTTCGACGCCGCGCATCATCATGCAGAGGTGGCGGGCTTCGATGACGACACCGACTCCCTGGGGCTGGATGATTTGCTGAATGGCGTCGGCTAGCTGGGTGGTGAGGCGCTCCTGCACCTGGAGGCGGCGGGCGAAGATTTCGACGAGGCGCGGCAGTTTGCTGAGTCCGATGACCTTGCCGTTGGGGATGTAGGCGATGTGGACCTTGCCGAAAAATGGCAGCATGTGATGCTCGCACATGCTGAACATTTCGATGTCTTTGACGATGACCATCTCGTCGTAATCGACAGAGAAGAGAGCGCCGTTGAGGACGTCGGCGGGCTGCTGGGCGTAGCCGTGGGTGAGGTACTCCATGGATTTGGCGTAGCGGCGAGGAGTATCGAGGAGGCCTTCGCGCGAAGGATCTTCGCCGATGCGGGTGAGCATCTCGCGGACGAGATCCTCGAAGCTGGCTTGCTGGAGGGCGGCGGATTCGGTTTGTTGTGGCTGGCTCATTGGCTTACTGATGGCGACAGCTTTCATTATCTCTCTCTTCCGGTTTGGCGTCTTTCGTCCGGCTTAACGGCTCCCATCGTGTTCAACGCCCTGCATATGGCTTAACGACCTAGGGAGTTGATGGCCCGCGTACTCGAAGGAGTTATTCGAGGTCTCTTCGATGCGGATACCTTCAAGATGAGCGGGAAGCGAAGTGCGGCTCAGAATCTGCTGGATTTGAATGGCAAGATTTTCGGTGGTGGGGATGATTGAGCTGAAATCTTGAAGCTGATTCAAGTTCTGATGATCGAAGCGCGAGAGAACTTCGCGGGAGACAGCGGAGTCGAGGGCGGCGAGATCGCAGAGCATTCCGGTATCGGGCGCGATGGGGCCGGAGACGGTGACCTCAAGAAAATAATTGTGGCCGTGTCCGTAGGGATGGTTGCACTTGCCGTAGGTTTCGCAGTTGGCTGCATCGCTCAACGCAGGATTGTGCAGGCGGTGCGAGGCGGAGAAGAGATAGCGGCGGGTGAGATAGACCTTCATCACTACTCTCCGTAGTAATCCACAAAAAGATCGGGCTGCTCGTAGAGGCGCACGCGATGCAGTTTGGCGGGATGGAGCTGAGAGGCAAGACGGCGCCAGATGGCGACAGCTATGTTCTCAGTGGTGGGAAGCTGGGAGGCGAATTCGGGAAGCTCCTTGTTGAGATGGCGATGATCGAAGTCGTCGAGGACGTGGCGGCTGAGGATGTCTTTGAGGAGCTTGAGGTCGATAACGAAGCCGGTGACGGCATCCACCTCTCCGGCGACGGTGACTTCCAAGGTGTAGTTGTGGCCGTGACCGTTGAGGTTGGCGCATTTGCCGAAGACGCGCATATTCTCTTCGGGAGTCCACTGCGGATTGTGATAGTAGTGGGCGGCAGAGAACTCGGCCTTGCGGGTAAGATAGATCATGGCAAGCATCTCCCTGGCAATGAGGACGAAAACAGTTTACGGCTACTTACTTAATACTACGGCTACTTGGAATTGGATGCACTGGAGTGCGATTCGGCTCCAGCGGTGGGGTAGCTGCGGCCGCGCCAGGTGACGGTTCCCTGCTCGTGAGCGCTGGCCGACTGGCGCAAAAGACCTGCAAAAAGCGGAAGTCCAAGGACGGAAAACACGGTTGGCCAGAATGGAAAATGGGCGCGAGCAACACGGGCGTAGAAGATGGCGAACTTCAGGATGGTGAAGAGCCAAAGGACAAAAAGCACAACCGGGAGGAGCGAGTTGCGTGAAGCTCCGAGATGCAAAAGGAACCAGAAGGTGAGGAAGACTGCGATGACTTTGGTGAGGATGAGCGAGTAGAACTCGGCAGAGCGCTTTTGGGCGAGCTGGCGGGCGTTGGGAAAAAGCAGGGCTAGGTTCTTGATCCAGCCGATGCGAAGATCCTCCCATGAGCTGTACATGCGGGTGCGGACGAGACCGGCGCCGAGACGAAAGCGGATTTTGTGGCCCTGCTGCTTGTAAAGCCGGGCCAGGGCAACGTCTTCGAGCAGGGTGGTGGCGACGGAGGCGAAGCCGCCGAGGCTACGATGCACATTGGCGCGGACAAGCAGGTACTGACCGTTGGCGGCGGCATCTGGCAGTGCGGGATCGCTGACGCGGCGTGGGCTATATTGCGTTGCGAGTTCGCCGAAGATGATGGGCATCAGCAGGGGCTGACGGATTCCGGTAAGGAGCTGCTCGGGCGAATAGGAGAGAAGATCGGCTTGGTGCTGCTCGGCCTCGGCAACGGCGGCGGCAAGAGAGCCTTCGAGATGCTCGGTGTCAGCGTCGGTAAAAAGGAGCCACTCGCCGAGCGCTACGGCTTCGGCAGCGACAATGGCGTTGGCCTTGCCGGTCCATCCGGCGGGCAAGGGTTGGGGAGCGTCGAGGACGTGGACATCGACGAGAAAGTGATTGAGTCCGGCGAAGGGACACTGGCGGACGCGTGTGAAGCTCTCGGCTATGCTACGGGTGCGGTCGGTGGAGGCGTCATCGACGACGAGAATTTCAAAGCTGACACCCTTCTGCACGACTAGCGAACGGAGGCAGCGCTCAAGGTTCTCCTGTTCATTGCGGGCGGGGATGATGACCGAGACCTTAGGAACCGAATTAGCAGAGAACGTCGAATCCATAGTTGGCCGCTTCCGGTTTATTATAAGGGACGTGAACTCGAGCAAACGAATTGCGATTCTACTGATGATGGCGGCGCTGTTGCTCGGCCTTGGCTCCTGCCGCAACTCAGCGCCGGCGGAGATTGGGAAGACGGCTCCGGACTTTACGGTGACGGACGATCAAAGGACAGTGCAACTGAGCCAGTTCCGCGGCAAGCCGGTGCTGCTTAACTTTTGGGCGACGTGGTGCCCGCCGTGCGTGCAGGAGGTTCCGGATCTGGTGGCTCTGCAGCAGCAGATGGGCGACAAAGTGGTGGTGCTGGCGGTCAGCATGGACGTAGATGAAGGCGCCTACAAGTCGTTTACGGCGAAGAGAATGCCGGGCTTGCTGACGGTGCGCGATCCGGATCACAAGTCGAGCACGCTGTATGGGACGTTCGCCTATCCGGAGACATTTCTGATCGACAAGGATGGAAAGATTCAAAGGAAGTTCATCGGAGCGGTGGCGTGGACATCGCCGGAGATGATTGAGTATTTCAAGAAGCTGTAAAAGTTCGCGGTTGAGTTAAGCGAGGCACGGAGATGACCCGTGCCTTTATCTGTTTGACCATGTGTGTAGTGTTGCTATACACTACACACATGATCAAGAGCTTCCGTCATAAGGGACTGAAGCAGTTTGCTGAGAGCGGTTCCAAAGCTGGTATCCAGCCTAAGCATGCACCGCGGTTGAGACGGTTACTGACCGCGCTGGACGTAGCGAGCCGGCCAGAGGATATGAATGCTCCCGGCAACGATCTGCATCCACTGAAGGGAGACCTTGCCGGACATTGGTCAGTGAGCGTGAGCGGCAATTGGCGGCTCACGTTTCTGTTTGAGGGCGAAGATGCGATCCTTGTAAATTACCAGGATTATCACTAGGAGGATGAGATCATGATTTTCAATCCCGCACATCCCGGAGAGGTGTTGAGGGACTATTTGGGAGAGATGACGGTGGCGGAAGCAGCGGCGCGGCTAGGCGTGACGCGTACCCACTTGTCGCGAATTCTGAATGGGCGCGCCGGGGTGTCGGCGGCAATGTCGTTACGGCTCTCGGTGGCGCTTGGCACATCGGCAGAGTTCTGGCTCAAGATGCAGATGCAATATGACCTGTGGCAGGCGCAGAAGACAAAACAGCCGAAGATACGCCCGTTTCCTCATGTTGCGAGAAGCAAGGAACTAGCGCTCGCCTAAAGCATTTCCCGCATCGCCGATAAAGCGCGGATGTGGCCAGTCGCCCGCAGGCTGCATGGCGGCAAGATGTAGAATTTCACCAGGAGGTTCAGCAATGTCCCAAGCCGATGAAGCGGTCGCCCTTTTCGAGACGTTTAATTGTGCACAATCCGTGCTCGCCGCGTGCGCTCCGCAGGAGGGGTTGAGCAAGGAGCAGTGCCTGGCCGTAGCAGGCGCGTTTGGCGGCGGGATGGGCCGCATGGGAGAGGTTTGCGGCGCGGTGACCGGTGCGCTGATGGTGCTGGGCGTTCGCTGCGGACAGGAGATGGTGGCGAATCCGGCGACTGCGAAAGGGCCTCTGTATGCGCGGGCGAATGCGTTCACGAATGCCTTCAAAGAGCGCAATGGGAGCCTGCTGTGCCGCGAGTTGACGGGCTGCGATATGCGCACGCCGGAGGGTCAGGAGCAGTTCAAGAGCCGCGACCTTCATCACAAACTCTGCGGAGGGCTGCTGAAGTGCGCAGCGGAGTTGCTGGCAGAGAAGTAAGACTCCTCGCGATAGTTGTTTCGCAATTTTAGTCAGATCCCACATTCGCCAACGGATGGCGGATGTGGGCCACCTACTTCGTGCCGCTCACAACGGCCTGCTCGGTTTTGTATCCGCGAGCCTGCATCAGTTTGACGATGCCTTCGTTGCCGATGACGTGGGCAGCGCCGACTACCATGAAGCAGGACTCTGAAGACGACTGCAGACATTTCTCGAGGCGGTCGGCCATGTGCGGATTGCGGTCTTCGCGCAGACGGCGCTCGAATGCTTTTTCCTCTTTGCTCTCGTCCGCGCTCAGACTCGCCATCAAACTTTCTGTTTTGCCGACTGCGCCCTGAGTCCAATAGGTCTCGAAGTTCGTCATGGTCTCGCTCGCATCTTTTGCTTGCGTCAGGGTACGCGAGAGACTTTTGTCAGACGCCGACTCGGGGAATTCGGCATAAAGTTTGATCTGCCATGCAGCGTCTTCGAGTTGCTCGACGCGCTTATTGCCCGCCTTGTTCAGGAAATACATATCGATGCCGTCGTTGGGATTCATGCCGGACTTGGCCATGGGGAGCATGACCACCATGAGGCTGACCATCCAGGGACGAAATTTGGCAAAGGCTTCTGGCGGAATTCCGTAGCCGCCGAGGAAGTCGCTGAGTTTGGCGCGGGTTGCAGGAGTGATGTGATGGAAGAGATCGTCGTTTGGCGGATAGGTTCCGAGGGTCATCATGAGCTGCTGCAGCTGAGTCTTATCAGCCTTGTTCATATCCGCTTCAACGATGAGTACGGATGCGGCGGCGAAGGCGTTCTCAATGACGGAAGGAAGCGGATAGAGAGATTTGTCTGCGAGGTGGACGGAGCCAAGAACGTAGGCACTGTTTGTTTTTGAAGAAACCTTCCACATCAGGAGCGGCGCGCCCGGCTTGTAGGGACTGGTTTGCGCGAGTGCGGAGATCGAAATGAGGGCGCAGAAGACAAGGGCGAGACGATGAGTGCGCAGTGGAATTCTCATGGTTGGTGTCTCCGGGGTGTGAGGCAATTGGAGTTTAACATTGGCCTTTATCCACGGCCGACAAATGGCATTTTGGTTGCCATGATGGTCATGAACTGCACGTTGGTATCGAGTGGCAGGCTTGCCATGTGCACCACTGCATCCGCGACGCGGGTTACATCCATCATCGCTTCGACGGCGATTTCACCATTTGCCTGCTTTACGCCTTTTGCCATGCGCGCAGCTAATTCGGTGAGCGCGTTGCCGATGTCAATCTGGCCGCAGGCGATGTCGTATTTGCGGCCATCGAGGGAGATGCTCTTGGTCAGGCCGGTGACGGCGTGCTTGGTGGCCGTGTAGGGTGCCGAGTCGGGGCGTGGAGCGTGGGCTGAGATTGAGCCGTTATTGATGATTCTTCCGCCACGAGGGGTTTGGTCCTTCATAAGGCGAAACGCACCCTGCGCGCAGAGGAACATTCCGGTGAGATTGACGTCGACGACGGCAGTCCATTTTTCGTAGGTGAGGTCCTCGAACAACACGCCGGGAGCATTGAGCCCGGCATTATTGAACAGCACGTCAAGGCGTCCGAATCTTTCCTTGATTTGAGCAAAGAGGGCATTCACCGCTTCCGGCTTGGCGACGTCGGTGGGTACGGGCACGGCGACGTTGGCAGAAGACATGGCGTTCACGGTTTCCTGCAGGCGCTCGATGCGGCGGCCGACGAGTACAACACTGTATCCGGCATTGGAGAGCGCAATTGCGGTGGCTTTGCCTATGCCGCTACCTGCTCCGGTGACGAGGGCGACTTTGCTTGAAAGTGTCATTTCAGTTTCCTTCCGCGTAAATCAATCTCAATCCATGAATACATTAATACAGGCGGGGTCAGTGATTCTCAGCTTCAGGGCTGGGCGACTTGCTAGCGCGCGCCTTGGGCTTTTGGTTATCCGCTTTGGGTTTGGCAGCCTTCTTTGCGGCCGGCTTTTTCTTACTGCGAAGCTGCGCCTCCAATTCATCGACGCGCGATGAGAGCAGTTCCAACCGCTGGAATACATTTTCCATCTCATGCTCGATCAATGCTGAGGCCGCTATTACGGCCGGAGGAGGGCCGCCGATTGCCGATTCCATGAGTTGCCGATCGGGAATCTCATCCTCGCGCAGAGCTCCTGCCGGATCGATTCGTCGGGTCTCGATGGAATGTTCGGTGCGCCGACCTCTTCGCCAGAGCCGTCCGCGAGAAAAATCCCAACTTTGCAGAACCAGGGGAACGAGTTGCACGAGCGATGCGATTGAGCCTGCGATGTAGAGAATTTCCAGTCCGGATTCGTGCTCGACCAGAACCACTTGAGCGGTGGCGATTTCTAGGAGGTAGCCTTGACCTTGCAGGTCGTCGTCCAACTCGGTGCACTCAACGTCGGTTGCGTGCTGAAGGTTCTCGATCAGCTGGCGGTACTCTTCGCCGGAAGTCACATCCTCGCGGAGTTTGATGGAGACGACCTGTTCGGGCTTGACTCCTAAGATCCGTGCTGCGGCATTGAACCTGCGCCTGAAAGATTCCTCGCGATCATCCATTGAGCAATCTCCTTGTCCGGCCTTGACCCGCTCTCATTCTACAATCTGTTGCATCGTTCCATGCGTGCCCAAGGAGTTGAAGCTACAGCTTCGCATTTCTCAACCGTAGCGCGTTGCTGATGACGGAGACGGAGCTGAGGGACATGGCGGCGGCGGCGAAGACAGGGTGCAGCATCCATCCGGTGAAGGGGTAGAGAATGCCGGCGGCGATGGGAACGCCAAGAGCGTTGTAGATGAAGGCGAAGAAGAGATTCTGGCGGATGTTGCGCATGGTGGCCTGGCTGAGTCGGCGGGCACGGAGGATTCCGCGAAGGTCGCCGCGTAGGAGGGTGATGCCGGAGCTGTGCATGGCGATATCGGTTCCGGTGCTCATGGCGATGCCTACGTTGGCTTGGGCAAGGGCGGGCGCGTCGTTGACGCCGTCTCCGGCCATGGCAACCACTCTTCCCTGCTGCTGAAGACGCGAGATGACCTCGGCTTTACGCTCGGGAAGAACTCCGGCTTCGAAGTCGTGGATGCCGAGTTTGCGGGCGATGGCTTCGGCTGTGGTCTGGCTGTCTCCGGTGAGCATGATGACGTGGAGACCTTCGTGGGTGAGGTCTTCAAGAGCCATGGCAGAGGTGGGTTTGACGGGATCGGCGATGCCGAAGAGTCCGCTGAGAACGCCGTCGGCGGCGAGGTAGAGGACAGTTTGGCCGTCGGCGCGCATGGCCTCGGCTTGGGCGGTTGCGGCGGGTGAGATGGTGACGGCGACCTCCTGCATGAGGGCGGCGTTGCCGATGGCGACGTAGCGGGCATCGACATCGCCGAGAACGCCGCGTCCAGGACGAGATTCGAAGCGCTCGACGCGATGGGGACGGAGCTGAGCGGATTGGGCGGCGAAGACGATCGATGCGCCGAGAGGATGCTCGCTGAGAGCTTCAATGCTGCATGCCCACTGCACCAGGTCCTCATCGCTGTGGCTGGTAAGCGGAACGACGGTCTCCAAGGTGGGACGGCCTTCGGTGAGCGTGCCGGTCTTGTCGATGACGACGGTATCGACCTTTTCCATCGACTCAAGGGCATCTGCATTCTTGATAAGGACACCGGCGCGGGCACCGCGTCCGATGCCGACCATGATGGCCATGGGAGTGGCGAGGCCAAGCGCACAGGGGCAAGCGATGATGAGCACGGCGACAGCGTTGACGAGCGCTCGCGGCAGGGCGGGCGCGTCTCCCAGGGCAAGCCAGGCGATGAAGGTGATGAACGAAACGGCGACGACGGAAGGAACAAAGATGGCGGCGACCTTGTCGGCAAGATGCTGGATCGGTGCGCGACTGCGTTGAGCTTCTCCGACGAGGCGGACGATTTGCGCGAGAACAGTTTCGCTGCCGACGCGCTCGGCACGCATGAGGATGGCGCCGTTGCCATTGATGCTGGCACCGATGACGCGGTCTCCTGGATGCTTTTCGATGGGCACGGATTCGCCGGTGATCAACGACTCATCGACTGCGGTGCGGCCTTCGAGGACGACGCCGTCGACAGGAATCTTTTCGCCGGGACGGACGCGGAGAGATTGGCCAGCGGTGACCTGATCGAGTGGGATGTCGCGCTCACGACCATCAGGATCGACGACGCGCGCCATTTTGGGTGAGAGATCGAGCAGGGCGCGGATAGCGCTGGAGGTTTTGCCGCGGGCGCGAAGCTCCATGACCTGACCAACCAGCACGAGGATGACGATGGCGGCGGCGGATTCGAAATAGACGGCAGGCTGGCCGTGCATGCCGCGTAGCGACTCCGGAAAGAGCGTGGGCCAGAAGGTGGCGATGGCGCTGTAAACGTAGCTGACGCCGACGCCGAGTCCGATGAGGGTGAACATGTTGGGGCTGCGGAACTTGATGGAGGCAACGGCACGCTGGAAGAACGGGTAGGCTCCCCAGAGAACTACCGGCGAAGCTAGCAGAAGCTGTATCCAGGAAACGGTGTGTTCGTTGAGCGCGTGCTGAAGAGGCGTGGCCATGTGCAGCATGGCGAGCACCAGCAAGGGAAGGCCGAAGGCGAGACTCACGCGCAGCCGTTGCGTCATGGAAGTGAGCTCGGGATTCGCGGCGGCGACGGAGACGGTGCGCGGCTCAAGCGCCATTCCGCACTTGGTGCAGGCGCCGGGGTGGTCCTGCACCACATCGGGATGCATAGGACAGACGAATTCGGTGCGTGTAGCAGACACCGGAGTTTCTGGTTCGAGGGCCATGCCACAGGAGGGACAGGCGTCTGGCGTCGCGGAGCGAACTTCCGGGCACATGGGACAGACGTAAGCTGGAGCCGACGGTGAGGGCTTTGCGGGCTGCGGAACTGCAGCGATGGCGGCCGCCGGGCGAATGCCACCGAGCTGGACCATGGAAGAAGATGCAGGGGACGAAGCAGCGGGCATCATACCCATGGGCTTGTAGGTTGGCGAAAGATACTTCCCCGGCTCAGCTTGGAAGCGTTCTTTACACTTCGGATTGCAGAAGAAATATTCGACGCCCTTATAGGCATAGGAGCCCCCGCGTGGAGCCTTGGGGTCGACCGACATTCCGCAGACTGGATCTTTCGCTTTCGGAGCAGGAGGCGGCACTGCGGCGGCTGGGCTGATGCTTCCTAGCTGGACCATAGGCGAAGAGGCGGAAGACGAAGCAGCGGGCATCATGCCCATGGGCTTGTAGGTTGGCGAGAGATACTTCTCCGGCTCGGATTGGAAGCGTTCCTTGCACTTTGGATTGCAGAAGAAATATTCGACGCCCTTGTAGGTATAGGAGCCTCCGCGCGGGGCGTTGGGATCGACCGACATTCCGCAGACTGGATCTTTCGCTTTTATTTCCGGCAAGATGAATTCCCTTTCAACAGCTTCGCTAATCCGCTATTAAATCAGAACACGACGCACACAAGGCTGACTGATATAGTAGTCGCAAGTGTGCCAAAGGTGCTCTGAATGCGCCAAGGATGACAACAGAGGGATCGAATGACGAACGTTGAAATCAGCTACAACTATGGGATGTCTCCGGATGAAGCAGTGATGCGGGGGATCGACAACATTCGCGAAGTCTATGGGATACGGCGGCTGAGGTTCAACGAGCAGGAGCGCTGCGTGGCAGTGGAGTACGACGCCACCCGGCTGAATTCAGCGACCGTGGCAAGTTTGCTGCGCCGCTCGGGACTGGATCTGAAGTAAACGGAAAGGCAATGAGCCCGGTTCGACTATGACGGCTGCATGATACGAAGGGGCTTCGCCAATCCGTTGACTGGCTGAAGCCCCTTCGCGCGCCACTTCGTCTTTCAGCATAAGGGCAACTGCATTGCCAAACCGCGTGTCGCGCGAAATCAAAGAGTTAGAGAAGATGGAAGGCCGGGCGACGGGGAAAACTTTGCGCCATCCGGTAAGAAAGACACATCCGCCCGCTGAACAGCGCCATAGAGATTGGGAGTACGCGTCCACAGGCCAGGGTTGCAGAGTAGGGAAAGGTGTGTGTTATATTGAGTTTGGTCGTTGGCCACAACGGCAAGGCATCTTGAAGCGCAAAGCTTCAAAGGAATGCGCCCTTAGCTCAGCTGGATAGAGCGTCTGACTACGAATCAGAAGGCCGGGAGTTCGAATCTCTCAGGGCGCACCATCACTTCCCTTCCCCATTTATGCAGTTGTTTAATAAACTCAATGAGTTACAGGTGACTGGCAGCGCATCGTAGGCTCGGCCTTCGAGTGAAAGCAGAAGTCGAGTCATGCGTGCGCATGTCCTCCCAGGTAGACGCTTTGCACCTTGGGGTCGGCAAGCAAAACCGCCGCTGAGTTTTCGACTGCAATCTTGCCCAGATCCAGCACATAGCCGCGGTGCGCCAACTTCAATGCGGCCCGCGCGTTCTGCTCAACCAAAACCACCGTTACCCCGGCAGCATTGATCTCCTTGATGGTCTGGAAAATCGTGCGAACCAACAGTGGGGCTAGTCCGAGGCTCGGCTCATCCATGAGGAGCACGCGGGGATCGCTCATCAGTCCACGGCCGATGGCGAGCATCTGTTGTTCGCCGCCGCTCAGTGTCCCGGCAAGCTGCTGCTTTCGTTCGGCCAGTATGGGGAAGAGCCCATAGATCCAATCGAGGTTCTTCTTCACCTGCCGCGCATCGTTCCTGGTAAATGCTCCGAGGTTGAGATTTTCCTGGGTGGTGAGAGTACCGAAGACGCGGCGGCCTTCGGGCACCTGCGCAACTCCGGCTTCCACGATCTTGTGCGCGTGCATTTTCTCAAGAGGGCGGCCGTCCAGCAGGATGGTCCCCTTGAAGGGTTTGACAAGGCCGCTGATGGTAAGCAGCGTCGTCGATTTGCCGGCTCCGTTGGCACCCACGATGGCGACGATCTCGCCTTGCTGCACCTGCAGGTTGATGCCGTGGAGCACCTCGATGTTTCCATATTTCACGTGAAGGTCGGTCACTTGAAGCAGCATTCAATCCTCTTGATCGGCGCCGAGATAAGCCCGGATCACCTCTTTGTCGCTCTTGATCTCGGCTGGTGTTCCCTCGGCTATTTTGCAGCCGTACTCGAGTACGACAATCTTTTCGCACACGCGCATCACCAGGCTCATGTCATGTTCGATCAGCAGTACGGTGACTCCCTGCTGCTGCATTTTTCGAATCAAGGTAATCAGGCTGAGAGTTTCCTGTTCATTCATGCCTCCGGCAGGCTCGTCGAGAACCACCAGTTGCGGCTGGCTTGCCAGGGCGCGAGCGATCTCCAGCAGCCGCTGGTTGCCGTAGGAGAGGTTCTTCGCCAGGTTCAGTGCCTCGCCGCGAAGCCGGACGAACTCAAGCGCCTGCACTGCCGCTGCCAGCGCTGTTTTTTCCTCGCGGCGCTCGCGCGGAGTCCGTAGCATAGCGCCCAGGACGCCGGACTTCATGCGACAATGCCGCCCAGCCAGAACGTTTTCCAGCACCGAGAGATTTTGGAAGAGCCGAATTGTCTGGAAGGTCCGCGCAATGCCTTTCGCCACAATAAGGTGAGTTGACATACCGGCTATCGAGTCGCCCTGGAACTGAATCTGTCCTTCATCCGGACGGTAGATGCCGGTGATGAGATTGAAAACCGTGGTCTTGCCCGCGCCGTTTGGCCCGATCAATCCGACGATCGATCCCGCGTCCACATCGAAGGAGACGCTTTTGACGGCTACCAGTCCGCCAAAGCGCTTGGTCATGGCCTGGATGCTGAGAAGGCTCATAACGGCTCCTTCGCAGCCGGCACTTCGCCCGGAGAACCGGAAGCCGATTCCGGTTGCATGGCGCCTTCCGGAAGCACGTCGAGAAAATACGGTCGAGGGTGGGCAGGTAAAATTCCCTGGTTGCGGAAAATCATCATGACAATCATGGCCAGCCCGAAAATCAACATGCGGGCGTCGGCAAAGCCGCGGAACAGCTCAGGGAGTCCGATGATGACGAAGGAGCCCAGCAGCACGCCGGGAATGCTGCCAGCGCCGCCCAGAATCACCAGGGCGAAGACAACGACCGACTCCCAAAAGCTGAATGACTCCGGAGCAATAACCGTCATTTTTGCGGCGTAGATGTTGCCTGCCATGCCCGCCCATGCCGCGCCAATGATAAAAGCCGCCAGCTTGTAGTGCGCCGTGTTGATGCCGCTGCCTTCGGCGGCAACCTCATCCTCGCGCAGATAGTTGAGCGCCCGGCCAAATCGCGAGCGTTCCAGCCGGGTGAAGAGAAACACCGTGAGGGCGACGAATGCCCAGATAAAGAAGAAGAAATGCATCGGGCGGCGAATGACGAAGCCAAACAGGTGCGGCCGCTGGATTCCCAAAATCCCGTTCGATCCGCCTGTCAATCCAAAGACGTCGTTGATGAGCGCAATGCGGACGATCTCCCCCACGCCGACGGTCACGATGCAGAGGTAATCCCCGCGAAGCTTAATGATGGGCCGGACAACAATCAGCGCGAAAAGTCCCGCCGTGAGCCCGCATACTGGCAGCAGCCACAGTATGGGAATGTTGTATTGCGTGTTCAAAATAGCCGCCGTATATGCTCCCACGGCGTAAAAAGCCGCATGGCCTAGGTTGAACAGGCCAGCGTGGCCGAGGATGATATTCAGGCTGAGCCCAAGGATGGCGTATAACCCGATGCTGTCCAGCACGTCCAGCCAATAGGCATTCAGAAAGAACGGGGCCGGAGCGAGCACCAGGACTAACGCTATGTAAAAGGCGGCTGTCCTGCTCAACTTCATACCTTCTCGGCCACTCGCTCGCCGAGAATACCCGTGGGGCGCGCGATCAATACCAGGATCAACACGCAAAATGCGATGGCATCCTTCCATGCTGTGGAAACATAGGCAGAGCCCAGGGACTCGATGACCCCGAGCAACAGGCCGCCTAACATGGCGCCAGGTATGTTGCCGATGCCGCCAAGAACGGCCGCTGTAAAGGCCTTCAATCCGTAGGACCAGCCCATGAGAAAGTTCACCTGTCCGTATTGAAGCCCAATCAGTAATCCGGCGGCGCCGCCTAGCGCAGGCCCCACCAGAAATACGACGAGGATAACGCGGTCCACGTTAATGCCCATCAGACGCGCCGCCCCCTGGTCAATGGCAGCCGCGCGGATCGCCGTGCCAATTCTGGTCTTCTGGATAAAGAGATACAGTCCCACCATCATCGCGAGGGAAATGGCGAAGATGACAATTCGCAGCAGCGGGATGTAGATTCCGAAGATTTGTACCGGAACGCTGGGAAGAATGTCCGACGGAAACACGAGGTAAGACGCGCCATAGATCAGCATGAGGGAGTTCTGCAAAACGATGGATGCTCCCAAGGCGGAGACCACCGCCGAAAGCCTAGGAGATTGGCGAAGCGGCCTGTAAGCCGCCCGTTCCAGCACCGCTCCCAGGAAGGCGACCAATGCCATCACCAGCACGACGAGAATCACGAACCCAAGCGCTGGACCCGTATGTTCCGTAATGGCAAATGTAGTCACCAGGGTGAGGCCAAGATAGGCGCCGCAGGTGAAAAGGTCACCATGGGCGAAGTTGATGAGCTTGAGCACACCGTAGACCATGGTGTACCCAAGCGCGATCAGCGCGTAAATTGCGCCCACTGCTAACCCGTTTGTCAGTTGCTGGAAGAACTGTTCCATGCTGCTTCCGTTTCCGCGGAGGCAGATGCTCGTTCTCTGCCGCTCGCTTTTTGGATGGTTGGAACGGCAGAATCGTTGCGCGAACTCCCGTTATGCCAGCACGCTACTGCAACAGCACGCGAGTTCCCTTTGCGTCTATCGTATAAGCGCGGAAGACCTCGCCAACCCGGTCTCCCTTTGCATTGAAGGAGATTTTTCCGGTCAGGCCGGGGTAGTCCTTCAGGCCATTGTGCAGGTAAGCAGCCAACTTTGCGGGGTCCGTGCTCCTGGTAGCAGTGAGTCCGGCGACAATCACGCGGAATGCATCACCGGCCAAGATTCCATAGATGGAGTTGGGAGGAGCGCCGTATCGCTTCCTGCACTCTTCAAGAAAGCTCTTTGCCTCTGGCGTGGGAAGGTCTTTGGGCAGAGGCGGCGTGGTAAAGATGAAACCTGCGGCCGCGTTAACTCCGGCAATCTTCACAAGATCAGCGTTGTTCATGCCGTCCCCGCCGAAAAATGGGACGTTCCAACCCATCTCCTTCTTCTGACGCAATAGCAGACCGCCCTCCGGATAGTAACCTGGAAAATAAACCGCCTGCGGCTGCGCGCGCTTCAGTTTGGTAAGGATGGTGCTGTAGTCGCGCTCACCGGGGGTAATGGCGTCGAAGAAGATGATCTGCGCCCCTTGCTGCTGCAGAACCGCCCTGGTCGCGTCCGCGAGGCCCTTGGAATAGGTGGTGTTGTCATGAACGATGGCGATTCTTTTGTAGCCCATCCTCATCATGGTTGCGGCAGCCACCTTGGCCTGCTCATCGTCCCGAGGGCAGGTGCGGAAAAACATCTTCAGCCCCTTTTCGGTGAGACGGATCGCCGTGGAACCGTTCGAAATCTGCACAATCCCCGCTTCGTCAAAGATGTTCTGTGCCGCTTCGGTGATCGACGAAGCGTAGCTGCCGACTACCGCGACCACCCCTTGCGAGGCCAGGCGATTTGCAGCCAGCGCCGCCGTCCTGGGATCTCCCCCATCATCTTCAATGATCAGAGTGACCTGCTTGCCCCCGATACCACCGTGGTGGTTCAACTCGTCGGCGAGCAGTTCCACGGTCATCTTCGCATCATGACCTTCACTCGCCAAGGGACCGGTCATCGAACCCATCAACCCAATCTTGATGGTGTCCGCGGCATACGCGGTATAGGTTAAAAAGCACAATACCGCACACAAGAAGAGCTGCTTTTTCACGGCTATCCCCTTTCACCCTCGGCAGCTCCACTTCGGCAGGCCACGCGAGTTTCGGTACAGCTGTACGGCTGGCCGGAAGTGTAGCATGACAGGCCGCACCTTTTCAGGGCCAGTGTATTTGGCGCCCGGCGTGTCCGCAAGCACGAACGAACCTTGTGCCCACGCTTGCGGCGGCTTCATTCCACGGCGATTCTAGGCACAGCGGCTGCCTCAAGTTCGGCGTCTTTATGAGCGACGAGCGCCAACGGAAGCAGGAATATTAAGGGGATGGTAATGAACGTGGTTGCGCCATTGGCAAGGACGAGGGTGTTGAAGGACAGGTGATACTTATCCAGCAGGCTGGAACCGAACCAGTCGGTTCCGAAGAGGGCCAGATTCCGGACACTCATCATCAGGGAGAAGCCCAATCCCTCGCTGCCAGCGGGAGTGGCGCGCACGGCCAGGTCCATTAGCGCCAGCTCGGCCATGGTGTATCCGAAGCCGTTAAAGCCTTCGATCACCCGAGCCAGCCCAATGGACGAATAAAACAGGTAGCCTAAATTGGCCGCCGTGCCGAGGAGCATGCAATACACCAATAACCGGCGCAGGTTGTAGCGACGGCATACGTAGCCGTAGAGAATCGCTGCCATCACGCCGCAAGTACCCGAGATGAATTGCAGCATGCCCTGTCCCTGCGTATTGAGGTGCAGTTGGTTCTGTTGCTTATAAAACACGGCGGTCCACAAGCCGGGTGCTATGTAGAACAGGGCCATCAGACCGGCGGCAGCCCACATGCTTCGGGCGGTTGCGATCTTGACGAACTGCTTGCCGGCATTGCCGAGAAGTTCGCTGGAATCAATGTATATCCGCTTCTCATGCAGGAAGAGGATGGTGACCGGAATCAGCAGGAACATGATCGACCCGCAAGCTGCTGCGGTCCATCCGAAAGCAATGCTGGCCAGAAATCCAGCGGAAGGACCGGAGATGATGTAACTGCCCTGCATCACAAATTCGCGGATGGACGAAAGGCGTCCCGAGCCGGAGGTGGCTTGTGCGGTTTCCACCATGTAGCCGCCCACCACTGTGCTGGCGAGCACCATGAAGGCATTGATCACGATGGAGACTGCGAGCAGTTTGCTGTATTGGTGGGGAGTAACGATCAGGGCGAACCAGGAGATCACCGCGAGGGTCGTGGCACCTAGAATGTAGCTTTTGCGGCGACTGCCCAAGATCGGGAAAGCGTCGGTGAAGATTCCGGCAAAGGGCTTGAAGTACCACGCCAATCCCACCCAGAAAAAGAATGCTGCATTCGCCGAACGGTCGACGTGCAACTCGTTCTTAAGAAGGTTTTGCAGTGGAATGCGGCACAGAAGTTGGGTCTGGGCGAGGGTGGTGGCTAATACTCCGACGGCGATGACGATTGCCGCATGCTTGAACGCCTTGTCAGATCGCTGTTCGGCGCTGGTTACCGTAGTAGCCATGCGAAGTTGCTCCGGAAAGTTGGATGGCCAGCAACCAATTCCGGTCGCAGCTTACGTATAGGACGATGTTTAGGGCGAGCAGGATTCCTTAATTACTATCAGAATTTGCTATCAGGTACCGCGAGTAATCGTGATGGTTCAGCCAAACAACAGAAGGTGTTTGTACCTTAATCCATGAATGTTCTCCTGTAGAGTATCTTCATGCGAGTTCTGATTGCGACTTCGAACCAAGGTAAGCTGCGCGACTTTATGGGTGCTGCGGTGCTGCATGGGATCACGGTGGAGGGGCTGGCAAATTTTGCAACCTTGCCGGAGGCAGTGGAGGACGGCGAGACATTTGAGGAGAATGCGCGCAAGAAAGCAGAGCATTACAGCCGCTACGCCGCGGGGGAATTAGTGCTGGCCGACGATTCCGGCCTTTCGGTGGACGCACTGGATGGAGCTCCGGGGGTGTATTCGGCGCGCTATGCCGTCGATGAGATGGGTGGCAACAAGATCGACGTGGCAAACAATGCGAAGCTGCTGCGCGAGTTGGGAACGGTCGCCGAAATCGGACGCACGGCGCGTTTTGTGTGTGTGATCTCCGCCGCGCGCGACGGGCGAGAGGTAGTGCATTTTCGCGGCGCAGCCGAAGGCTCGATCTTGCGCGAGGCTCGCGGAAGAGCGGGATTTGGCTATGATCCGCTCTTCTACTTCCCTGCCCTGGGCAAGACTTTTGCCGAGCTGACGCCTACCGAAAAGGCACAGGTGAGCCATCGCGGAGCGGCGCTGGCAAAGTTTCTGCAATGGGCAAGGCGCGGGGGCAACCACCCGGAATCAGCCTAGCTCTTCGCGTGTCGTTCCTGTGTAGAATCGGGGGCCTGTGTAGATTCGCGGGCCTTTGCAAGCTCGCGAGCAAACATCTTTTCGGCGTCGATGATGAGAAATTTTCCACGGCTGCGAGCGAGCACAACTCCTTTGGCGTTGCGCAGCTCGGCACGATTGTAGATGGCGCGTCCCCGCATCCGAACTGGAATGCCTTCCGCCACCAGCGGCTCGCCGAGCGGTACGGGACGCAGGTAGTCGACCGTCATGCTGCGGGTGACAGCGTCTTTGCCTCGGAATTTGTTGGCCTTACCCATGGCTTCATCGAGAATGGTTGCGATGATGCCTCCGTGGGCGTGGCCAGGAGGCCCGGAGAAGTTGACGCCAAGCTGAAACTCGCAAATGTAACTAGCGCCGCCGGGGCTGAGTACGAAGCTCAGGTGCAGTCCATTGGGATTGGTGGGACCGCAGCCAAAGCAATGGTCGCGCTTCCAACTCTGCCCGGGTGTGTCGTGGTCGGGGTCGTGCTTGGGTGGCATGGTTCCGGCTCCGCTAAATGAGGTTGGCTGTTCTGTTCGATTCAGCATGGAACAGATTTCATTGTAATGGCGGCGGCAAAATTTCTGCGGCTGTGGATAGTTTTTCCGCATCTACAAGAAAGGATGGCTGCGACTCTTTTTCGTTCTCCAAGTAAACCTGTTCCCGGCGGTGGTAGCCGTGGACCTCTGCCCCCACAACCATCTGGCGGCGGTGGTGGCGGCGGCGGCCGTGGCGATGGCGATGGTCTGCACGACTTCCGGCAGCAGTTGCAACGCTACAGGCTGGGCCTGATCTTCGCGATCTCCTCGATTGTGATGCTGTTCATCGCCTTCACCACTTTGTTTGTGGCGCGGCGCGGTGCGGGAAAGTTCGACCCAGTGACTGGCGCTTTCCATACCGACTGGGTTTCCGTGCCACTGCCAATGAAGATCCTCCTGATCAACACTGCAGTGCTGCTGGTGAGTAGCCTGCTGATTGAGATTGCGCGGCGCGCGGCGCGCATGGAATCCATCCTCGTTCCCATGAGCATGATTCCCGGAGTTCGCCGTGTAAGGGAGACTTCGTTGTGGTGGGTGTGCGCCACAACGCTATTGGGCGTCGGATTTCTCTCGGGACAGTTCTACGCATGGCAGATGCTGCATCACAGCGGTGCCTACTTCAACAGCAGTCCGGCCAGCACATTCGTCTTTCTGTTGACCGGGACGCACGCGGTGCATGTGACGGCGGGACTGGTGGTGCTGCTCTATGCCTGCCTGGCATCCGGGCCACGTCACTCGCTGGAACGCCGCTGCATTACCCTCGACGTGAGCGCTTGGTATTGGCACTTCATGGCGCTGATGTGGCTGTACGTGCTAGTGGTATTGAAGCTGATGGCCTGATGCGCGCTTGGTTACCGCAGGCGGGCGAACTATAATAGAGAGATTCGGTAGCGGGCGGATTGCGGCCATAGGGATGGTCGGCCGCGCTTGGGCCTGCTGGCCGTTCTCACTATGTCCGACAATGCCATTGTAGTTCGCGGCGCGCGCGTCCATAACCTGAAGAACATTGATTTCGAGATTCCACTCAATTGCCTGACTGTGGTGACGGGAGTGTCTGGAAGCGGAAAGTCTTCGCTGGCCTTTGACACGCTCTATGCCGAGGGGCAGCGCCGCTATGTGGAGTCGCTTTCGGCCTATGCGCGGCAGTTTCTGGAGCGCATCGAGAAGCCGGATGTGGACCTGATCGACGGCATAGCCCCGGCCGTCGCCATCCGCCAGAAGAACCAGACACGCAATCCTCGCTCCACGGTGGCCACGGCCACGGAGATTTACGATTACTTGCGCCTGCTCTATGCGCGCATTGGGCGAACCTATTGTCCGCAGTGCGGCGAACAGGTGAAGAACGACACGGTGGACGAGGTTGCCGAACGCATCCTGGCCCTGGGCGACGGTACGCGGATACAGGCAATGTTTCCGCTGCTGCATGCCGAGCCCGTGGCTGCTGCCGTCGAAGAAAAGAAGCCGCGCGGACGCAAGAAGAAGCAGCCCGAGCCCGACCACGATGCAGCATTGCGTGAGCGGCTCTTTGAGCTGCGCAAGCGCGGATTTAATCGTCTGCATCAGGATGGCGAGCTGTTTGAGTTCTCCACGCCGGAGTCGCTGCTGGGCATTGACTTCAGCAAGACCGTATTCATTCTGCTGGATCGCATTGTGGTGGATGCCGAGTCGCGCGCGCGGATTGTGGATGCGATTGAGAGCGGATATCGCGAGTCGGGCGAGGTGGTCTTTGAGACCGCTCCCAGTGAAGGCGACCCGGTGCGGCTGCGCTTCTCACAGCGCTTTGAGTGTAAGCATTGCAATCTGAAATTCGAGCAGCCCGAGCCGCGGCTGTTCTCCTTCAACAATCCTTATGGCGCCTGTCCCCGCTGTCAGGGTTTTGGGAACACAGTCGATTTCGACATGGACCTGGTGATTCCGGATCAGTCCAAATCGCTGGCCGAAGGCGCGGTTGAGCCCTGGACAAAGCCAAAGTACAAGCCCCTAGGCACAGAGATGCGGCGCGTGGCACGGCTGGCGGGAATCCCGCTGGATGTGCCCTGGGCGAAGCTGAAGAAAGATGATCAGAAGCTGATTTTGGAAGGCGATGGAAAGTGGTTTGGAGTACGCGGCTTTTTTGAACACCTGGAGCGGAAGAAATACAAGCTGCACGTGCGGGTCTTCCTCAGCCGTTATCGCGGATACTCCTTATGCGGCAGTTGTGGCGGCGCAAGGCTGCGCACCGAGGCGCGGCAGGTAAAGATCTCCGGACTGGATATTTGCCAGGTGACCTCCAAGACCGTAGAGGAAGCGGTGCGCTTCTTCCGGGAGCTGACGCTCAGCCAGGAGGAAGCCGGTATCGCCGGCAAACTACTAGAGGAAATCCGCGACCGGCTACGGTTCTTGAACGAAGTGGGACTGGAGTACCTGACGCTGGACCGGCTCTCCTCAACCCTGAGCGGCGGCGAGGCGCAACGCATTCAGCTTGCAACTTCGCTGGGCTCGCGGCTTGTAGGTACGCTCTATGTTCTCGACGAGCCTTCGATTGGATTGCACAGCCGGGACACGGCGCGGTTGATTCACATCCTGAAGAGTCTGCGCGACCTGGGCAATACGATTCTGGTGGTGGAGCACGATCCCGAGGTAATGTCTTCGGCCGACGAGATTCTGGACCTTGGTCCCGGAGCCGGAGAGCACGGCGGCAAACTAGTGGCGCACGGCAGCTATGCGGAGATCCTCGCCGATCACCAATCCCTAACCGGGCGCTACCTGAGCGGAGAGCTGCAAATCCCGGTTCCGCAGCAGCGGCGCACCCAGAGCAGGCAGTTGCTGCGGCTGCGCGACGCACAGGGACATAATCTGAAGAATGTAGACGTGACGATTCCGCTCGGCATGTTGGTTGCCGTCACCGGCGTCTCAGGATCGGGCAAAAGCACGCTAGTGCATGACGTGCTCTACCAGCGCCTGATGGCGATCAAGCGTCAAAGCACCGGGGCGGTGAACGAGGGGAGTCTGGCGGAATTGGAAGGCGAGCAATGGCTGGATGAGGTGCAGCTGGTAGACCAGTCGCCCATCGGCCGCACTCCGCGATCAAATCCGGTGACCTACATCAAGGCATTTGATCCCATTCGCGAGGTCTTCGCTTCCCTGCCCGAGTCCAAAAAACACGGCTACACGGCAGGACACTTTTCCTTCAACATACCGGGCGGACGCTGTGAAACCTGCTCCGGCGACGGTACTGTGACCGTAGAGATGCAGTTCCTGGCCGACGTGGAATTGCTTTGCGAAGACTGCAAGGGGACGCGCTATAAGCCGGAGATTCTGGCCGTGCATTACCACGGAAAGAATATCCATGACGTGCTGAACATGACAGTGAAAGAAGCCCTGGGATTCTTTACCGGCGTTCCCAAGCTGATGGACAAGCTGCGGGTATTGGAAGAAGTCGGCCTGGGATACCTGCGGCTGGGACAGTCGGCAACTACGTTGAGTGGCGGCGAGGCGCAGCGCATGAAGCTTGCGGCCCATCTGCAGCCGCATGGACGAGATAGTCTGCGCAAGAATCCCGACGGCACCTCTATCCCGCACAAGTCGAGAATGCTTTACATCTTTGACGAGCCAACCACAGGATTGCACTTTGACGATGTAAGCAAGCTGCTGGCTGCCTTCAAGAAGCTGATCGATGCTGGCGGCTCGATCGTGGTGATTGAGCACAACCTCGACGTGATTAAGGTCGCCGACTGGGTCATCGACCTTGGCCCTGAAGGCGGCGAACGCGGCGGCGAGGTAGTAGCCGTGGGCACGCCGGAGCAGATTGCCGCCAACGAACACTCCTACACCGGACAATGGTTGCGCAGAGTGTTGCCGCTGCAGGCGGTGGTGCAGTGAGCCAGCTTGGGTTACAGGCGCGAAGAATGATGCGGAGAGCCGCTGCCGGACTCCTGCTCCTTGCCGCCACAATGTTTGCGCAAAGTGCTCCGGCGCATCGCACGCCGGCCAAGGAACCGGCGGCCATCACCCGCGCCGAGTCTGCGATGGACCAGCAGCAATGGCCCGTGGCTGAAGAGATTCTGCGCAAGCTGGTGGCCGCAAATCCTAAAGACGCGCGAGCATGGTTCGATCTGGGATACGTTCTGCACGCGCAAAAGAATTATCCGGAAGCGATTACCGCCTACCGTGGCGCGGTTGCCGCCGAGCCGCAAAGCTTTGAATGCAATCTGAATCTAGGCCTGATGCTGGCGCATGAAAAACAGCCGGAAGCCTCGAAGTATCTGGAAGCGGCGACCCGGCTGAAACCCTCAGGCGATCATCCGCAGGATTCGCTGGCACGCGCCTGGGCTGCGCTGGCCGAGGTGCAGCAGGCGCAGGATGCGCCCCGCGCGCTGCACTCGTGGGAACAAGCAGTGGAGCTTGCGCCCGGCAATTCGCAGCACCGGTTAGGATGGGGCACGGCGCTGGAACAATCTGGCGACATGGCGGGTGCGGAGCGGGAGTTTCGCAAGGCCAATGAGCTGTCGCCGAACTCGGCAGATCCGCTGGCAGCGCTCTCCAATTTGTTGATGCGCGCCAAGCGATTTCCCGAAGCCGAAGACACGCTGCGTCGGTTGGTGATGGCAGCTCCGCAGGATGAGAACGCGCATCTGCAACTGGGCCGCGTGCTGAGCGCGGAAAAGAAAGACGCCGAAGCCGCGCAGGAGTTACAAAAAGCTCTCGCCCTGCGGGCCGGCGATTGGGATGCGTTGCGCGAACTCGCCTTTGTGCAGGAGCGCGGTAAGCAGTTTGCGGCGGCGGAGAGCAGCTACCGCACGCTGCTGACACATTTCGCCGACGATGCCGATTTGCACGATGGTTTGGGTTCAGTGCTGCTGCCGCAACTCAAATATGCCGAAGCGCAAAGTGAGTTCCTTCGCAGCGTGAGTCTGAAACCGGACTGGGGCGAAGCCTATGGCCAACTGGCGTTGGCTGCCTCGGGCAACAAAGACTACGTACTCGCCATCAAGGCTTTAGATGCGCGCAAGAAACTACTTCCGGAGCTGCCGAGCAGCTACTTCCTTCGCGCCACCTGCTACGACCATCTGCGCCGCTTTGCCGAAGCTGTGGAGAATTACAAAGCTTTTCTGGCGGTGTCAAACGGACAGTTTCCCGATGAGGAATGGAAGGCGCGTCATCGCCTGATTGCAATTGAGCCCGAGGCCCAGAAACCAAAATGAGTGCGCTGTTTGGATTGTCGATGATGCTTCTGCTGGCCGCAAGCTGTGCGGCGCAACAGAGCATCTCGGCGGACTTGGCGCGCAAGGCAGATCAGGCAAGCGGAAAAGAGTGTGCCCGGCTCAGTATCCAGACCGCGCGCCAGTCGCTGGCGGACGCGTCGAAGTTATTCGATGGCGGCCAGGGGCAGGCAGCGCACAGTGCAATCGACGTATCCCTGCATTACGCGCAGCGTTCGGTAGATTGCTCGCTGCGGGCGCACAAGAGCGAACGCTCGCTGGAGATCGATCTTCGCGAACTCATCCGTAGGCTCAACGATCTCCGCCACGCAGTTGACCTGGATGACCAGCCACATCTGGCGGAGTCAGTCCTCGGTTTGGAAAAGCAGCGCGACAGGCTGCTGAGCGCGATGTTTGGTCCCGTCGCCAGCGGCGCCTTGGAGACCAAGCCGTGATGAAGATGATGCTGGTGGCGATCCTGCTCGTAGCTTTCAGTGCTAGCGCGCAGACGCACCGTGACCCGCTGATCGACCGCGAAGTGGATGAGATGCGGGAGAGCGCGCAGAACCCCAAGCAGCGCATCGATTACCTCATTGGCTTCGCCCGCGAACGCGTCTTGGCCATCGAACGCTTGCGCACCCCGACCCAGCCCGGCCTGAATGATGACGGCAAAATGGCGGAATTACTTGGCGATCTGGCGGCATTGATTGACGAATTGGACGACAACCTCGAGATGTACAACTCGCACAGCGAGGATCTCCGCCACCCTCTGCGGCATGTGATTGACGCTGAGAGCGAGTTCCAGCAGAAGCTGAAAGCGCTCAGCGACAACGCTACGCCACTGCGGAAGCATCGCATTGCCGTCGCTCTGGAGGATGCCTCGGATTCTCTCCACGACAGCACCGAGAGCGCTCGTGCCATGCTGGCCGACCAGCTTGAAAAGAAAGGCGCGGAGAAGAACGACGAAAAGGTTTCGCACCGCAGACACGCATCCGATGCAGAAGACCCGCCGCCTGACGACGAAGCTGGAATGGGCGGGGTCAGAACTTCGCCATCGCAGCGCTAGGAGCGGCGATTCTGGTAATCTGGAAGTATCTTGAAGGATTCGTTGCTGCTATTGCTGCATGAGACGTACCGGGAACTTAGGCCGCGCGCGCCGATCCCGGATTTTGACCTACAGTTCTATCCCTTTGCCAACATCAACAACACCATCCGCCTCAGCGACGGACGCATGAAGTTGCGCCTCTCCGATCTGCTGGAGGGTGCGCCCGAGCCGGTGTTGAAGGCCATTGTCCACATCCTGCTGGCGAAGATTTACCGCAAGCCAATCGACGCCGCGCACACTCGCCGCTACCGCCGCTATGTGGCCACGCACGACATGATGGAAAAGGCGCAGCAAGTGCGGCAGATACGCGGACGCAAGCGCTTGGAATCGGCACAGGGAATCTACTACGACCTTGATGAAGTATTTGAGACGCTGAATGTGCGCTTCTTCCACGGACTGCTGGGGCGGCCGCAGATGAGCTGGAGCGCCGAACGCGCGCGCCGTCTGCTGGGCCATTACGATCCCGCGCACAACGCCATCATCATCAGCAAGGTCTTTGACCAGGCACGCGTGCCGCGACTGGCAATGGAGTACATTGTCTACCATGAGATGCTCCACCTGAAGCATCCGGTGAAGATGCGCGGCAGCCGCCGAAGCGTGCATGGCAAGAACTTCCGCGAAGACGAAAATGCCTTCCCTCAAATCGAAGAGGCACGGCAGTTTCTGAAGAGTCTATAAACTCGCTGCTCAATTCGGTACGAGCCTATTGTCACGTATATGCTGTTGGCGTTGCCACATCCCCGAATAGATACCCCCTTGAGCCAGCAGTTCATCATGTCGCCCGCGTTCCACAACCTGCCCTCCGGCGAGCACCAGAATTTCGTCAGCATGTACCACCGTGGACAAGCGATGCGCGATCAGCAACGTAGTAACGCCGTGCGCCACTCGTTCGATATTCTGTTGGATAAGATGCTCGGTCTCGCTATCCAGCGATGAGCTTGCTTCGTCGAATACAAAGATGCGCGGACGTTTGAGCACCGCGCGTGCTATTGCAATCCGCTGCTTCTCGCCGCCTGAAAGTTTGAGACCTCGTTCACCCACCATGGTGTCGTACCCGTCGGGCAACGATTCGATGAAGTCTGAAATCCCCGCGAGCCTCGCCGCCTCCTGAATTTCCAGCCTGCTGCAGCTTGCCCGGGCGATGCCAATGTTGAATGCCAGCGTGTCATTCAAGAGCACCGTATCCTGTGGCACCACGGCGATGGATCGCTGCACGCTTTCAATCGTTGCATCTCGCAGGGGACAACCATCGATTTCGATATGACCTCCGGTCACGTCATAGAAGCGAAACAGCAGCCTCGAAATTGTCGATTTGCCTGCACCGCTCGGACCAACGATTGCCAAGGTGCGGCCCGCAGGAATCCGGAAACTTACATCGCGGAGAATTGGCCGCTCGGTGTCGTAGGAGAAACTGACGCGATCAAATAACACATCGCCCGGGCCAGGCGGCAACGGTGTTGCGGTTGGAAGGTTCTGGATTTCGGGACGTTCATCAAGAAGGTCCATCACCTGCCCCACGTAGGTGAACCCTGTCTTGATTTCGCGATAGGCAAAGCCGAAGCCTTCAAGCGGACGCATGACTTGAAGAAAACAGGAGACGACCATTACAAATCCACCCACCGTCATCGAGCCGGCGGAGAGATCGATTACTGCAAAAACTAACGTAGATGCCAGGCCCAATGCCAGGCATAGCGTCTGCGTCAGTCCCGTGATGGTTCGGCGGTCATAGTATTTGGTCCAGCCATCTTCGCTACGCCCTAGGCATTGATCCAGGCGGCCGCGTACCGTGTTCTCGCTATCGAAATACTTAATGGTCTCGTAATTCAGATAACTATCGGTAGTTACCGCTGCAGCTTCAATCTGGGCCGTGGCAGCCTTGCGTTGTAACACCCGCTGCTTCTCTATACCCTTCATGGTTGCGATGACGTAGAGGATAGCGGTAGCAATGAGGATAGCCAGGAATACCGGCTTACCCAGTGTGGTAACCACGCCTCCGGTCAACAACAGCTCGAAGACCAGGGGGATCATAACGTAGAGAAGATTTTGTAAAACGAGGCAATAGCCAAGCAACCCGTTCCCGAGAATCTGCTGTAGAGCGCCGGTTCGCCGTTCCAGATGAAATCGCAAAGAGAGCCCATGCACGTGATCGAACAGCCTCAACGCCAATCGCCGCTGCATTCTCTGCTCGATTCGCCCATAGGTTCGCCATCGCAATTCGGCAAAGACTCTGGCAAAACTTTGGGCGCTGATATATGCCACGAGTAAGAAGATGGGTATGGCAGCAGATGAACTTACAAAGTGATCGATAAGATGCTTGTAAAACACCGGCGTGGCGGCGTTAAGTCCTGCGGTCGCCAACAGCAGCACTACCACCATCACTAAGCGAAGGTCAGTCTCCGGATCTGCGCGCAGAATGGGCAGCAAGTCCTCAAAAATGCGCAAGACCTTGTGATAAGAATTCCGCGCCTCGTTCGGGCCGCAAGTGGAGTTAGGCTTAGTCTTCACACTATGCATCCGGTTATTTTGCAGTAGAGCGAGAGAAAGGTATCGAATGCACAGGAGTGTCTGGAGAAACCTCTTCCACAACTTTCGGCAGAAGTCCGTAACGTCCCTCGGAGTCAAGCCAAGCCCACTCGCCGTTGGTATTCACTTCCAGGAAGTGATAACCGTCCGCGCCCCATAACAGATCGAGCCGTCCAAAATGCAATCCCAGCTCTTTCATAAACCCGAACACCCCAGCCTCTATATGCTCGGGCAACTTGTGCGGCTGCCACTGGGGTTGCTCATCGAAGGGGAGTTCGCGCCAGTCGGCGGCCCGGTCGACAAATGCGGATCGATCAAGCTCAAACGCAAAGGCGCGGTCATAGACGAATGCAACCGTCACATCTTTTTCCGCGGCAACATAGCGTTGTGCCATCCACGGACAACTTGTCGAAAGCAGATTATCCGCAACCCTGGTTGTGAAGAGCAGCTCCCGCGAATCATCGTTACCCACCGGCTCCATGGTCAGGCTCTTTACGACGATCTCTTCGCCATCCGGGAAAACGCTCTTTACATTTCGCCGAAACTGAAAAGGCGGCACCTGAAAATGATGTGCCGCTACGTGCAGTTGAACAAACTTACCGATATGCTGTTCTGCAAAGGGTTCAACCAAAACAACCTTCCCGCCAAGCCATAGAAGGTTCACCAGTTCGCGGAGAGCGTACAGCATCTCTCCGTCGTAGTACCGTTCTTCTTCCGTGCGGGAGGCAGGGCGGTATGATCGCCTGCTCCAGGGCTTGCGCCATAAGACTTTGGCAACATCCTCTGAGCAGATCTCGCGGCCACTGGGATCGGCGAGAAAGAATCCTCCGGGAACGATTTCAAAGCGGTAATCGTTCCACAGGTCGAAATTAAATCGAAATACTTTCTCAGGTCCAAGCCGGAAGACTAAAAGATCGGCGGTAGTGTCGTATGAATTCGAAATCAGCAGCAAAACTTTTCGTCTCATAGCGACCTAGAATCCCGCCGTCCCATACAGGGCTCCAAAGGGCCGTGGTGTGAAATCAGGCCCAAGCAACGAACAAAACCGCAGAATGCCTGCGCTGCCGAACTCCGACTTCGGAATCTTAATCTGGGTCTTTACTCTCATGGTCAAATGAAGTGTCGCTCTTCATCGACCACGTAATCAGCGATGCGTCCTGTCCTACCCACCTGCGTTGCTGGTTGTGGTCATAGGGACCCATGGATTCAAGTTCTGGTATCCCCGTCAGTTTCTTGCTTCTTGCTAGCTCTTTTGCAGTGAGCAAATTACACCTCCAATAGGATGGAAACGGTACACAGACTGGAAAGTCGAAGCTCGGCAAGCGAGCAAACAATATAACGAGGCGTTCCGGCTGTCAATTGCAAGATTTTGTCACATTTGCCCAGCATCAGCGGCCGGAGGGCCCGCCGTTGGCCTGTACCCGTCGCGGAGCGATTGCTGTCTACCCACCTATGCAGCCTCTTACGGGACGCGGTTAAAATGCCAAGACATGCGCGGCAAAAACGTCCGCAAAGACGAAAACGCCTTACCTCAGGTCGAAGAGGTAAGGCGTTTTCTCAATATTCTGTAGATGATCTACCTGGCGCTGGCACTGCTCCTACAACGCAATCGTATTAGTTTGCTTTACCTGCGGCTTGCCCAGACTTGCCGGTTTTCTCGGCAGCGGCCTTCTTCATCCAAAATTCCCTTTCGGCATCGAATCCGCCTGCAGCCAATTTCAGCGGAATGCTCTGGATTGATTCAGACTTGAATCGGCCCTTTACATTGATCTGCGCCGCCTTTTGCAGTACCCCGGCACGATTCGTCAAATACAACACGGTTATGCCGCCGGTTTGCGTCGTGAACAGTACGTTATGAGTTCCGTCGATGTAATAGACCTGCCGTGGGCTGTCCTCATCCGACAAGAGAAAAGCATGCAACGGCGGCCCAAAATACTCTGCCGGCATCTGCGAGTAGTCTGTGAGGTCAAAAGCCTTCACAATGTCCCTGCGGACACCAGCGCCGTCGCCTTCGTCCAATATCATCTTGATAACGTCTTCAAACTTGATGGCCGGAGCCGGAGGGTTACTCTTGACAGCCGTACCCGACGCGTCTGGTACTACCGCTGGAGCGGTAGCCTGCGGCGCCGATGACGGAGCATTACTGGTTGACTGTGCACTCATGGCCGCACATGCCCCAAGCAATACGCCACCCAGCAGAATAAATTGGCATCCCCGGAAAACTTGCACACGATTCGGCATCTGTTTCGCTCCCTGCCCAATGATCGGATTCGATATCATCCGATTCTACGTTCAATCAACACTCAAGCAAAGGGCATTCCCGCAAATCGAAGAAGCGGGTGAATCCTGAATTCCTTTTCTCAACTTCCAGCAGGTGCAAGAGCCGTACTGGCGTGGCCTGACGTCCACGGGTACGCGGCAGCGGACGCCGCTCCGGCCGCAGGTGCCGTGCTACATGCGGTAGCGTCCGAGGTCGTCGTCACTCAACCCCTCCAACCACCTTCGCAGATCGTCTCCCGTAATTCGTCCCGTTGCGCCGGTTGCAATGCGCGAACTATTCAGCACCTCTTCGTCCACAAAGATCGGAGAATCGGTCCGCATTGCCAGTGCAATGGCATCCGACGGGCGCGCGTCGATCATGATGGGTTCGCCATTGCGCTTGGCCCAGATAACGGCAAGGAAGGTTTCATTGCGCAACTCGGTGACCACTACGCGCTCCACTGTAGCGCCCAGTCCGGTGATCGCGTTCTTCAGCAGGTCGTGGGTCATGGGGCGCGGCGCGGTAACTTTTTCGATCTCCAGCGCAATGGCGTTGGCCTCAAAGACTCCAACCCAGATCGGCAGCACGGATTCGCTGTTCACGTCCTTAAGGACGATGATCGGCATATTAGTGGTTGGGTCCAGCATGAGTCCGCGAATTCGCATTTCGACTTCCATGCAATCCTCCCTCTGGCTAACTTTGTAGCCGGGTACGCTGCAACACGCTTAGCGATGGGTACGGGCCAACCGGCGGCCCTCCGGTCGCTGACTCCTGCACCTGCATCTCGCCGACCAGGCTGTTCGGAAACGCACGCACCACAAGAACCTGCGCATATCCGCCCACCTTTGGTACTACCACACCCTCGGGAACCGTGAAGTTGAGCACCTTGTTCTGCGAGGTGCGGCCAATTACCTGCTCCCGCGCCGGCTGATACCCCTCAACCATTACTTCAATAATCTCGCCAACGTGGCGCTGGTAGTTGACACGTTGAATTTCCCTCTGGCGCTCGTTCAGCGCAGCCAGTCGCGCGATCTTCTCATCCTCGGGGATCGCGTTCTCCATGGCAATGGCCGGAGTGTTGGGGCGCGGCGAATATTTGAAGGTGAACACTCCATCGAACTGCACTTCCTCCAGCAGCGTAATCGTCTGCTCAAAGTCAGCGGCGCTTTCACCGGGGAAGCCGACGATGATATCGGAGGTCATAGAGATCGTCCGCCTCTTTGCCGCGCGAATCCACCCAACCCGCTCCAGGTACTGCTCGCGAGTGTATTCGCGAGCCATGGCCGCCAGCACGCGCGACGAGCCGCTCTGTACCGGAAGATGCACGTGGTCGCACAGGGTTGGCACGGTATCGATCGCCTCGACAATGTCGCGGCTGAAATGGCGTGGATGCGAGGTGGTAAACCGAACCCGCCGGATACCCGGCACCTGCCCAACTTCGGCCAGTAACTCGGCAAACGTTCGGCGTCCAAGCGGATCGCGATAGGAGTTCACATTCTGCCCGAGCAACTGAATCTCCGTCAGCCCACCATCAACGATGCGCCTCGCCTCCTCCAGCACGGATTCCGACGTACGGCTGCGTTCCCGCCCCCTGGTGTAAGGCACCACACAATAAGCGCAGAACTTGTCGCAGCCTTCGATAATCGTGATGTATCCGCGATGCGGGTTGGTGCGGGCGGTGAATTCCGTCTCAAATGTCTCGTCCGTATTGCGGTCGTCCAGTCCCGTGGCGCGCTCTCCTCGCTCAATCTGGATCAGCATCTGCGGCAGGTTGCGATAGCTCGAAGAGCCGGCCACCAGCGAAACATGGGGCGCACGCTCAAAGATGCGCTCTCCCTCCTGCTGTGCCACGCAGCCGATCACGGCAAACTTCTTCCCCAGCTTCTGCAGACGCTTGAACTCAGCCAGCCGGTGAAAGACCTTTTGCTCAGCCTTATCGCGAATCGAACAGGTATTGTAGAAAATAAGATCCGCATCCTCGGCGGATTGCACCTGCCGGTAGCCTTGCGAAATCAACGATCCCGCGACCTTCTCCGAGTCGTGGAAGTTCATCTGGCATCCGAAGGTTTCTATGAAAAATGTCTTTTGCTGCTCCAAACTCACTCCGCGAATCCTTGCGGGCTCCATCTTTGGACGAACCCGCGCGAGCACCAACGCCAGGAGCTGTTCCGGCGCTGCGGTAAGCTGGCCGGTCAGCCCGCCGCACTCGCTCTTTCCGTCATTATCGCAGATTATCGGAGCACGTCAGAACGGAGGCAACTCGCGCAGCGCCATCCAAGCTCGATTGCGAATGAGCCGCCATTCACCTCGCAACTGTGGATAACCAAAGTTGACGAGAGCCTTTGCAAGCCCTTATGATCAAAGCGTCGCAATCGTGACGGTTCTTCTATATTGCCCCTTCGTTCAACGGTAGGACACCTGCCTCTGGAGCAGGGTATCGGGGTTCGAATCCCTGAGGGGCAGCCAATCCAATCCAGCCAATCTCCCTTTATATTCACCGCAAACTCAGTTCACCTTGAAGCTCGTTTCCAGACGGCCTCCGCACCCCTCGCGTCATACCGTGATGATTCGCGTATCGCCCGGCTTCATTACCGTCACCTGTATGCGCGGAGCGATTCGTAACATCGCGCGGTGGAATTCCTCACCCGCCTCGATGCCGCGCACCAGGGCATTGTGTGCGTAATGCACAGGAATCGCGTGCGAGACGCCCAGCCACTGGCACGCGCGAGCGGCGTCCTCCGGTCCCATCGTGAACGGCCCGTCTCCCGCGCATACAATCGCAAGATTGGGTTGGTAACGCTCGCCAAGCATCTTCATGTCTCCAAACAGGTCGGTATCGCCACTCAGGTAGACACGCATCCCACCGATATCCAGCATGAATCCTGCGGGGGGATAGCCCAAAAAGCTCGAGTGGACGGCCGGAACCAGATGCGCAGTCATGGCGCCGTGCCTCGAAACTCCGCCGAAGTTCATTCCCGCGCCGCCGTTGACCACCACCTTCGTTGGGTCGAGACCAGCTTTCTTGAACTCGGGTATCAGCCCATTGCGCATCAGGTCGCTCTGGCCAGTCGTCATCACCGGCAGGCCAGCATCCACCAGTCCTTTCAGCATCTCGAAATAGTCGCCCATGTGATCACCGTGGTCGTGCGTGAGCAGCACAAACACCGCCTCCGGCTTCTTGCTGGCGACGTACTGGACAAACCCTGCCTTAGTGGCGTATTCGGGCGGCTTTTCTATGGAGAATCGGCTCCAGCCCGCGTTGTTCCAGATCCAAGCATCGCAGTAAGCGATCTGCTTGTAATCCGGAGTGGCAAGTTCGGCGACGCCTCCTCCAAGCCACCGAACGGAGATACGCCCTCCCTTAAGACGCACGCTGCCGCCGTTTGCAAAGGTTTGTGCCGCCGTGGCGAATTTGCCGAGCGCCATAGCGCCGCCGAGAGCCAGCATGCCGCGCAACATTGTGCGCCGTCCTGGATTTGCCGCCTGAGATTCAGACTGCACTCCTTCTGCATCGCCTGTCTTCTTCATTGCCCATCTCCTGTATGAGGCTGAAACTGATCGAGCACATATCACAGTCACTTCTAGTCGCGCATCTGCGGCAGCCGTCCTCTACTCATAGAACGGCGCCGAGCAAGAGCACCGAAAGCAACGCCACCACCGAAATCACGGTTTCCATCAGCGACCATGTTTTGAGCGTCTGCCCAACCGTCATTCCGAAATACTCCTTCACCAGCCAGAACCCCGCGTCGTTGACGTGTGAGAAGAATAGCGAACCTGCTCCGATTGCCAGCACCAGCAGCGCAGTGTGCACCGGGTCGAGTCCTGCGGCAAGTGGGGCTGCGATTCCCGACGCTGTAATCGTCGCCACCGTCGCCGACCCCGTCGCCAGCCTGATCAGCACCGCCAGCAGCCAGCCAAAGAGCAGCGCAGAAATAGCCCAGCTCTGCGCCACTTCTGAGATGACTTGTGCGACCCCGGTGTCAACAATGGTCTGCTTGAATCCGCCGCCCGCTCCCACAATCAGCAGAATGCCCGCAATTGCCGGCAACGAGTTCCCTACCGCGCTCGACAAATCCTTCCGGCTCATCGCGGCCCCGTGCCCCAGCGTAAACATGGATACCAGTGTCGCAATCAGCAGGGCGACCATCGGGCTGCCCACCACATCAAGCGCGATCCGCGCTTGGCTCCCGGCGGTCAGTGACGTATCGGCAACCGTCTTCCCCAGCATGAGAACTACTGGCAGGAGGATGGCGGCGAGCGCCATGCCGAAGCTGGGCTGATGCTCGCGCTGTCCCGGTATCTCCAGTTCCTTGACGAGTCCGGCAGGCGCTTCCGCATGAACCCAGCGCGACATTGGCCCAGAAAGCAGTGGTCCGGCAATCGCGACTGTCGGAATGGCAACCAGCACTCCGAGCCCGAGCGTAAGACCGAGATTGGCGTGCAGCGCGGCGATTGCAATCAGCGGACCTGGATGCGGTGGCACCAGACCATGCAGAACAGACAGTCCCGCCAGCGCTGGTATCCCCACCCGGATGAGGCTGTTCTTGCCCTTCCGGGAAACCAGAATAATCACCGGAACCAGGAGCACCAACCCAACCTCGAAGAACATCGGAATGCCGATTAGAAACGCAATCAGGGCCATAGCCCAAGGCAGCCAATGTTCGCTGGTGTGCTTCAGGATCGTTTGAACAATGCGGTCGGCTCCGCCACTATCGGCCAGCAGTTTGCCAAGCATGGCGCCAAGCGCAATCAGCACGCCCACGCTGCTCGTCGTCGATCCAAAACCATTACCGAAGCTGGTGAAGCTATCCTGCAGCGGGGTTCCAGCCCCAAGCGCCATCGCCAGGGATCCAAGAGTAAGCGCCAGGAAGGGGTGAAGCTTGAGCCACGTGATGAGCACCACAATCAGAGCCACGCTTGCCCCGACTGCAATCAGCAGTTGGCCGCGTCCAGCATGGTGGGCCTGGGATACGATTGCCGAGAAAAACACTGCGGCGGCTGAAATTGTCATCGATTGGGGGCTCCTTTCAGCCCACGACAGCCAGTTGCGAGAGTGCGTCCAGAGCGGCGTCTGCCAGCGCATCGGGAGGACGGGAGACTTCCAGGGTGATGCCCCGTTCGTCGGCTCCGAGCGGCTCAAGCGTGGCAATCTGCGAGTCCAGCATGCCGGCCTTCATAAAGTGCCCGGCGCGGTGCTGCATCCGGTCGGCAATCAGTTCGCGTGAGCCGGTGAGATGCAGAAAAACCACGTGCGGAGATGCTGCGCGCAGCACGTCGCGATACGCCCGCTTCAAGGCTGAGCAGGTGACAATGGCTGGCCGATTGGCGCGATCGTGTTCAGCGATCCAGGCCGCTATGTCGCGCAACCAGGGTGCGCGATCCTCATCATTGAGTGGATGCCCGGCAGCCATTTTCGCAATGTTGGCTGGGGAATGAAATGCGTCCGCCTCGGCCATCTCGCATCCCAGCTTTTCAGCCAGCAGTTCGGCAAGTGTGCTCTTGCCCGAACCTGAGACGCCCATGACCACGATCTGCATGAGTGGCAATCTCACCGCAAACCCTCTTACTCCGATACCGGTACGACACTTGCTTGTCGCAACAGCAAACCTCCGGCGGTCATGTACTATGCCCCACGCTCTCTGCCTCAGTCAAGATGAATGATGAGTCATGGTTCACAGCGAGCGCGATCCAGCGGCCACGGGCGCAGACAACAAAGCGTCATCCTGCTTGGCCGGGTCGATGGAGGACGTGGCCGAACAAAATGACGCGATGGATTGCCGGAGTCTTACTCCCCGATGTTGAGCGCGCGCTTGAAGGAGCCACGCTCGTTCTTGATCTTCTCCTGCAGCAGCGTAATGGCGTAGATGAGCTGTTCCGGGCGAGGCGGACATCCGGGAACGTAAACGTCAACCGGAATCCACTGGTTGACACCCTGCACAATGGCGTAGTTGTTGAAGATTCCGCCCGACGTGGCGCAAGCACCCATCGAGATGACCCACTTCGGCTCAGGCATCTGCATGTAGAGCTGTCGGATGACCGGAGCCATCTTCACCGAAACCCGCCCGGCGATGATCATCAGGTCGGACTGGCGTGGCGAGGGGCGAAACACCTCGGCGCCAAAGCGTGCAATGTCAAAGCGCGATGCGCCCATGGCCATCATCTCAATAGCGCAGCAGGCCAAGCCGAACGTCATCGGCCAGATGGAATTCTTACGAACCCAGTTCACGGCTGAGTCGAGCGTGGTAAGTAGCAGCCCCTCCTGCTCGTGACTGCCACCGTAGGTCACCTGCGCAATGCGGGCCGGGCTTTGCGGATCTCCGGCAAGTGCCTGGAATCGCTCCGTTCCACTTACATTCTTTTCCATACTCCCCCACTCAACGGACTATTGTAGCGCGGCACGCGCGCTGATTCCACTCCGGCGGGAGCGCGTCTGTTTCCGGTAACCGCGTCCGTGGAAAGCGATTGCTCTCAGAACACTAGCCTGAAGGCGCGGCTCCTGCTACCTTTAGCCTATGCACAGTCCCGGTGTTTGCGGAGTAGTCCTGGCGTCCGGCTCGCATTCTGGTGCCGGCGACGCACAATCGAAGGCCAAGGCGGTCAGCCTGGGCGAACTCATCGACGCGCTGAAGGACGACACTGAGATGGTGCTGGTCGCATTGGGAGGCGATGCCGAGTCGCTGGCTCCCGTAGTGTGGGCGCGAGCCGCCTACGTGGTCCCGGTCGCTCCGGGTGCTACCGACGCCGATGCCTTGCGTCTGATGCTGCAAGAGGTGTTGAGCCGTGGCCGCGATGCGGCGCTCGTTGCTTCGTTGGAGAGCTTCGCCCTCACGGCAGAGACCGTGCACCGCATGGTGACCGCCTATCGCGCGGCACCCGACGAGATCTGGGCCGTGGTTCCGGAGAGCGCAACCCAGCAGGGGCATCCCGTACTCATGGGCCGCAGAATCATCGAGTTGTTCCTTCGCGGACAGAAGTGGAGCGCCGCCGATGAGATTCTCTCCGCCAACCTGGAGCATGTGCGCTCACTCCAGGCGGTCGATCCAGCCGCGCCGGTCGCCTCCGCCAAGGCATGGAAGGCGCCCTGGGATTAGCCTCGCCGGTGGCCGCCCAAATTTTCATACAGGAGTTAGATCTTGAGTCATCCTTCTACCATTCTGAGTACGGTGCAGTTTGTCCAGCAGGTTCTTGCCAAGCGTCCGGCGCTTGCCGTCTTTGATTGCGACGGTACGTTGTGGTCGGGCGATTCCGGTGCGGACTTCTTCTACTGGGAGATCGAACACGGTCTCATCCCCGCTGAAGTCATTCCGGCCATCAAGCATCGTTACAACGAGTACCTTGCTGGACGCGTAGATGAGCTGGCAATCTGTGGCGAGATGATCCAGATCAACAAAGGCGTAGAAGATGCGCGGCTGCGTCAGGCTGCGCACGAGTTCTTCCGCAAGATCGTCGCGCCCAGAATCTTTCCTGCCATGACGGAGCTGGTGCGGCAAATGGTCCGCCAGGGTTGCGAAATATGGGCCGTCTCCAGCACCAACAACTGGGTAGTCGAAGAGGGCGCCACGGCCTTTGGAATTCCCGCCGAGCGTGTACTGGCCGCAACTCTCGCGGTGGAAAATGGCCAGGTCACCGACCGTCTGCTGCGTGTGCCCACCGATGAGCTGAAGCAGACGTTCATCGAAGAGTTCATCGCCCGTCCCGTGGATGCGGTCTTCGGCAACTCAATGCATGACTTTGCCATGCTCGAGAAAGCCAGCAACGCCTACGCCATCCATCCCAACCCCGATCTGGAAGCGCGTGCCACCGAGCTAGGCTGGACGGTCTTCTGGCCCGACGCTGCGCAACAAGCCGGACAATAAACCGAGAATCAAAAGCCGCTGAGGGGATGTAATTTGCGGAACTTGAAGCAAGTCGTAGCGGCAGTCATGTTGCGTGAAAATCGCGTGCTCATCTGCCAGCGCACCGAGCACCAGCCCTTCGCTCTGCAATGGGAGTTTCCCGGAGGCAAGGTGGAACCCGGTGAAGACTGGGCTTCTGCATTGGTGCGCGAGCTGCATGAAGAGCTGGGAATCAGCGCCGTCGTCGGTCAGGAAATCGCCACGGTTCGCCACGAATACGCTGAAGGTCTGGCCGTGGAACTGCACTTCTTCCTGGTGGCCAAGTTCACTGGCGAAATCGAGAACCGAATCTTCCGCGAGGTTCGCTGGCAAGAGCGCGCCTCGCTCGATGCGGAGAGCTTTCTTGAGGCGGATCGCGGCGTCGTGCGAATGCTCTGCTCGACAACCGGTGAACCATCGGCTCTCTAGCAGGATTGGATTATGTACACAGCCGATTTGATGTAGTTGCCCTTGCTATCCACCTCAATGATGGTCACCTGATCAAAGTCCCGCAGAAACATATTCGTGTTGAGCTGGTCTCCGGGGAAGTTAGCCAGTTTCACTCCATTGTCCCAAAGCTCCATCCGGCTGACGCTCCCACTTGCTCCAGTTCCCGCGGCAGTAATCGTCGTCCAACCGGAAGTGTGGCAACTTCCCGGAAAAGATGGTTCGCACACGTTCACCCCAGGCGCGCCCGGAGCTGTGCAAGTGCCCCCGCTGCTGCCTTCGACGATTCGGCGCCGGACAGTTGCCATACGGAGGGTTGCTCACCGCCGCCGCATCGCTGCTCGCCGCCTGTGAGGTAAGAGCAATTGGAGAGAAGTAGAGCCCCGTGACCAATAACCCCATGACTACCAGCGCTCTGCCGAGTGTTGAGCCTGCTCTCTTGCCCATAGCATCCTCCTGCTTATTCATCAGGCCCTTAGCAGTGCTGGATCGTGTACACAGGCGATTTGATCAACCCTCCGTTGCTGTCCACCGCGACGATGGTCAACTCCGTGTAGTCCTCCATATACAAGTTCGCGTCAATGCGGTCTCCAGGGATTTCTCCCAGCCTTAATCCGTTGGCCCAGAGCTCCATCCGGCTGACGCTCCCGCTTGCCCCAGTTCCACTGGCAACAATTGTGGCCCACCCCTCTGTGTCGCAACTTTTCGCAGTGCTGGGCTGGCACACATTTACCCCTGGCGCGTCAGGCGGCTTACAGGAGTCGTCCGCGGTACCGTCGTCCTCGGTAAGAGTGAGCGGAGTTGAGCGCACGTATGCGCCATTGATCGAGGCATTCGAGGTGAGAAGAAATGGACGGCAGCAAAGCCCCGTGACCAACAGCCCCCCGACGATCAGCGTCCTGCTGAGTATTGAGCGTGCATTCTTGCCCAAAGCATCCTCCTGGCTCTTCCATCCGGCTTTGCCGAAATTTCATCTCCAAGATGTTGGACCAGAGGAGTGAGTTGCTTGTTAGCAGAAGATTTTTGCCATCAGCAGGCGTGAGCTCCTGCCCTGAGCAGAAGATCGAATCAGGATCGGAAAGATTTAGCTGGCGTTGCTGCCAAACAACATCATCAGCGTCAGCCCGATCATGATGATCGTGGTAAGCCACGCGATGATGTTAAAGAAGCGCGAGTTGACATAGCGTCCCATCAGCTCGCGTTTGTTGATGAGCAGCAGCATGGCCACCAGGACAAAAGGCAGCACCGCGCCGTTCACCACCTGCGAAAGAATCGTGATCTTCACCAGCGGCAGGTTCGGCCACAGGATGACTCCCGCGCCCGCGATGATCAGTCCCGTGTAGAGCCAGTAAAAGAACGGCGCTTCACTGAACTTCTTGTCCAGTCCAGACTCAAAGCCCAGACCCTCGCACACCGCGTAGGCCGTAGAGATCGGCAGGATCGAAGCCGCAAACAGTGAGGCATTGAACAGTCCAACGGAGAACAGGATATAGGCGTATTTTCCCGCCAGCGGGCGCAGTGACGCGGCGGCCTCGGCACCATCCTTCAAGTCGTGGTGCCCGGCGACGAACAGTGTGGCAGCGCAGGCTACGACGATGAACCACGCCACCACGTCCGTAAAGATGCAGCCCACAATCACGTCCAGCCGCGATGCGCCGTACTGCTTCTCGGTAATTCCCTTCTCCGCCACCGACGATTGCAAATAGAACTGCATCCACGGTGCAATCGTCGTGCCGACCACTCCAATCACCATGTACAAATAGCTGGAGCTGCGGAACAGATGGATATTGGGCGGTGCCAGCGTCGCAATCCCGGCTGCCTTCCAATCCGGGTGTGCCAGCACTCCTGCGACGATATAGGCCAGGTAGATAAATGACGCTACAAGGAAAACTTTTTCCACCGACTTGTAGCTGCCCTTCACCACCATGATCCAGACCAACGCCGCGCAGAAAGGCACGCTGGCCCAGATTGGAATTCCGAAGAGCGCCAGGCTGCCTGCGATGCCAGCGAATTCCGCCACCACGTTGCCAAAGTTGGTGAGGATCAGGCCGACCATCAGCAGAAAGGTGATGCGGAAGCCAAACTCTTCGCGGATCAGGTCGCTGAGTCCCTTGCCCGTGATGGCGCCCATGCGGGCCGTCATCTCCTGAACCACGATGAGAGCCAGCGTCATCGGAATCATGGTCCACAGCAGTCCGTAGCCGAACTGCGCACCCGCCTGCGAGTACGTCCAGATGCCGCCCGCGTCGTTATCGACATTCGCCGTGATGAAGCCCGGGCCGACGACGGCCAGGAACATCATGAGGCGGACTCTCCACAGCTTCATCTTCGGCATTCAACGCGACCGGTTTGGCGAAAGTTTACATCGGAATTTTCAGCATAAATTGCACAGCCAGGAAGCTCAAGGCGAGGCGGTGGAAATTCGGTTAATTCATTGCAGACTAAAGTTCAGAACGAAGCATGGAGATCACATCATCCGCCGTAATTACGCCGGTCAGCGCGCCCGTCTCGTCCACCACCGGCAGGGTCAGCAGATTGTACTTATCGAATATCTCCGCAACCTCGCGCTCATCGGCCTCCGGCGAGCAGGTGATGAGCGGGTCAATCGTCAACTCGGAGAGCAGTGTATGCGCGTGCGACACCACCAGTTTTGCCAGCGGAATCGCGCCCAGCAACTTGTCATTCTCGCCAATCAGGAAGACGGTGCTCATGCCCTCAAGCCCGCCGTCGAAATTCTTCAGCATCTCCACCGCATCATGCACCCGGGCCGTTGGAGCCAGCGCCATGTAATCGGTGGTCATGCGTCCTGCGGCGGTGTCTTCCTCAAACTCGAGCAGCTCTTCCACATCCTGCCGCTCTTCCGGCTCCATCTCCTGCAGAATCGCCTCTGACCGCTCGTCCGTCAGATCGTTCAGCAGGTCGGCGGCGGCGTCCGGATTCATCTCCTCGACAATATCTGCGGCGCGCTCCGACTCCATCGCATTCACAATGGAGACCTGTAGTTTTGGATCGATCTCCTCCAGCGCCTGCGCCGCCACATCCTCGTCGAGGGTCTGGAAAACCGCATCGCGCTCGGCCGGTCCCAGCTCTTCGATAATGTCGGCAATGTCTGCCGGGTGCAAACGCGAAACCCGCTCAGAGGAGATCTTCAGCCTCACCCTCCGCGCCGGGTCCGTCTCAATCAGGTTCACGGCCTCCCACGGAATGTTGCGCGCGGGAATGCGTTGCAGCCAACTGGCCAGCGCATAGCGCGGAACCATCCCCTTCAGCAACCGCCGTATTGCGCCGCGAGCCCCCGCATCCACGAAGGCAATCCGCAGGTGTAATCCCAGCCCTGAGTCCGCGGCATCGCGTTCCAGCGACAACTCAATATCGTTGACTCTCACCACCTTGCGTCCATGTACGTCGATGATCTGCTGATCAAGCAGATCGCGCTCCAGCAGCAACATCCCCTCGCCGCTGGAGTACACCGGAAGCTCAGCCGAATGGGCCACCGTGTGTATGCCGCCGTTGACCGTGCGCAGCAGATTCGTGCCTACGATGCGGTCTCCCTGCGGTGTGCGAATAATTAGCGCGGCAATGCGGATGGGGTCGTCCTGGGGAACCAGCGCAACCTCGCGCACGCGTCCCAGCCGCCCAGACTCCGAGTCGTAGACCGTGAGCCCCAACAGATACGAAAGTGCAATCGCCGTCATCGCCAGCTCATCTCAATGTCATCTGCAACGCTACTTGCAACCCAGCATAACCCGGGAACTCCCTCGCAACAAACCGAAAGCGACATCGAGCTTATTTCAAGACGAATTTCACGTTACAATCCTTCCAACATATATGCCACGCTCATCGCTGGAACTACGAACGCTTGCCGGTCAACTGCTCACCTTTGGTTTCGACGGAACCGAGATTTCCACCGCTCTGCGCACCGCGCTCAAGACTCTACAGCCCGGCGGAGTCATCCTCTTTACCCGCAACATTGAGTCGCCGCGCCAGACCCATGCCCTGCTCAAAGCCGTCCAGAAGGAATCCGCCTTTCCGCTCTTCCGCTGCGTGGACATGGAAGGCGGCACCGTAGACCGACTGAAGGATGTAATCGGACCTGCGCCCAGCGTGCAGGAGGTAGCTCAGGCCGCCCACAAGCCGTACTACCGCGAACACGGCCGTCTGATCGGCGTCGAGGTGCACGCCTTGGGATTCAACGTCAACTTTGCCCCCGTGCTCGACCTCCGGCAAAAAGTGTCTTTGGGAGTCATGGCCTCGCGCACCGCCTCCAACGATGCCGAGGCGACCGCCGCTTATGCAAAGCCATTTCTACGCGGGTTGAAGGATGCGGGCGTTGTCGGCTGCGGCAAGCACTTTCCCGGATTGGGCGAAGCCACCCTCGACTCGCACAAGGCTCTGCCCGTGGTGCATAAGAGCTGGAAGGCGCTGTGGGACGAAGACCTGCTTCCCTATCGCCTGCTATCCAAGCAGCTTCCCTTCATCATGGTGGCGCACTGCGCCTTTCCTGAGGTCACCGGCGACACCGTGCCTGCCTCCATCTCGAAGAAATGGATTACCGATGTGCTGCGAAAAAAGATTGGCTACTCCGGCCTCGTCGTCTCTGACGACCTTGAGATGGGCGGCATCCTGAAGGTCGCCAGCATTGAGGAAGCCGCCGTCGAGACCGTCCAGGCGGGCGCCGACATCTACCTCGTCTGCCACAGCGAAGAACTCGTCCACCGCGCCTGGGAGGCCATTTTGAAGGAAGCCGAACGCAGCAGCCGCTTCCGCACCAAGCTGGAGACGGCGGCCAAACGAATTCTGACGGCCAAGAGGCGCTGGCCTGCCCTCACCGCGAAAATGCCTCCAACTCCCAGCGAGGCGACCGTCAATCATCTGCACCAGAAGATATGGGAGTTCAGCGAAGAGATTCGCCTGACCATGAACCCGGACGCGGCAGCCGCAATGGCCCAGGAAGCCACTTAGGAATTTGCAGCTCTCATTGCGCCGCCCTTATCGCTGCGCTACGATTTTGCATTTACCAAAAAGTCGGGCGGCCTTGGAAGACCGCCCGGTCAGGCAGTAGTGCAGTTAAGAAAACTCTATGGCAATAGCATCTTCAGCGAGGCAACCGAGCCCCCGGCCTTCTGGAACTCCGAGAGGTCCACGATAAGCGGCTCAATGCCTTGCCTGCCGAGAATCTGTTCCATCCGTCGGCTCAGCCGCGGAGTGATGTAGTAGCCGTTCACCGAAACTCCATTGCAGACAAATTGCAGCGCCTCTTCGCGCGTCACTTCAAAGGTATGAACCCATTGCCGGATGCGCGCCAGCGTCTCCGGCGCAAACGCCCCCGGATAGATCAGTACGGATTCAGGCGTCAGCGGAGCTAGGCAGAGGTTCAGATAATAGAAGTACGGATCGACCAGCTCCAGCTTGCGCACTTCGAATCCCATCGTCTCCATCAGCGCGCCAAACTGATCCACGGCGGCGCGCGTCGAGCGGTGTCCGAAGCCTGCCCACACCGACTTCCAATCGCAGTTCCACAACAGGTCGCCCGTGCCCTCCAGAAACTCCTCGCCCTCCAGCCCAAGGTCCACAATCATGTAGCCCTGCTGCGAGTACCATCGCGTGAAGTGTTCCACTTCATCCCGGCGGCTGCTATGCAACAGGCGCGAAGGGATCACAAATAGACGGTCTTCCCGATCGGCTCCGGCAAATACCTGGTTGGCCGTAAAACACATCTCTTCCAGCCCCGGCAGCGGATCGATCTCAAGCACTTCCAGCCCCACTCGCTCGAAGACCCCGCGAAGCTCTTCCCACTGCCTGAGAGCCAGTCCGATATCCACCGAAGAGTAATGGCGCGAAAAGGGATTTGTCGCTTCGGCGATCGCAAAGTATTCCGGCCGCGACATCAGCACATGGCTGAGATGCCGTGTCAGCGTCTCGCTTCGATACGGCTGCCGGCCTTTCTTCGCGTCCATCCCTGTCGTATTCAACACCACTCCCAGACCAGATGCCCTTTTTGCATCAGTCGGACCCCGCATACAACTGGGGGCCAGACAAAAATGTCCTGTTTGCATGGCGATAGTAGCTCTGTAAAACCAGCCCTGCCGTGAGCGCCGTCACACGCCCGCGTGTGCTTCGCCGTTCTTCCCGGTGAATATTTTTTCAACTCAGCGCAGCCAGTTGGTGCGTGCTCAAACTTGGCGCGAGCCAATGGTGCTCTCCGCCTTGGGCGCTGGAGCGCTGGCGTGTGCCTTCGCCGTGGCTACCGGCAGTTCGATCAGAATCTCAAGTCCGTGCGGTTGCAGATTGCTGGCGCGAACCGTGCCGTTGTGCACCTTCACCGCTCCGCTGGCAATGGAGAGTCCCAGACCGCTGCCGCCCGTAGAGCTACCGCGCGCATCGTCCACCCGGTAAAAGGGACTGAAGAGCTTCGGCAGCGCTGCATCCGGAACTCCCGGCCCGTTGTCGCGCACCATGATCCTGACCACATCCTGTCCCAGCTCGACCAATAGCTCGACGCGGCCATCCTCGCCCGAGTAGAAAATGGCGTTGCGCAGCACATTCTCAATCGCGCTGCGCAGCATATTTTCCTCTCCGATCATCCGTACTTCCGGCCAGTCGGGGTCATAAACAATCTCCACGTTCGACTGGCTGGCTTCGAAACGGGCATCCTCGACTGCCTCTCCAATCACCTGGTTGAGCGAGAGCGGCTCAGACACTCGCCTCAGCTGTCCACTCTCCAACCTCGCCACGGTCAGGATCTGCTCGATCATGCCATTCAGGCGCAGTAGTTCGATTTCGATGCGGTCCAGCAGTTCAATGCGCTCGGCCTCCGGAGCTGTCGAGGCCAGTGAGAGCGCCACACGGATGCGCGAAATGGGCGAGCGCAGGTCGTGCGACGCGCCCATCAACATGCGCCGGTTACTTTCCACCAAATCGTGGATTTCGCCTGCCATGGTGTCAAAGTCCCTCACCAGGTCTGTAATCTCGTCGCTCCGCTTGCTGGCCTTGACTCCGGCTCGCGCCTCCAGATTTCCCCCGGCAATCGCGTGCGCCGCATCGCGCAGACGCAGAATGGGCCGCGTAATGTATTGCGCCAGCGCCGCGCAGACCAGCGAAGTAAGCAGCGAACTGAACAGAATCACGAACAGCACACTCACCGGCAGCCGGTGCAGCAGAGGCGGAACAAAGAATTCGCCAACAAAGATGTAGTTTTGGCCATCTTTGTCCTGAACTGTTTGGGCAATAAACGTTCCTTCGCGCGACCTGGCAACTCCCGCGTTCTGGAGTGCCTGCTGAACCGCTTCGTGTGCCCCCGCCGGCGTCCGGATTCCGCTCAGTTCCTTCAGCTCGCTATCAAACAGCCAATACACTGAGCGTTTGTCCAGAGCAATGTCCTGCAAAAGTTCGCGAAGCCCATCGGGGCCGCGGGTGGCATAGCGCCGCGTGGCATACCGCGCCAAAACCGGCATCGCCCGCCGCTCCGGTTGAACCCACCAGGGCCGATCCGGTCCAAAGCTTTCGTGAACCCGATACGCCAGGAAGAGCATGATGCAGGTCTGGAGTATCCAGAATGGCAGGAATATCTTCCAGAACAGGCGGCTCTTCATAGCGTCACCTTGGCAGCCACAGCGTAGAAGTATCCAATGCCGCGCACCGGACGTATGCGATCCTCTCCGCCCGGAACGCAGCCCAGCTTCTTGCGCAGGCGGCTAACGTGGACATCCACGCTGCGGTCAAAGGCGCTCAGCGGCCTTCCCAGCGCAGCCTGTGCCAGCTCTTCTCGTGTCACCACCATTCCTGCGCGGCGCACCAGAATCTCCAGCATATTGAACTCCGCTCCCGTCAGCTCCACTGCAATCCCGCTGCAAACGGCGGTGCGGGAGAGCAATGCAAGCGAGAGATCCCCCACGGTCAGCGACTCGTCCCCGCCTTCGCTATGGCTTTCCAGTGACCGCCGCAACACGGCGCGAATGCGCGCTACCAGCTCCCGCGGATCAAAAGGTTTCGGAACGTAATCATCGGCGCCGATCTCAAGTCCAAGGATGCGGTCAACCGCTTCTCCTCGCGCCGTAAGCAAAATCACCGGCACGCGCGACTGCGTGCGCAACGACTTTAACAGCTCGAACCCAGAGCCTCCTGGAAGCATCACGTCCAGTATCACCACGTCGTATTCGCCGGAGAGTGCCGCGTCCAATCCAGTGCGGTGATCGAAGACCCCGTAGACCTGGAACCCTTCATTCTGCAAAAAGCGTTGCAGCAGGGAAACCAGCCCCCGGTCGTCATCCACAATAAGTACGCGGCTCATGCCAACCATTCTCCGTGAGACACAGCTCGCCGTCTGTGAAGAACTGTTACGAATTGGACCATCGCCGCTCACAAAATTTCTTTCGTTCCTCCGGAGCGTCCAAAGCTGCCCGCCACTGCCCAACTAGAAGGAGAAGAGCGCCTGGAAGTCAACTCTTCGATTGGCCGATCCTGAAGAGAATGGCCCTGTCGCCAGGCTGTTCGTCTTCCCAAACATCGTAGAAGAGAGATCGCCAACCGGCGTCCCCGGATTCCACGTGTTGAAAATATTCCGCCCCATCACCGTCAGCGTCAGATTGTAGCGGCGCGTCGTGCTCGACGGGCCAAACATTGCGCCCATCCCACCACGCGGTGCGGCCATGCCACTCGGGCGTCCACCACCACCACCGCCGCCGCGTCCGCCGCCTCCTCCACCACCGCCATGTCCACCCGGCCCGCCATCCCCCTGATCGGGTGTCTTAGCCTTCTTCGTATCCGTACCAAAGCCAAAGGTCTTCGAGAGCCGCACGTTGACCGTCGCGTTGGCATATCCTCTGCCGTAATTGATGGGAACCAGCTTTTCGCCCGCCGTCGGCACCAGGTTCAACCTGCCATAGACGGTGTCTTTGACGTTAGTCACGTCGCTGCTGGTAGCAAACGAAGGCCGGTCGTTGAAGAACGAGTCCCCGTTGTTGTCCTGCCCCGTCGTGATGTTGAATGGCGCGCCCGAGTGGATCATCACAAACGGGCTGATCCGTATGTTGTGCGCCAGCGAAGCCGTTCCGATCAGAAACAGCCTGTGGCGTATATCGAACGAAGCGCGCCCATAATCCTGTGTCAGGTCGTACTGATTCGACGGATTGCTCGACGGCCCTCCCGTATCGCTGTTCGCATATCCTAGCGCGTAGTAACCCATCAGCGAGAGCCTTTGCGAGAGCCTTATCTGCACGTTGGCAATCAATTGGTTCTGTTTATAAATCGCCTCCGAGTTGTACTGGTACACATTGTCATTGCCATACGTCCCGTTGCCAAAAGGGACCAAGAAGAGCGGACGCGCATTCCCCAAGTACGGGTCCGGAGCGTTCACATTCTCCTGAATCAGCTGATGCAATCCACGCGAGTTCAGGTACGTAACCGAAGCTGTTCCCACCCGCCCCAGTTGCCGCTCCATGCTCACCGCGCTCTGCATCACGTAGGGCGCGCGCAGTCTCGGATTTATCTGGTAGAGCGTAGCCGCGCCTCCCGAGTAGTTGCAGCCATTCTGCACCACAAGCGTTCCCTGCGGATTCGTTCCCGGTGTGCACGTAATCGTCGGCGCCGCTGGGTTCGAGGTATATATCGTCTGCTGTTCTACCTCTCCACTCAGCGTGTCGGCCTGCAACACCAGGTCCTCGGTAAAGCGGTCGTAGAAGATTCCATAGCCAAACCTCAGCACGGTCTTCGGAGCGCTCTTCGCACTTCCCAATCCCCAGGAAACACCAATGCGCGGCGCAAAATCAGCTTTGTCGTGAATACTGCTCTGGCTTTCAAAGCGCAGCCCATAGCTGAGAGTAAGGTTGGGACGCAGCTTCCAGTCATCCTCTGCATAGAGTCCCACGTCGGCAAATCCAACCTGAATGTGCGGGTCTTTTCCCGGAACTAGATTCACAATCGATAGCTGCTTCGGCGTTCCGTTCAGGTAATTGGTAAGCGCGCTGATCCCAGGAGTAGTGGACGTGGCGAGCGTCGCACCGTAGGTAAGTGTTCCGTTGATGTTATTCAGTGCGTGGCTGTCATCCGAAGATGCCCGCAGCCTTCCACCGAATTTCACAAAATGTTTACCCACCGACCACGACGTATAGTTCTGCAGCTCATACCGGCTGATCGTATCCGAGCTCTGCCCCACCGTACTGCCGCCGCCGCTGAATTCGTCCAGCACTCTGATCGCCGCGCCCATCTGATTTGCACTCTGCGAGATTGAGTCCCTTATGAACTGGAAGCGCGTTTCGTTAATCACGTGGGTGTTCACAACCTGCGTATCGCCCAACTGCAACGTCTGCTGAGTCTCATCCGAGGTGTAGCCCTGCGACTGCAGCACCAAGCCGCCGATCCCCACGTTCTGCTGATTATTCACCAGCACCTGGTACCGCGCCGTCAGCGTGTTGTTGGGAGTAACCTGCCAGTCGAAGCGCGGGCTGACGTTGGCGCGGGTTTGCGGAGCCAGCACCGCCGCCGTGGTTTGTATCGGAAGGCCTGTCCCCGTGTCGATTGCCGTCGTAGCGTCGATTGCATCGGCCGCATCAATCTTGCGCAGCTCCGAATTAAAGAACAACGAAAGCTTCTTGTTCAGCGCACCGCTCACATTGCCGCTGTACATCTCTGAGTGATATGGCGGAACGCTCGTCAGCACATAGGGATCGCGCGTATTAAACACCGAGTTGTTCTCATTAAACATCAGTTGCCCGCGCCATTTGTCCGAACCAGGCTTCGTGAAAACCTCGATGCGTCCATATCCCGCCTTGTCATACGCGGCCGAAAACGGATTCTGATTGATGCGTATCTCACGGATGGCCGACTTCGGCGGCAGCGTTCCGTTGGAGAAGCCGTCAATATAGATCTGTCCGCCGTTGGGACCCACTGAAGGCCCAGCCAGTGCGAGCAAATCCTGCTCCAACTCGTCCGGATCGTCGGAGAGCGCTTCCAGGTCCTCGCCTTTAAGAATCGTCGCGCTGGCGTTGTTCTCCGGATTGACGTCCACCGTGGTGCCCTCGCTCTCCACCGTGACCTGCTCCTTCTTCACCGCGATGTCGAGGGCAATGTCGAGCTGCTGCGCCTGTCCGGCTGGAATGATGACATTCGCCATCACGTAAGGAGTGAAACCCGCAGCCGTGGCGTTCACGGTCACGTTCCCCGCGGGCAGCCCCCGCACCACATAGTTGCCCTGCTTATCGCTGACCGCCTTTTGCGTCTCGCCCCCCGGAGCCGTCACCGAGACCGCAGCACCAACCACCACCGCGCCCGAGGGATCGGTGACCTGCCCGTGCAAGCTGCCCCTCGCCTGCTGTGCCCACATGGAAGCGCCTGAAATAATGGTCAGAAAGATTACAACGGTGAAGCGCGCACAAGCCCTCACCTTTAATAGCTTCGGCAAAACAAACATGCAGCCATCCTTGTTGGTATCTGTTTACTGTTCTTCTCCGGCCGGAGCGCTAGCCAGCGACCATGGAGTCAGGAATGATTGCGCGCTCTGCTCTGGAGCGGCAGTAAGTATCGGCTCGACTCCGCCAAGCAGCGTTACGGCCATCGGTGGCCGCGTCGCCGAACCCTCCGTGCTCACGATCATCACGGCTTCACCCTTCGTCAGGTCGCCCAGCGTTGCCGCGGGCAAACGAGCCAGCATCTGGTTCAGGTCTCCCGGTGCGTGTGCACCTTGCCCCGATGCCGCAGCCGGAGGCGCGCCACCGGCCTTCATAAGTTTCAACCGCATCCCAATCCCCTGTGCTAGCTGTGCCGGAAGATTCTTCATCTGCGAATCCTCCGTGACCTTCACCGTCACCGGCTTCTTCGTCGCCAGATCCTGAACCGTCAGCGTACCCTGCGCAGCGTCAATCACTGTCACCAGTCCAGCAATGTTGCGGAAGCTTCCAGCCACAATCTCTTCGGCCGTAAGCTTCGTCCCGTCCTCATTCTTGTTCCCCTTTGCGTGCAGCTGATCGCCGGGATGAATATCGCTGAGCTTGGCGTCCGTCGCATCTTCCCACTTCATCGAGTCCGGCGCATATCGCTTGTAGGTCGTCTGTGGAGTCGTGCTCACAACCACCGTCTGCCCACCCACCGAAAGCGTAATGCTGCCCGCCTGTAGATCCACCTGCTTCACCAGGCCACCAACTCCTCGCCGCCAGTCCTGCAGCTCCTGCTGCTTCACCTTCGTAATGTCTTGCAGCTTCATCACCACCACGGACCTTGCATCCAGCGTCACTCCATCGCCCTCAACCGCACCTAACACCAGCACCCGGTCCCCAACCTGCAGATCGGTTATTTGGATTGCCGTCGCGCCCTTCAGGTCCTTTGCCCCCGGAGCCGTGCGAATGAGTCGTGCCCCCGGCTGTACCTTCACTTCCACCTTGCTCCCTTGGTCGGTGGCCAAAGAAAGATCCGTGCCGCTGACCTTCACAATGGAACCAACCTTCCTCACCCCGCCAGCCGGAGATGACTGCGAACCAGCCTGTGCAAAAACTTCTGCGCCAACCACGGCCAGCAACAGCGCCAGTGCAACACTCTTAAGGACGTATTTCCTCATAGCTTCTCCGACCTGAGTTCCCAAACAAAGTTTTGGCGATAAGGCTCACTCATTTGTAACCCGGAGCCATGCGGCAAAATGTTGAGTTTTGTTTCATTTCTCAAAGTTTTCAACCCTCAACAAGCTACAATCCTTCGCAGGATGCAAACACACGGTAACACTTCTCATCCTAACCGACTGTGACTCTGCAAGGACTGCTGCACAAGGTCAGCCACTGCGCCTTGGCTTGCGTCTCGTTATGGATAGCCGTTCTCATGGCCGCGCCTCACCCTGCGCTCGCACAAACCTCCGCCACTCGAATTCTGGACGCCTTCAACGGCCAGAAGGTTACGTCTGTCGAGCTTGCGGGCCGCCCCGGCCTTGATGACCGCGATCTCCTGCCGCTTCTGGAGCAACACGCCGGAGAGCCCTTCGACCGCGACAAAGTTGAGCATTCCGTGGCCGCCCTCAAAGCCACCGGAAAATTCCAGGATGTGCAGCTCAGCGTGCTTCCGGAAGTCGAGGGCGTACGCGTGCTGTTGATCCTCCAGCCGGGGCTCTACTTTGGAATCTATTCATTTCCCGGTGCCAAAAATTTCCCTTATTCCCGATTGCTTCAGGTCGCCAACTATCCCCCCGACGGCCCCTACAATCGCATTGATCCCGCCAACGCCTCACAGGCCTTGGTAAAGTTCTTTCAGCAGAACGGATATTTCCTCGCCACGGTCGATCCCCACATCGAGCCAGACGCCGCGCACGGCATCGTAAACGTCCGATTTGATATCACTCTCGGCCGCCATGCCAACTTCGGAACCGTCACTTTAGAGGGAGCTTCTCCCGCCCAGACCTCGCTCCTGCAAGCAAAGCTCAAGAGCAAACTGGCACGGCTTCGCAGCTCGGCCATTCGACAAGGCAAGTCCTACACCCTTAAGACCGTTCAAAACGCCACCGTCTACATGCAGAACGCGCTGGTCAAGCAGGACCGCCTCGGTGCCCAGGTGCAGATGGTCGGAGCCGAGTATGACCCTGCCACCAATCGCGCCAACATCAGCTTCCACGTCGCAGCCGGTCCTCTCGTACGAGTTCAGCTCACGGGTGCTCATGTCTGGAAGGCCACCCAGCGCCGCCTGCTCCCTGTCTACCAGCAGGTTGGTGTCGATGACGAACTGGTGCAGGAAGGACGCCGGAATCTGATCTCCCACTTCCAGTCCAAGGGATTCTTTGACGCCACGGTCGAAACCACCGTAAGCCATCAGGGAACCGGCGAAACCATCCAATACAAAATTGTTCGCGGTCCCAAGCACAAGGTCTCCACCGTCTCCATCGACGGCAACAAAACCCTCGGAGATCCACAGCTCCTCGCCCACGTCTCCGTCAAACAAGCCAAGTTTCTCTCGCGCGGACTTTACAGCGAAACCCTGCTCCGCTCCAGCGTCAAGAACCTTGAGGCCACTTACCACGCCGAGGGCTTCAGCTCCGTAAAGGTAACGACCAAGGTCGAAGGCAAAGGCAGCAACATCGACGTCACCTTCTTCGTCGACGAAGGTCCACGCGACATAGTGAGCGAGTTGAACGTTGTGGGCAACACCACCATGCCGATCGCCCAACTTGTGCCCAAGGGTCTCAAGCTCACCGCCGGCCAGCCCTACTCGCAAAGCAAAGCCAATGACGACCGCCGCAACATCACCGTCAAATACCTGGAGAGCGGATACCTGATCTCGTCCTTCCGCGAGGTCGTCAAAAGCGAGCGCGGCGCTCCTCACAATCTCACCGTCACCTACCAGATCACCGAGGGTCCAAAGGTAACCACCTCCAGCGTCGTCACCCTCGGAATCCTCCACACCCGCCAGCTCTTCATCGACCGTTCCTCCAAGTTCACCCTCCACGCGCCGCTCACCACCGGTGGCATGTTGACCGCTGAATCGCGTCTATACTCGCCCGGAATCTTCGATTGGGCCGAAGTCACGCCCCGCCGTCCCATCACCACCCAGACGCAGGAAGACGTCTTGGTCAAGGTGCACGAAGCGAAGCGCAACACCCTCACCTACGGTTTCGGCTTTGAAGTAGTCAATCGCGGAGGCAGCTTGCCCAGCGGAACCGTGGCCGTTCCCGGTCTTCCGCCCGTAGGCGTAAGCTCCAGCTTCGTAACCAGCGAGCAAACCTTCTGGGGACCGCGTGGGTCGGCGGAATACACCCGGCGAAACATCTTTGGCCTCGCCGAAAGCCTCACTCTCGGAACCCTCGACGGACGTCTCCTGCAACGTGCCTCCGCCAGCTTTCAGAATCCAAGCTTTCGCGGCACCAGCTTTGCCAGCAACCTGAACGCCAGCTTCGAGCACAACAGCGAAAATCCCGTCTTCACCGATCTCCTCGAAGTTGCTGGATTTCAGCTCCAAAAGCCGCTGAATCACAACAAGACGCAGAATCTCTTCCTGCGCTACAGCTACAGCTACACCCACATCACCAACCTCATCATCCCTGACCTCGTGCCCAACAGCGACCTCAACGTGCGCCTCTCAACTTTCTCCGCAACTTACTCGCGTGACACTCGCGACAGTCCTGTGGACGCCACCCGCGGCATCTATCAGAGTGTGGAAGCCGACGTGAATCCTCAATCCCTGGGCTCCAGCGTGGGCTTTGCCAAGCTCCTGGGGCAGACTGCAAGTTACAAGAAACTCCCCGGCTCGGTGGTTTGGGCCAACAGCGTCCGTCTCGGCTTTGACCCGCCATTTCCCAACAGTCACGTCCCACTCTCGCAGGAGTTCTTCTCCGGTGGCGGCAGCACCCTGCGCGGCTTTCCTCTCGACGGCGCGGGCCCGCAACGCAACATTCCAGTCTGCAGTGCCAATCAGACTCTGAACTGCCCGCAGATCGCGGTCCCCGACGGCGGACGCCAGCTCCTTATCGTCAACTCCGAATTTCGCATCCCACTCCCTATATACAAGGGACTCGGCGTTGCGGCCTTCTACGACGGCGGCAACGTTTTCAAGTCCATTGGGTTTCACGGTGAGTACACCAATACGGTCGGCGGAGGACTGCGCTATGCCACCCCGGTCGGTCCCATACGATTCGACATCGGCTACAACCTGAACTCGCCGCGAGGCGTCAGCTCAACTCAGTTCTTCGTCACCCTTGGTCAGGCGTTTTAAAGCACGGCATTCAAGAAGCAAGCATTTTTGAGGACGCAGTCATTTTGAACGGACTTCCTGATAATCCGCTGAACTCCGGGACAAATGATGTCATACCCGGCAGCCGCCGTCCCGCCCGCTGGCCTCGCATTGCCCTCTGGACTCTGGCGGTGTTGCTCGGCATCGTAGCCGTTGCCGTCATCGGAGCCTCTCTGCTCCTGCGCAGCCAGCGATTCCACAACTACGTGCTCACCCGTGTGCAGCAGGAGGCAAGCATCAGCCTCGGCGTCCCCGTCGAGTTGCAGAACTATACTCTGCACTTCAACGGAATCAATTCCACCGCCGATCTCTACGGCCTCACCGTCCACGGAGCCGCGCCCTACACCAATCCTCCGCTCCTGCAACTGCCTCATGCCCGAATCGGCGCCCGCATCGTCTCCCTTCTGCGCCAGAAGTGGTATCTCAGCGAACTCCTCGTCGATAGCCCCATCGTGCAGCTTCGCGTAGACTCCGACGGCACCAGCAATCTTCCCCGCTCCCACGGAAACTCCAACGGCGTGCAGCCGCTCTTCGATCTCGCCATCCGCCACGCTCAGCTCACCGGCGGCCAAATCTATTACAACGACCGCCAGAACTCGCTCGACGCCGATTTCCGTAACCTCGCTCTCAATGCCGCCTTTGACCCCTCGCGCAATCTCTACGCAGGCCAGCTCGCGTATTCCGACGCGCAACTACGAAGCGGTGCCTTTGAGCCGATTCCCCACGCTCTCAGCCTACAGTTTGAGATGACTCCCTCGCACCTCGATCTCCGCCAGGCCGAATTGCGCAGCGGAAGATCCACCCTGGCCTTCACCGCCACCGTCGACGATTTCAGCAATCCACGCGCTACCGCCATCTACCACTCATCCGTCGATGCCTCGGACCTTCGCCGCATCTTGCACCTTGCGCAACTTCCCACCGGCCTCCTACAACTTGACGGACACGCCGCCTACATTCCCAACCCCGCCCAGCCCGCTCTCAATGCGCTCACCCTCGAAGGCACCTTGCGCAGCGACCGCCTCGATTTTTCGCTGCCCGGGGTGCCGAATAATAACGCTACGCCGAATAACGGAGCTCAGCCCCTGCGCACCCAGGCCCGCGCCATTCGCGCATCATATGCCCTATCCAATGGCAACGCCGAACTCCGCTCCCTCACCGCTTCCCTGCTCTCCGGAACCCTTGACGCCCAGGCATCGCTCCGCAATCTGACCGCCGAGCAGCTCGGCACCGCTCATCTCAAGCTCAGCGGAATCTCACTCGCCGATCTCAAGCAGCTCGCCGCCCCTGCCGCAGCCAACAATCTCGTCCTCGGCGGAACCGTGCAGGCCACCTCCGACGCATCCTGGAAGGGTTCGCTTCGCACCCTCCTGGCCACAGCCGACGCCTTCATCGACGCTTCGGCCCGAGCGCCGCAGCCGGAGGGCCGCCTTGGGCCCGTACCCAGTTGCGAAGCTCCTTGCGCTTCGCCCAGCACGATTCCCATCGCCGGTCAGCTTCACGCTGCTTTCCGCAACAGCGATCAGCAACTCACCCTCCGCCAGAGCTTTCTACGCACCCCGCGCACCACCCTCACCTTCGATGGCACCGCCGGTCAGCATTCGCAAATGAACCTCTCCGCCAACGCCTCGGATCTCCACGAACTCGAGTCCATCGCCGCCATCTTCAGCCCGCCTGCCCAGCCGCTCGCGCTCTATGGCACTGCTTCGTTCGCCGGAACCCTCTCTGGCTCCATCTCCGCGCCGCATCTGCAAGGCCAGCTCAGCGCTTCCAACCTTCACCTGCGTGGTACCCCGTGGAAACTCCTGCACGCTCATCTCGACGCAACTCCCGCCGCCTTGGAGATCCAATCCGGAGAGCTTTCGCCTCAACCCGCCAAAGGTGTTCCCCCCGGTGACATCACCTTCAGTGGTCGTGCCCAGCTCGCCCACTGGCGTTTCACCCCTGACTCTCCCATCCAGCTCGCCCTTAACGCCCAGCGTCTGGATGCTTCGCAACTCTCGCACCTCGTCGGTCTCACCACTCCCGTCAGCGGAACCCTCAACGCCCAGTTGCAACTCCACGGCTCCGCCCTCAGCCCTATCGGCCAGGGAAACCTCACTCTCCTTCACGCCTCTGTCACCGGAGAGCCCATCCAGTCTGTCGCCGTGAGCTTCAACGGAGATGGCACCGCCCTTCACGCCAATGTGAACCTCTCCATGCCCGCTGGCCTCGCCTCCGCCGTGCTTACCTACAACCCCAAGCAGCGCAGCTACCAGGCGCAGCTTCAGGCCCACAACCTTCAGCTTGATCGCCTCCAAACGGTCAAATCTCGCAATCTCGCCATCGCCGGAGCCATGAACCTGGATGCCACCGGCAGCGGCACTCTCGACGATCCGCAGCTCACCGCAACCCTCCAGATTCCGCAGCTCCACGCTCATGGCGAAGTCCTCGACAACCTCGCGCTTCACGCCGACGTCGCCCGCCACCTAGCAACTCTCACCCTGCAAACTCGCGCTCTCAATACCCAGCTCACCGGCCACGCCACCGTGCAACTCACCGGAGACTTCCAGGCCGAAGCCAACTTGGATTCCCAGCCGATTCCGTTGCAACCGATCTTTGCCGCCTATGCGCCCGATCAAACCTCCGGCGTCACAGGACAAACCGAGTTGCACGCCACCCTGCGCGGCCCTCTGCGCCATCGCGAGCTCATCGAGGCCCACCTCATCGTTCCCGAGCTCAACCTTCAGTATCAAAAGTCCGTCGCCCTGGCGCTCACCGCTCCTATCCACGCCGACTACGTCAACGGAGTGCTGAACCTCCAGCGCACCGGCCTTCGTGGCACCGGAACCGATCTGCAGTTCCAGGGCTCCGTGCCGGTCCTGGATCGCAGCAAGCCAATGGCGCTCTTGCTCCTGGGCTCGGTCGATCTCCAACTGGCCCAGCTCTTCGATCCCGATGTGACCAGCTCCGGTCAGCTCCGCTTCAACATCAATTCCTACGGAGCTCGCAGCGATCTCAACCTGCAGGGGGCCGTGCAGATCGTCAACGCAAACTTCGCCATCGCCGGTGCGCCCTTGGGAGTTTCCAACGCCACCGGAACTCTCGCGCTCACTCCTGACCGCCTCAACATCACCAACTTTTCGGCCACCATGGGCGGCGGAAAAGTCACTGCCCGGGGCGGACTTCTCTTCCGTCCCGCATTGCAATTTGACGTGGTCCTCTCCGGCCAAGGCATCCGCATGTTGTATCCCGACGGAGTTCGTCAGGGATTGAGCGCCGACCTCACCCTCACCGGAAACCCTGCGCAAGCTACTCTGCGCGGACAGGTCAACGTCGATCAACTCTCCTTTACCCCGGACTTCGACCTGTCGAGTCTTTCTTCCTTCGGCAACGGCGTCGAGGAACCTCCCTCGCGAGGCTTTGCCGCCAATCTTCAGCTCAACGTCGCCCTGCGCTCCAGCCAGAACGTGAACCTCGTGAGCCGCACCATGAGCGCCAGTGGAGCGGCCAACCTGCGCGTCACCGGAACCGCTGCCCAACCCGTCGTTCTAGGACGCATCAACCTCACCTCCGGCGACCTGCTCTTCCAGGGAAACCGCTACGTGTTGCAAAGTGCTGTCGTCGACTTTGTGAACCCTTCGCGCACCGATCCCAACGTCAACGCCTCCGTCACCACCACCATCCAGCAATACAACATCGGCATACGCTTTGAAGGTCCGGTCGACCAGCTCCGCGCCTCTTACTCATCCAACCCTGCGCTGCCACCCGCCGACATCATCAACCTCATTGCCTTCGGAAAAACTCAGGAAGCCGCCAACGCCACCGCCACCACGGCCAACCAGACCGCCGAACAGAGTATTGCCTCGGCCGTCAGCGGACAGGTCACCAGCCGCCTCCAGAAGATCGCCGGCCTCTCCTATCTCTCCGTGGACCCAACCCTCGGCAAC
>Ga0181520_10000351_pt1 | contig 102350 bp, 75 predicted proteins | sample PEATcosm2014_Bin_29_FD_132451 | JGI IMG/M metagenome (GOLD analysis project Ga0181520, IMG submission 132451) | Peatland microbial communities from MTU Mesocosm Facility, Houghton, MI, USA - PEATcosm2014_Bin02_30_metaG | ecosystem: Environmental > Terrestrial > Soil > Wetlands > Peat | place...
GCGTCCGTCGCAGACACCAGCGACTTACTTCAAACGGCCCTATCGGGACTGCCCCGGCAAGAAGTCTGAGGACAGCACACCCGTGTCGCGCCGGGGCAGTCCCGATAGGGATCTATCGTTTATAGGGATGAAGAGGCCGATCGTTGCCAGAGGTTCTGATTTACCTTCGCTTCATCATCCATCCGAGGAATGTCCCTGCGGTGAGACCCACCGCGAACGTCGCCGCAACAGTTAATCCAGGATTGCGCTGCAGGCGGCGGGTCGTGTCATTCAGAAAATCTTCAGCAGCATCACCGCCGTGCTTAGCGGTTCGCCTCACAAATTCCACGCCATCTCCTATCGCATCGGCAATCGCTCCTGTTGCGCAACAAGCCTGGTGAGCCGATTCGGCGATGTGTTCGGCCGCTTTATCCACTGCAGTTTGTGACATGGAACCCTCCTCTGCCCTTTGCGGGGCGGTGTTGATGCATTCTCCATCGGCCGCCGACGCGTTACTCGACTGGTGTATCGCCCGTGGCATCGAACGTTGCGTCTGCCGGAATCAGGGTGATGGAGACGATTTTTCCGTTCTGAGAGCCCGTATACACCCTGATTCGCGTTGAATCGATTCCCTTTTCGCCAACCAGGTAGGCCTTTGTATTGACCGCGCGCTCACTCGCAAGTTTTTGACTGTCCTTCTCATTGCTGTCAGCGTTTCCAACGATGGCCAGACTCGCGTCGGAGCTACGCTGCAGGGTGAGTGCGACCTCATCCAGGCATGCCTTCGCTTCGTTGTCCACGCGTACGGGACGCCGAAGATCCCTATCGAAGTGGGCCGAGCATAGCTCGCTGGTTGTTGGCTTGGGCGCAACCACTGGAGCCTCAATCGTGACTGAAGTTGCGCTCGAAGCAGTCTGCCCCTTGTCGTCGGCCACATTGCAGGTGACGGCGATGACTCCCGTCGGCGCGCCTGTGGTTGTGAGTGTGGCAGTCGAGCTGGTTCCGCTCACGGAGCCGGAAGTCGAACTATAACTGTAAGTCAACGGTCGATTCTGCGGGCTGACGCCGATGGATGTGATCGTGGAGGCGCCGCCGGGGACCACAACGGAAGGACTGGCCGTGCAACTGATGGTCGGCGGTTCAAACGCCTTGACCGCATAGGGCGTGGTGCAATCCGCACTCTCGCCGGCCTTGTCGCCTTCAGAGACGTGGCCCTTCAATGTGTATGCGCCGGGAGCTGCACCGCTGGTGTCGATGCTTGCCGTGCTCGAGGTTCCAGAGACTGTTCCCCCGTCGACTGACCATGTGTAGACGGCCGTCTTCGCGGGGTCCAGATTGATGGCGGTGCCTGAAACGGCAATGGCGGTTCCGGGGTAAACGCTCGCGGGGTTGACGAAACAGGAATAGGTTACGGGCGGCAACTCGGCAACATGCGGATTTCCGCCGAAACGGAAAACGATTCCGGAAGACAGGCGCATGTCGTTCTGCGTTGCGGCCGATCCTGTCGTGTAACTCGTAAATCTGGTCATCAAGTATTCGGCTTGAATGATGCGGATGGCGAGATGATGGTGGACCCTGAGATCCAGGCCGCCACCTGCGGTCAAGGCAAACGCGGTCTGACTTGGAAGCAGTGTGCAACTGGATGTGCAATCGGTGAGTGTTACCTGGTTCGCATGCACGCCTCCAAACAGGGCTTGGACAAAGGGAGTGATCCTGTCGTACTTCCGGAACGAAAGGCGCGGACCGACGAGATATGAGAGAGCTGCCACGTTCGCATTGTTCACGTTGACGGTGGACGTATAGGCGCCCGTGAATCGCATCTGCGAGTTGGTGTAGGCGCCAAAGTCGACAACCAGCCCGAGGTGACGATTGAAGTTAAAAGCGATGGACGCGCTTCCGCCATTCATCCACATCAGCCGGTTTCCAACTGCCAGGGTTGGCACTGCACGCAAGTAGGAGTAGCCAAGGAATAGCTCGACTTTAGGAGTGCCCAGGTTCAAGCCGGCCGAATACGGAGAGGCTGCCCCCGACGAAGCTGACGGCATCGGAGCAGACGGCATTGCATCCGGTAATTCGGCGACGGAAGGGATGCTGGAAGCAACTGCCGAATCGCCCGCAGCGCCGACTGACGGCTTTGCCGCGTCCTCGGCACGGAGGCTGAACCCAGACATTAAGAAAACAGCAAATGCCACTGTCGCAATCATTTTTGTGGTCGATCTCATCGTCGCCTCCCGAACTGCGCGTCGCGATCATTAATAAGCTGAGCGCCGGGTTAACTCGACGCGAATAGTACATGCAAAACACCGCATTGCCAGAGCCCGGCTGAGACCGCCCCGGCGGGCGGCCTCAGCTAAGGCCTTACGGAGCAGGAGTGTTGATGACGGTGTTCACCAGTGTGGTCGACGCACCCAGAGCAATCAGTCTGCCGTCGATCGTCGTTATCGCGACAACTCCGGCAGTCGAAACCGAGATCCCCGCTTGAGAGATGATGGTTCCCTCGAACGTCCCGCCTCCGGCGGCATTGATCGTCGCGGCGCTCCCTACCTGCCAGTAGACGTTGCCGGCCTTGGCGCCGCCGGTCAGGATGACACTTCGAGCGTTCGCCGCCTCGCCCACGGTGAGAGCTGATCCGATCTGGAAGACCCAGGTTGCATTGGGATCCCCCTTGGCGTCGAGAGTAAGATTTCCCGCCGTTATGCCAACCGTGGTTGCGTTTGTGTAGATGCCAGGGTAGATGGTTGTATTGCCCAACTCCGCTGCCAGAACGCCGGTTGAGGGAAGGCCCTTAAGTGTGTTGTAAGCGGTTGTAGCTTCGGCCAAGGCTTCCGTTGCGTCGGCGTCTGTAGCGGCGGTTCCTTCAAGCGGGCACTCAGTGGTAGGAGGCGGCGTGGCAGTGTCAATGACTCCATTCACTTGTCCAATGTTGAGTGGCGTTTCCGTATACGAGCATGGCCATACGGCGCCAACAATCGGAAGGCTGGTATCGTGGAATCCGGTAATCAGAGTCGAGCTGCCCGTGGTCCCGATATCTCCATTGACCACCGTTTCGATCCCTTGGTTGGTCATCCCGGCGGCGCCGCCAAAGCCGCCAAAGAGCGATATGATCGGTCCCAGGACCACTGGCGGTGGAACCGCTGCCGCGCCGGTGGTAAAGCTCCAGGGATTGGGAGCCCCGGTGTTCCCCAATGGATTGCCTGCCAGGTCCGTCGCTCCATTGGTCACCGTGGCGATATAGGTGGTGCTGGCGGTCAGCGGAGCTGTGGGCGTGAAGGTTGCGATGAAACCAACCGCATCGTAGGAAACCGTTCCAACTACCGCAATTCCTCCCGGCCCGGCAAGCGTGAAGGTGGCCGTGGTTATCGTGAGCGGGTTCATCGCCTCGGTGAAGGTCGCACTGACTGCCTGATTGAGAGGCACATTTGCGGCTGCGTTCGCCGGGACTGTCGAGACGATCTCCGGCGAAACAACGGCTGGAACCGTACCGGTTGTAAATGTCCAGACGTAGTTGTTGGCCAGTCCGGTGCCCGCCAGGTCTTGAGCCCCGGTGGTGATCGTGGCCGTAAACGTGGTGCTCGCCGCAAGATCCGCTGTAGGTGTGAACGTCAGCGAATCGCTAATGGCAGAGTAAGCAACCAGCCCTAATACGGGCGTGGCGCCCGGTCCAGTCAGCGTGAAGGTTGTCGAATTGATCGTCGCTGGGTCCATCGGCTCACTGAATGTTGCGCTGACGATCTGATTGAAAGGCACGTTCGTGGCTAAGTCGGCGGGGATGGTCGAGATCACCGTCGGCGGTACGGCAATTGGGAGGGCAGCGGTGGTGAAGGTCCAGACGTAGTTGCTGGCCAGCCCGATGCCTGCCAGGTCCTCAGCCCCGGTGGTGATTGTGGCGGTGTATTCGGTGGTGGGTGCAAGGTCGTTAGTTGGAACGAATGTCGCTGTCGAGCCGGCTGGGACATAGGTGACAGTTCCAGTTACGACAGTCCCGCTCGTTGTCTCCTTCAGCGTGAAGGTTGTCGTGTCGATCGTGTCCGGGGTCATCGCCACACTGAAGGTTGCACTGAGGGCCTGGTTGATGGGCACGTCAACGGCCCCATTGACTGGCACCGTTGCAATGACCGTGGGCGGGGTGGGAGCCGGAGCTGTTCTGAAGCTCCACACGTAATTGCTGGCCAGCGACTGGCCCGCCAAATCCTGGGCTCCAGTGCCAATGGTGGCTGTAAAGACTGTGTTGGTGGCAAGATCAGCCGCCGGTGTGAACGTTGCGACGGCGCCCGAGCAGGCGATGGTTCCGGGGACGGGAGTCGCGCCGGGGCCAGTTACTGTGAACGCTGTGGCAGGAAACGCCGGGCAGTTCATCGCCTCATTAAAGGAGGCGCTAAGCACCTGGTTAACCGGCACACCCGTGGCTGTATTCACAGGGATCGTCGAAACCACCAGAGGCGGCGGGGTAATCGTTGTAAAGGTCCACACGTAGTTGCTGGCCAGAGGAGTGCCCCCCAGGCTCGTAACTCCGGTTGTGATGGTAGCCGTGTAATTGGTACTGGTGGCGAGAGCGGCGCTTGGCGTAAACGTCGCTACTCCACTGGCGTAGGTCACGGTTCCATTTACGGCAGCGCCGCCTGTTACCGACAGCGTGAAGGTTGTGGCGCTGACTGTAGCGGAGGCCATCGGCTCGCTAAAGGTCGCGCTCAGCACCTGACCGATGGGCACATTTGCGGCTCCATTCGCAGGGATGGTCGACAGCACGGCAGGTGGCGGGGTGATGGTAGTAAAGGACCACACGTAGGGGCCGATCAGTTCGGCGCCGCCCGGGCTCGAGACCCCGGTGGTGAGCGTGGCCGTATAGGTGGTTCCATATGCCAGATCGGCGGACGGCGTGAAGGTCGCAGTTGTGCCGCTGTACCCAACGGTTCCAGCCACTGCAGTCCCGTCCGGCCCCGTCACCGTGAAGGTGGAGGTGGTAATCGAGGCTGAGTTCATCGCCATACTGAATGTCGCGGTGACGGTTGTATTAATGACGACACCGGTAGCACCCTGAGCGGGAGTTACAGATATGACGCCTGGAAGACTTACTGTTTCTTGGCCGCAACCGGCAACAAAGACGACCAGAAGAGCCGCCAGAAAGCACGTGAAAACAGTCCGATATCTGCGCATATGTATCCCCCATCCAACTGTGGTGGCACGGCGTCCAAAGCTCATGGTCTTGGTGGCTCGACGTCGCGTGCCGACACACACGAATCACCCCACAATAGCAACGAAGAAATTGACAGGGCTGTTCACAATAGCTCACTTCCGGAGAAAAATGACGAAAGTAACTTTTTGCGCCTCAATTGGAATCGACCACTGATTTGATTGATCTGACTAGACGGGCCGGATCAATCTTCGCCGCACATGCAGTTCGGGACGGGATTGAAATATCACTGCATATTGAGCAATCTTGACCAGTCGTCGGGAGCCAGTTTGCTGCACAGTTCACGCGGGGCATACATCTGCCTGGCCGCGTTGCTCCAGTTTTCGCGGTCATTTTATTCAAGGAGGGCGCTATGTCCCACCTTACGATTGCGCTGTTAGTCGTGGGCGCCATTGTCCTCGTTCTTGGCACGATTATGGTTATCAGAATGCGCCTGCGGAATCGCTGGGAAGAGATGGCGCCATTCCGCAATTATTTTGGGACTGAGTATGACCGCGATCTCCTCAGGCAAAGCTCCTGGTGCGATGGAGAAAACCTATATGCGCTTCAAACTCAAGTGAACGTACTCAACATTCGCGACCGGGGCGCTTCAAAGCGGCATTCAAGCGGCAGCGGCACAACCTGGCGGAATCGCGACCGGGATTGAGCCGGGAGTGATTCACGCTGCAATGGCGGTTATCGATTCCCTCTGGTTTTCTCAAGGCCACATCCACTCCACGCAGTGTGCGATATTGGCCAGTGTTCATGCGCCGGGACGCTCATGATGGATCGTGAGCAGGTTTCTCCCCGCCGTAGAAGCCTCGCCCATTAACCAATTGCCATCGCGGAGATTCCGCCCAGGAGAACACAATGCTCAATCAATTCAGCGAAACCCAGATCGTCACCGCAGTAGTAGTCCTCGTCTTCCTCGTTATCGTCGCGGTTGTAGGCTTCGAGCATCGCCGCAGAACCCGTACTAAGGCATTCCGAAATCGGTTCGGATCGGAATACGACCGCGCAGTTCTGGAGCATGGCTCTGGCCGCAAGGCCGAAGCCAAGCTGGCCGATCGTGAGACTCGCGTAGACGCGCTGAGGATCCGTGAACTCGGCGCCACCGAGCGAGTGCGCTTCATTGCCGAGTGGCAGACCGTGCAATCACGCTTTGTCGACCATCCCCAGGCCGCAGTTACTGAAGCCAACGACTTGATCTCTGCGCTTCTTGAAGCACGCGGCTATCCCAAAGACAACTTTGAACAGCGCGCCGCGGATATTTCAGTCAGCCATCCTCGCGTGATGGAGGACTACCGCGTGGCACACGCCATTGCAGTGAGGCCTGGCCGGGTTGACGCAACTACTGAAGAGCTGCGCACCGCCATGATCAAATACCGAGCCATCTTCGACGAACTCGTTCAGGTACAAAAACCCCAAGAGAACAAATCGGCCGCATAACGCGAAGGGCATCCAGATCGAATGGATGCCCTCGAGGATTACAAATGTGGCTATTCGAGAAGATAATCCGACGCGTTCGGCCCGTCCTTTTCGAGACGGACGCGTGCCTCATCGCTGGTGAGCCCTTTCGAGACGATGTCCCCGGCCGGCCTCGGCGTCAGGCTGGGCGGTGTGGCGGCGACAACACTCGTTGCACTCAAAACAGTTCCCCCGTCCGTCTGTTTTCCCCAACCACCTCTTCGCGGAATGCCTTGCCGGAATCTCGTCGCTGGCATCAGGCTTGGCTGAATGCAGAAGCAGGATGGGACATTGAACGAGCTTTACTACCTTTTCGGCAATCGACCCGATGATCAGCGGATGCCAGCCCGAGATGCCGGGTGTGGAGATCGCGACCATGTCGACGGGCTCGCGTTCTACTACCTCCATGATGTTCCCGGCGATATCGTTGCCAGTTTCGACACTGGAGGTTGACTTCACTCCCCTGGACACGAGAGCTGCATGGCATTTCGCCAGATGCCGCGCCGCAAGGGATTTTGCATCCTGAAAGAATTTGGTCTCAGGAACGAAGTCAGGAAGTGTTGAGGCAGGAAACAAGAGTTTCACAGACACCTGACCGCGCCTGAGCACAACTGCTCACGCTTGCGATAGACGCGATTCAGGGACGCTGGTCTCGCGGTTGATTGGATTGCTCGCCGGATCCATTATCCGCATCCTCAATCTTGCCCAGGGCACTTTCAAGCTTGCCTTTCGCCTGCTGCGCGAGCCCCTTGATCTGGAGAGGCGTGTTGCCAGTCAATCCACCCACTTTACGCTTGGCGCTTCCGACTGCTTCGTCGATCATGCCGTTCGCTCGATCTCTGTTCATGGTCCCACCTCCGTGGATTCAACTTTGTGCAGTTTCGACGAAAGCACCGAAATGCTTCCTCGGTGCCTCGATCAAAGATTATGTAGAGCATTCGCTGCCGAGAGACGTGTCAGGTGCTCGATCTTACGGAATGGGCCAGCACATTGAGCACTAACCCTGGCAACTGGGTCGTTCGACTGTTTACTCAGAGCGGCGTGATTCCTGCTACTTTTTGCCGCCAGCTTCGTGACCGCGCCCATCGCGCACTTCATTTCCCTTGAATTGGTCGGGGGATCTCCGTTGCGCCGCGGGCTTATCGCCAACTTTAGGCATGTCTCCGCTGTAGCCGTGGTGTGGATCGAAAGAGTTGTCGACCTTGCCCTGAAAGTCGTTGGAGCCATGAAACCACGGACCAACACCAATGAAAACGCCGCCGTTAAACCATTCCGGACCGTAGTAGCCGTCGGGGACGCAGTTATAGGGAGCGTAGTCATAGTAACCGTAAGGGCAATCGGGGGCGACTCCGATTTCGACAGCGACCTGAGCCGCTGCCTTGGGGGCGCAAGGTGCTATGGCAAATGCGGCGACCGCTGTTAACGCAAGAAACTTGATCCTGTTCACGAATTCTCCTCACAATGGTTGCGGCAATCATTTGCCTGCTTCAACCTTTCGTGAGCGTAGCGGCTCAAGTCATGTGAGTCTGAGCAGTATCGATCACTCCCGGAGCAATCGATACAATTCACAACTATGCCAGTTTGGTTGTGTGACTTCATTCTCGTGCTAGAAGTGAGCCGCTGATACGGCTGAACGAAAGGCACTGGAAAACATTCCAGTGCTTCAACTGGGAGGCTTCATCTTGGAATCAGAGGAGGCAGGCTGGCGGACTTTACGGCGTTGACCGCCGCGATTCGACAAGTCCCGAACCGGTTCTTCAGGAACGCGTAAGGCGCAGTAAAAAATACACAGGATCATTGCCATTTGCAGGATCGTCATAGCTCCCTCCCCCGGCCACCTCTGGATAACATAGGCGCTTCTTTGAGCACCAGCGTTCGGTTGAGAGGTTCGACAACCGAGTACCGAATCGAACTGCCGCAATAAATACAGCTTGTTGTCCGCTCGAGACTGCTGGAGCAGTAAAGTGGCTGGGGAAAGGCCCGCAGGCACTCGGGGCAGGCAATCGACACGCATGCCTCTTTAAAAGTATCGAGTAGGTCTCGTTGAAACAGGAGAGGCAACGCAACGCGAGCCGGAAGCGGAGCTCGCCGCACCTTGAACTTCAAGCCTTCGATGATCTGCAATAGAGCGCCCATGCTGCTTCCTTTCTGATAGAAAGCGTCGGCGGCTACGCCGGATGGCACTTCGTGGCCAGAGAACGCGCCGCTCATGGCAATTACTTCCATCGAGGGAAATCGGCGGTGGACCACCCGCAGGAGCTCGAATCCGCTCATGCCCGGCATGTTGAGATCAGAAAGGAGAATGTCGGGAATTTCGTTCCGCAACGCTCGGAGCGCTGAAAATCCGTCCTGAGCGGTTCGCACCGAATATCCAATCTCCGCAAGCAGGTGCGAGATCGAAGCTCGAGTCGCGGGCTCATCTTCAACGATGAGCAGGCTCGTTTTTGTACTGGGCATTCTCCTCCTCACCAAGGACTGAAAGAGGTTAGTTGGAGGAGTGTCCCATGCAGGAAATCGCAAAGCTGTTCATTCTTGCACAGGTTTGTGAAGAAACTTTGGCTGGCTTAAAGTCAACCCTCCTCGAAGCCGGGAATAGCCGGCTTTTCGGCGTTGTTGCCGGCAGGCGATCATGAAGAATCACGCAAAGCAGAGACTTTTGCACACGGTTGCTGCCGCTGCATTATGCGGCCCCGGCACTCATTCTCGACTATTCCCATCCTCGCCCATGATCGGTTACGCTAACCGTCCTCTGACCCGTTCAGGGTCGTGCTTCCGGCATGAGTTTATTTTGACTCCCCAGCCGTTCCCAACGCCGCATGTGGCCAGCCGTCCTTCCAAATCAGAGTTGAGATCTGTAGCGCTGGTTTGCCGGTGAAAGCGTCGTAGGCGTGAAACACGATGATGTCTCCTTCGGGCCGCAGCAGAATCGACTCACCTCCGGGGCCGAGCCAGCGACTGTTGGCACTCAGCAGTTGTGTTCCGCCGCCTTCCAACATCGGCTTGCCGTCAGCATCCACATAGGGTCCCGTCACATGACGTGAGCGGCCCACCATGGTGCGGTATGTGCTGTGCGTTCCCCGGCAGCAGAGATCGAACGAAACAAACAGGTAGAAGTAGTTCTCGTGGCGCACAATGAAAGGCGCTTCAATGGCTTCCCAATCGGGCGGCAAACCTGGCTTCGCAGGCTCGGCGCCGTCAGGCTTGGCTCTGGAAGCAAGCGGGTAAGTGGTTCTGTCGGCGGCATCGGTCTTGCCGGTCTCGACGTCAATGCGGCGCATTTTTATGCCGCTCCAGAAACTGCCGAAACTCAGCCATGGAGTGCCGTTCTCATCGAAAACAATGTTGGGATCGATGGCATTGAAGTCGTCAGCCGCGGTGGATTTGAGAACCAGCCCTTCATCGTACCAGTGGTATTTGGGGCTCGTGGGATCGAGCGTGTCGTTTGTCGCCAACGCGATGCCCGAAGTGTTCACGCCGAAGGCCGAATAGGCATAGTAAAGGTGGAATTTCCCGCTGAAGAAAGAGATGTCGGGGGCCCAAAGCTCCCTGGTCTTTGGACTCACCTCGCGAATCCACGCAGGAATTTCGTCGAACACGTGGCCACAGTATTTCCAGTCAGTTAGATTGGTTGAGCAGCGGATGGGGAATTGCCCACCGCCGGGCGCGGCGCCAGTCGCGAAGACATAATAGTTTCCGCCTTCACGCGCTATTGAAGGATCGTGAGTCATTGGATAATCGCCCGTAAGGGTGAGAGGCGTGGGCACCTGGCCAATAGCCGGCGTGGCAATAAGAAGGGCAAGAGCGGCAGAAAAAGAATGAAGGAATCGCATGCGCACCTTTTTGTTCCGATCGCAGGAACCGGCCACTGCCTCAGCGGCAACGCGCCGTCTAGTCTGGGCGGCAGCATCGCCGGCCCGGTTATTCGATATACGGCCAGCCATCGGATGTAAAGCCCAAGCGGTTAATGCCCACCGTGGGCGTTCCGTTGTTGTTGCCGTCGTAGTAGTGGTAGACGATGGTAGGCAGTGATTTTGAACCGTCGCTGCCGGTGTCAGTAAAAACGCTGGCGCCGCCGGGCCCGTCAATGTTGGCGTGCGCGCTGATCAGAATCGTTCCGCCGCCTGAAGTCAGATCGATGCCGCCGCGATCGACGAATGGACCGGTGGGCGATGTCGAGCGGCCAACAATTTCGCGATATGTGCTGGCCGTACCCTGGCAGCAGACGTCGGTGGGTGCGAAGTAGTAGTAGTACTGCGTGCCATTGAAGACGTACGGGTAAATGAAGGGCCCTTCTTCTCCGGCGGCACGATAGGCAACCTTGGTCCAGGTGCTGGAATCGCTTGAAACCGGGAGGCCGATCATCGCGTTGGATGTGGCAATCGATGGATCCTGAATTTGCAGCACGCGAATGCCGTCAGACCACGATCCGTAGACCAGCCACCAGTTGCCTGCAAAGTCGATGAAGGGCGAAGGATCGATCGCATTCCAGGTTGTGCCCGTGGTAAATCCCCACGGATTGGGTGACGGAACCGCGCTGGTTGTATTCGTCCATGAAGTAACGACATAACCCATATCAGTCCAAGGGCCGTAAGCCTTAGAACTGGTGGCGAGACCGATGACTGCTTCAGCGCCCGTGGAAGGCTGGTAAGGAATTGCGTAGTACTGATAGTAGGTTCCGTTGGCGTAGAGCACGTCGGGCGCCCACACGTCGGTGTTCTTGCCGCCATTATCGGCGAGCGGAGTCTGCAACCCGGTCCATGAAGCAAAATCGGGACCGATGATCGGGCAATGATTGTCGTCAGTAATCCAAAAGCCGCCTTCATTTTGCGTGCACGCGCCGTTTGGCGTTGAAAGCGTCGTGTATGTAAAAGTGCTCAGGTCAGTGGAGTAGGCAATGGTCTGATGCGTTCCATACATCCAGTAAATGTGTGTTGCGGGGTCTTGAAGCATGAAGGGGTCGTGCACGTAGATGCCGGTTCCCGACACGCTCATGGGTGCCGGATATGCCGCGTTGCCCGTTGATGTCAGGGTCCATTCCTGGCAAGTGCAGCCTGGTCCGGAAGCGCCCCGCGAGCCTTGATCGATAGTGGCGGAGGTGCTGGTTCCTGAGTTTGCATCCTCGAGATACAGGCCGCTGTTCTCATTCCGGACGAGGTAATTGCCGTCGCCAAGCAGATAAAACTGCCAGAGATGATCGTTGGTTCCGTTGTCGGCATATTGCAGCACCTGCGCGCCGGCCGATGTCGATGCATTGCTTATGCCCATCACCTGGTGAGTAAGTAAGTTTTCGACGTTGTAAGAGTTGTCTCCCAGAGGAATGAAATGCCAGTCGATGTCCGCGGTTGTAGTCGTGGCAGATTCCTGCGCCACGCTGGATCCGGCCGCCTGGCTTTGACCAGAGATGCCCAGCACCATACTGCTGGCGGCGTTGGTGAATGTGTATTGGTTGGTATCGCTAACAGAAGTCTGCGTACCCATGTCGTAAGTAGTGGTTCCGCCGCCTCCGCCGCCGCCTCCGCCGCCCGAACCGGAACCGCTCCCACAGCCGGCAATACTAACAAGCGCCACAAATACAGCTCCAAGAGCCGCTGTGAATTGAAAGTAATATCTCATTCGATAACTCCCGGCTTGGATGGAGGTAAGTGAATCTGTAGAGCCGCACACAACTCCCTTATGGCGCATGAACCGCCAGGGGTGCGTCCCGGCTCGCATGATGCGAGCCGGGGGCTATGCGGCATCAATAATCGATCTTTAAGTGGAACTGTACGTTTCTCGGCCCTTCCTGCAATCCGCCGATCTGTCCGACGTTTAGAGTGGCAGAGTTCAGATTTGAAACGGGCCTGGTGAACTCGTGGCGGTTGAAGGCGTCGAACATCTCACCCCTGAAGTCAATTTTGAATCTTTCGTTGATGGGAAAGACCTTCGAGATTCCGAAGTCCTCGTTGTTGTAGCCGAAGCCTCGAATGTCTGACGAGTTACGCGGCATGGTGCCGAAGCGCCATGGGTTGCCCTCTCCCGATGCGCCAACTCCATTGGGATCGCGATTGGTGAAGAGGTTGGGATCGTAGAACGCGGCGCAGTTAAAGTAGCCGGTCTCGCAGGCTGTAGCGTTTGAAGTTGAGTTAAAGAGCAGCGGATTTTTGTACGCCGAGTTCTTCACCGGTTGTCCCGCAACGCGATCGAAGCGGACGCTGGAGTTCTTGCCCGGAATTCCGGTGGCGCCGAAGATGCTGATCGGCTGTCCGCTCTCGTAGTGCTGAATGCCGCTGATGCTCCAATTGCTGATCAGCATGCTTACCGGCTTAGGAGTACCGGCAAGGAAGTGCTTACCATTGCCGACAGGAAGTTCGTAGATGTAGCTCACTACGAAGTTGTTAGGAATGTCTTCGGCGCTTACAGCTTTTTCACCGCGCAGGTTTTCAGGGTCCTGCACAGCACCGCCGTTCTGCAGCGTGCTCCAGTACGGCTGAATCACGTCAGCGTCAGTGAGCGTCTTTGAGAAGGTGTACGAAGCAAGAATGTTCAGACCGTTGTGGAAGCGCTGTTCCAGCTTGGCTTCAAGCGCTTCGTAAGTTGACTGCCCGAGATTCTGCAGATAGCTGTCCATGTTGATGTATGTGATTTGCGGGAACGGGCGCAATGCCTGTGCCTCAGAGACGCCCCATGCCCAGGTGCAGGTTGGGGGGCCGGCCTGGCATGTGAAGTTGCTGTAGGGCTCCATCGGCGGACCGTTCCAGCCGGCCGGCCCAGGAGCAGCCGCCCACCAGTTCAGCCAGTCACCGAGCGCCATGTCCTTGTCGGGCATGTCGTTGAAGAAGTCGAGCATGGCATGTAGGTGGGTCGCGTGATTTCCCAAATAGCCGAGAGTCGCGAACAGGTGCGGCTTGATCTGGTACTGGGTTTCGAGCGCCCAGTTCTCCACCATGCCCGGGCGTCCGTTGCTCTTGGCGACGAAGTCCGCGCTTGTCTGGGTTCCATCAAGCTGGTTGGGGTCAAGGTCAGGCGAAGTGCTCAGGGCCTGCAGGCCGCTGTCAAGCGGCACGCCATCGAGCGGGTCGGGGGTGAAGAGATTTCCCTGCACTGTGAATCCCTGCACCGTTCCCTGGCCGTAGTCGGCATAGACGAGCGGCCCATAGTAGATTCCCGCACTGCCGCGAATCACGGCTTTGTGATTGAGAGCCTCGGGCTCCCACGCAAAGCCAACGCGAGGTTCGAAGTCCTTTTTGTAGACCGAACCCCAGGTTTCGTTCACGCTGCCGTTGCGGCCCGCGCCCTTACCGGCAAACACCAGCGCACCGAGAGCCTGGGGTAAGGTGCCGGCCTGGGTTGCCGCATCGGGCAACGTAGGATCCCAGATCGCAGTGTCTCCATCGGCTTCGTGCCGCGGCGTATCGTAGCTCCAGCGCAACCCGAAGTTGACGGTGAGGTTTGGCTGTACCTTCCACGTATCGCCAGCGAACAACGCAACATCATGCATGATCCAGCGAGGGGCGTGCAGGTCGTTGAGGTTGATTGCCGAGCCCGTCTCGCCAATCTCGAAGGCTGCGAACGAATTGCCGTCCTGCCCCCAGAAGTCTTCGTCAGAGGCGGTCTGGTTATCCCAGAACTGGAGGCAACCAGCGTTGCCGCTGCACGTGCCGCCAATGCGGCTCACCCATGAATACTGGTGATATTGCCCCTCGCCGCCCAGCACAAAGCTGTGCGAGCCCCGCTGCCAGTGGAGCATATCGTTGAGGGCAACAACGTTGTCGGTGTCTGTCGAATCTTCTTGCTGCCCCAGGCTGCCGAAAGTATTCCCGTAGAACTCAAACACCGGAAAATCGTCGCTGAATCCGTTGGGGATATTCAGCTTTTGATCCCAGTCTGTTCCCATCTGCGAAGCTTTCGACTTGTTGATATTCGCAGAGCGATTGCCGCCAATCGTCAAGGAGTTGAACAGGTTCGGCGTAATGATCCAATCCCATCCCGCGCGGACTAGCTTGCCCAGTTGGTTGACCGTTCCGCAGCAGGTTTGGATTGGTGGAGGCATGTTGGAGTTTCCGCCTGAGTCTGTGTTCTCGCGAGAACTCCAGAATCCCCACACCTTGTTTTTGGCCCCGATGCTTTCGTCGATGCGGAAGCTGTAGGCTGTGTTGGTGACTGTGCCCGGGCTGCGATATGCGTAGTTGTACGAACTGTTGCCAGAAACTTCTTGCTGCGCCAGTGGCATCAAGTACGTGCTGATGATGTTCGTTGCGACCGCGCTGGCGCGGCCAATGGGGATTTTATTGGTAGGCGCGCCGGTAACGACGTAGGCGCCCGGCCCTCCGGTTACGGTCTGGCCGAAGCCTGCATAACGGCAAGGCACGGTAGTGTTGTCGTACTGAGGATCGAAGATCTCACCCGCGTACACCGTCTCGCCGCAAGGAGAAGTTCCCAGACTGCCGCCCAGCAGCGACGAGAAATCGAAATACTGTCCATCGGCGCCCAGTTCGGCTGGCGTAGGCAACTGGCTGGTGATTGTGCCGCCGTAATTCTGCCGCCACTGTTCCCAGTTAAAGAAGAAGAAGCTCTTGTTTTTGCCGTTGTAGAGTTTCGGAAAAAGAATCGGGCCGCCCAGGTTGCCACCGTAATCGTTCTTGGTGTCGGCGGGACGCTTGTATTGGGCTTGCGCAGCAGCCGTGTTACCCTGCTGAGCGATGTAGCCGTTGTCGAACCAGTTGTTGGCGTCGAGGCCCGCGTTCTTGAAGAACTCGTACACCGACCCGTGGAAGTTGTTGGTGCCGCCCTTGGTGTTGTAGTTGGCCAGGCCGCCCGTCGTGTTTCCCTCATCAATGGGCAAGCTGGCGATGCTGATGTGGAACTCGTTCACGGCATCTACCGAAGGCGACAGAATGTTGAAGCTGCCCGAACCATTCTCCTGGCGATTGGTTGTGATGCCATCGATCAGAAAATCGGTTCCTTCTTCCTGGCCGCCGTTGATCTTGATAGTGTCTGCTGCGCCGGCAACGCCCGCGCCTACCACGCCCGGCACAAGAAGTTCGAGCGTCTCAAGCGAGCGCCAACCTCCAACCGTAAGTGGCAGCTTGTCGACTTGCTCGGGCTGAATAGAGTCGTCGATAGTCGACGTATCCAGTTCCAGAGTCTGGTCGCTGGCCGTAACGCTCACGGTTTCATCAGTCGAGCCAACAGTAAGCGTGACATCGACAGTGGCTGCGGTTCCCACGGCAACAACCACGCCGCGGTTAATAGTCGATTTGAATCCCGGCAATGACACCGAGAGGTCGTAGCGCCCCGGCCGCACCAGCGGAAACTCATAACTGCCGGTGGATGAACTAACCCCGGAGTAAACCGTTCCTGTGTCGATGCCCCGCACAGTGATCGACGCTCCCGGCACCACTTTGCCGGTCGGATCGAGAATGGTGCCGGAGATCGAGCCGCTATCGAGCTGAGCCGGGGCAGCTGCCGCAAACCAGAAAACCGCGATCAACAGCGCCAGCCAGACTCCCAAAGACGCAAAAGACGGGATTCTCGCCCGGCTCCGCGCCACCATCACGCACTCAGTGCTTGCTGCAATCATCGTATCTCTCCTGAGTAAACGCTTACCGGTAAACCTAACGTGCCCCCGGTCTTGTGCCGCATTTCGCACTTCTCCCGCTGCCTTGCAGCGCATCTGCCACCAGGCGCTTGCGGCTGCCGCGCCCGGTTTCGAGAAACTCTTACCCCGCTCCTCCCTCAATCGCTGCGCGGTCGGGATTCTCCACTGGAAGTTCCGTCCGTTTGCGCGCGATCTGGGCGGCGCGGTCGTCATGAACCGCCCTGCTCTCGGCCCTCAACCGCAGAAAATTCTGCATGGCGGCCTGAGCTTCGTCGTTTTGATGAAGCTTGCGGTAGACCTGCGCCAGCCTGAAGTAAGCGCTGATGGCGCGGTCGTTCTTCGGATCGGCCGAAATGGCCTGCTTGAATTCCCCTATTGCCTCAGTGGGCTGGTCAATAGCTGCAAGCCCGACTCCGAGGTAATAGTGCGCATCGTTGAGCGATGGGTCGGCGCGCAAAGCATCGCGCAGAAGGCTCACGCCATCCACCGGATTCTGGCTGAGTACCAGCAGGCTGCCCAGCTTGTACTTCGATGAGGTTGCGTACGGATCGATGGTCAACTCTTCGTGGTAAGCCACGGTAGCTTTGTCGAGATCGCCCACCACCCAGTACTGGTCTGCGAGTTCCTCGTGGAGCCCAGGCTGGTGGGGTGCGATCTTGACCGCCAACTCAAGCTCGGCGATGGCCTGCTGATTGCGGGTGGCCTGAGCGTAAGCCTCGGCCAGCACCTGGTGCACGCGCACTGAGTCGGGATTGAGTTGAAACATGGCTGCGTAGGACGCATTTGCCACCAGAAAATATGCGCGCCCGCGGTGGTAAAGGATATCGACGTCGTGAGGATCGAGCGCGTATGCCTTGTCGAGCGCCGCGATCGCGCCCGGTGGATTTTCCTCAGCCAACCGGCAGACACCCAGCCACATAAATGCTTTGGCGTTATGGGAATCGAGGGTCGCCTCCCGTTCAAGACGCACCTCTGCGTCTTTGAACTTGTTCTCGCGATAGTCGATTAGACCGAGGAAGAGGTTGACCCCGCGAAGGCCCGGTTTCAGGGCGAGAGCCCTGGCCAGTTCCGGCCGCGCATTGTCCAGCTGGCCGCTCTGGAAGAGCGCCAGTCCGAGGTTGAAGTGGCCTTCGGCGAAATCAGGCTGCTGATGGGTGACGCTAGAGTACGCAGCCACCGCTGCGGCAAAATCGCCGGAGGTCATTGCCTGGGAGCCTTGCTGCATCGCCTGCTGAATGGAACCGTCGGTTCGATTCTGGGCCGCTGCACAAACTAAGCCGCCCATCATCAGGGCTGACGCGCAAAAGCCCGCCGGCAGCCATCCGACGCGATTTCTTGTATGCGGAAAGAAACGAAGAAATCCCCTGGCGGGGAGAAGGCGCTGCCCGCCGGTCTCGGGAGTCGATGCTGGAATTCGAGTCAGCAATCGGATCATGGTGAAAACTATCTGGTAGGTCGGCTTCCTCTGTTCTTCGCCAGCCGCACCCGAAAAGCCCATTCCAAAAGCACACGAATCAGAACACCGGGCTTATCGCGATGTAAAGCGGTTAACGGATCAGGCGGACGTTACGAGCAATAAGTCATTTAAATGATGATGCTTAAATAGTCAAAGAGGTAGCCCGTTACGAGCTATTTTGAAGGCCAAACAAGGCCTGACCAGAGGTTAACGCGATGTTATAGTAGGGAACTGAGGAGAGGTCTGAGTGAGGAATGTCTCGAGCCGGTCCATCTTCGCTCGGTGAGCCGAGTGTGCTCGCTCCAGAGCAGGTTAGCCTGGTCCGTGGGCACCTCGAAAAGATTCTGGCGAGCCCTGTCTTCGCCGGAAGCAGGCGCACCCAGGACTTCCTCCGGCTGATTGTCAGCCACGCGCTCGACGGGGACGTCGATAACCTCCGGGAGCGGATGATCGGCGCCGAAATGTTCGGACGCCCGGTGAGCTATGACACCGGAAGCGATTCCGTGGTGCGGGTCAGGGCCAGTGAAGTCCGCAAGAAGCTGGCGCAGTACTATAGCAAATCCAGCCAGGCAAAATCTGAAGTCCGCATCGAGCTGCCAAGCGGTTCTTACGTCCCGCGATTCCACTTCGAACACCTCGATGAGCCAGCAACGACGGCCGCGACTGCGCCGGACCATTCGACGCTCCCACTTGACCAGCAAAGTGGCGGCGCCGCAGTCGCCGCGGCCCAGTCGCGAGAGAATCGTCCACGGTTCAAGCCGTTGCTGACTCCTCGACTCGCGGTGGTCGGGGGCCTCTCGCTTTGCCTCATTATTCTCGCCGGCTATTGGGCGGCAAGGAAGTGGATGAACGGATCCGGCTCCCCAAAGGGAATTCACTCCATTGCAATCCTGCCCCTCGAAAACCTCTCCGGCTCTCCCGATCAGAATTATTTTGCCGATGGAATGACAGAAGAACTGATCAACGACCTGGGGCAGGTGTCGACGTTGCGCGTCATCTCTTTGACCTCGTCAATGAGCTACAAGGGCACGAAGAAAACGTTGCCCGAGATTGCCCACGAGCTTTCAGTGGATGGAGTTGTTGAGGGCGGAGTGTTGCGAGAAGGCAACCAGGTGCGCGTGAGCGTCCAGCTCATCGACGCAAGAAACGATCGGCCCATCTGGGCCCACACCTACCTCCGCGATCTTTCAGGAGTTTCTTCCTGGCAGGGTGAAGTGGCGCAAGCCATTGCCGACGAGGTCAGCAGTGACATAACTCCGCAGCAGCAGGCGCAACTGACGCGAAAGAGTTCCGTCGATCCGGCGGCCCAGGACGACTATCTGCACGGAATCCTGTTGCGTGAGGCCGACAACTGCAAAGATGCGATCGCCGATTTTAATCGCGCGATAGAAAAGGACCCGTCCTACGCACAGGCGCATTCCGCACTAGCCAGTTGTTATGGCATGTTGGGCGAGTCGGGGCGCATGCCGTATGAGCAGGCGTTTGGCCTGCAAAAGACTGAGGCCCTCAAGGCAATTGCGCTGGACGACTATCTCTCTGAGGCCCACGCCGAACTGGCCAACACCGCCATGACGCTGGACTGGGACTGGCCTGTGGCCGAGGCTGAATTTCATCGCGCCCTTGAGCTCAACCCAAATTCCGCGACAAATCACGAAAAGTACGCGTTTTATCTGGTCCGCACCGGGCATCCCAATGAAGCTCTCGCCGAGATTCAGCGCAGTGTAGATCTCGATCCGGTTTCAGGCAGCACGTTTCACGCCGAAGGATTTGTCTACTATTTTTCGCACCAATACGATCAGGCTCTTGATGTAGCCCGAACGGTGCGCGGCCTTAAGATCAACCTCTCTGACTGGAACCTTCTTACCGGCGCCAGCTACGCTGAGAAGGGGATGTACAGCGAAGCGATTGCAGCATTTCTGAAGTCGGGCAATGGTGCGTACTCTCTTGGTCATTTGGGCAATGCCTATGCGCGCGCGGGCCGCAAACAGGCCGCCCAAAGGCTTATATCTCAACTTGAAGAAGATGTACGCAAGCAAGGGGTGGGCCGGTACGAGATTGCGCTCGTCTATGCTAGCCTGGGCGACAGCAGGAATGCGTTCAAGTGGCTCGATGACGCTTATCTTGCTCACGATGTGGGCTTGGTTTACCTCAAAGTCGATCCTTGTCTGAATTCGCTTCGTGCAGACCCTCGCTTCGAAGACTTGGTGAGCCGCGTAGGCCTGGCAAAGTAGAGTCGATTCACCTATAGATCAGATAGATGGCGGAGAATCCCTCTCTCCGCCAGCACATTTTCGAATCGGTTGTTCAGGCTAAGAGCAGCCGACTTCAAACTGTGCTGAACTACGCTGAGAACTTCTGCGCTGCCGCACCCCATCAATCCGGCATGAGCTCATCAGCATGGTAGCTACCTATAAAGTGCTTGCATCTGCCGCACTCGGTCATCGCGATCAGACACTGGGTGCCGCATCCTGGCTCGACGGAGAATTCGAAAATCTCTGTTTCGACTTGCGCTTCCCGATTCCATCTTCTCTTCAATGGTCACCCTCTCTGCCGCTCAGGCGCTTGTGGCTTGGCTGTTTGGTTTGATTTGCAGAGGAGAACCTGCAATCATGCGCCCGTCCCTTTCCCGACCGATCTTGTCGATTGAGGGTGCAACGATCCGCGTCTAGCTTGGTAGATTATTCTCACGTAGCGGTAGTAACCTGATCAACGGCAATCAGCGACCGCATATCGAATCCGGATGCAAGCAAGTACTTAATTTCGCGGCAAGCGCGATGCTGGGATGTGTGTGACGAATTGGCGAAATAAGGCGGGCGCTGCGGCACTCATCGGACTGAGTATCCTCGGTGGTGTGCGAGCAGGGCGCTGTCAGAATGTGGAGAAAGCGTCTGCCGACTGGCCAACGATTGGCGGGACTCCGGGCAATTCGCATTATTCAACGCTGAAACAGATCAATCGCTCCAACGTTCAAGAACTTCAAAAGGCGTGGGAGTTTGATACGGGCCAGTCAGGCGGACTTGAGACCACGCCGATTGTTGTGGACGGCATCCTTTATGCCTTCACTCCCACGCAACAGATTATTGCCCTCGATGGAGCGACCGGCAAGCTACTGTGGAAGTTCGATTCGGGGATCAAGGGAACCCAGCCGGACCGCGGAATGGTTTACTGGACCGATGGCAACGAGAAGCGGCTGCTTGCAGGGATCATGAATTTCGTCTATGCGCTCGATCCAGCGACGGGCGCGGTTATCCCGAGTTTCGGCAAGGATCGACGAATCGACCTTCGCGAGAATCTGGGGCGGGAACCGGAGCTGCAGTCCGTAGATCTGACCAGCCCCGGAGTGATTTACAAGGATCTGCTGATAGTTGGCGGTCGCAACCCGGAAACGCTGCCGGCGCCGCCGGGCGACATTCGCGCTTACGACGTGCGAACGGGTGCACTGCGATGGACGTTCCATACAATCCCTCATCCCGGCGAGTTCGGCAATGAGACTTGGCCCAGGGACGCGTGGAAGACGAGCGGCGCAGCCAACAACTGGGCGGGCATGGCCGTCGATTTGAAGCGCGGTATAGTCTTTGTTCCGACGGGCTCGGCAGCCCCCGACTTCTACGGCGCGACGAGGATCGGAGACGATCTCTTCGCAGACACTTTACTCGCGCTGGACGCAGGCACTGGCAAACGACTTTGGCATTTCCAAGGAGTTCATCACGATCTATGGGATCGGGATTTTCCGGCGCCTCCCATTCTTGTTTCTGTTAAGCGAAATGGCGCCGAGATTCCCGCTGTCGCGCAAACAACCAAGCAGGGATTCCTTTACCTCTTCGATCGGGTCAGCGGCAATCCACTGTTCCCCATCAAAGAGAGGCCCTACCCGCCGAGCACGACCCCTGGGGAGACCGCCTCACCAACACAACCATATCCGCTGGCGCCTGCTCCTTTCGCGCGGCAAACAGTGACGGAAGACACCCTGACAAATCGCTCGCCTGAAGCGCATGCGTGGGCTGTGAAGCGCCTTGCGGAAATGCGCCACGATGGGCAGTTTGTTCCGCTCAGCGTGGGAAAAGATACGCTGGTCTCTCCCAGCTTTGAGGGCGGGGCCGAGTGGGGCGGACCAGCCGTAGATCCGGAAACGGATATCCTCTACATTAACGCCAACAACTATGCCTCAATTGGAGCGCTTGACGTCATCAGCGGAGGTTCGCCAGGGCGGAACATCTACCTAAATCAGTGCAGCGTTTGCCACGGTGAGGGTCGACAGGGATCGACGGAGTTTCCGTCGCTTGCGGAAATTACTCACAAGCTGTCGCTGCAGCAGATCACTTCGACGGTCCACGATGGTAAGGGGCGGATGCCGGCGATACCTCTGGAAGGCAAGGGACAGCAGGAATTGCTCGACTACCTGGCCACACCTGAAGATCAGCCTTCTGAAAGTCACGTGGCGCGCGAAGGCCAAGCCTCTCAAGATTCAACGAACTCGCTGACACACGATCCAGCACGTCAAGCCGGAGCCGAAGTCTATGAGTCGAATTGCGCGATTTGCCACGGGGAGAAACTTGAAGGCATAGCGCCGTCCTTTCCGGCCGTACTCGGGGTAGGCAGTCGCTATTCCGCTCAAGAACTTCTCGACCTCATCCACGCGGGCAAGGGACGCATGCCGGGCTTTCCTGACCTCTCAAGTCGGGAGACCGATGCCCTGCTGGATTTTCTGCGCGCGCCGGCTAAGACGTCGGAACCAGAGGACGCCAAGCAATACATCATGACGGGTTATCGGAGGTTTGTAGATCCTGAAGGTTATCCGGCAGTCTCAACTCCCTGGGGTACCCTCAATGCACTCGATCTGAAAACCGGAAAGTATTTGTGGCAAATTCCGTTGGGGCAGTATCCCGAGCTGGTAGCGAAGGGCATGCCGGATACGGGCAGCGAAAACTACGGAGGCCCAATTGTTACGGCCGGCGGGTTAATTTTCATCGCAGCCACAAACTTCGACCATAAGATTCGTGCATTCGATAAGACGACTGGAAAACTGTTGTGGGAAGCGAGGCTTCCCTTCGCCGGCAATGCGACTCCTGCCACTTATGAGGCGCAAGGACGGCAATATGTAGTGATCGCAGCCGGCGGCACCAGCATGAATCCAAGAGGACCCACAGGAGGGGTTTACGTGGCGTTTGCACTGCCACGAAAAGCTTCAACCGATTGAAGTGCGTCCTGTGAGCATCGTGATGGTAGGGCGCGATCATTACGGACTTGAAAAGCGGCCTGGGCCGACAAGACAATATTGTCATCCGCCTGTATGTTGAATCAGGTAACTGAAAGCGATGCCCTCTCCTATGACCTCGCGAACGTTTGGATTTCTGCCAGATGGGCGTCCCATCGAAGCCTGGACCCTCTTTGGGTCTGGCGGTATGGTGCTCGAGGCGATTAACTACGGTGGGACGGTGACGCGGTTGCTGGTACCTGACCGGGATGGACGCCTGGAAGATGTTGTGCTTGGTTTCAGCACCCTCGACCCATACCTTATCTCCCGAGCGTATATGGGCGCCATAGTGGGTCGCGTAGCGGGGCGAATGACATTGGCGCGATTCAATCTGGACGGGAAGACCTACCTGCTGGCTCAGAACGATTGCCTTAACCATATTCACGGAGGAGTTGAAGGGTTCGACAAGAAAGTGTGGACCGGTATCCCCATCAAAAGTTTCAAAGGTGAACCTTGCTTGCGTTTGACCTACCATAGTTGTGACGGCGAAGAAGGATACCCCGGCAATGTCGATGTGACGGTTATGTATACGTTGACTCACAGCAATGCTCTTCGGGTTGAAACCGAAGCTGTAACCGACTCGCCGACTCCGTTCAGTTTGACCATGCATCATTACTTCAACCTCGCCGGAGAGGGTCGAGGTTCCATCGCCGACCATGAGCTCCAAATAGACTCCGATGAGTTCATCCTCACTGACGAGCAGATGACCCTGCTCGGCCGGGTTTCAACCGTATCTGGTCGCGGAAATGATTTTCGGCAGCCGCGCAGACTCGGTGATGCGATTCCATTCTTGTTTAAGAACCATGGCGACCTGTATCTAGTAAAGAAGGCTGCACACAATGGTCTCGACTCAAAGCCTGCAGCGGCTGCCCGACTGGTGCATCCAGCCAGCGGACGCGTGCTCGAGGTATTCACAAGTGAAACCCATTTGCAGCTCTATACCGGCGCTGGACTTGACGGATCGCTGATTGGAATCTCTGGTAAGCCGTATGCTCAATACGCAGGTGTCTGCCTGGAATGCCAAGGCTATCCAGACGGGGGGCAACCTGGGGGTTTGGGCGACATTATCTTACGCCCGGGGATTCCCCGTCGGCAGACAACGGAATACGCGTTTTCAACGCTGCAGTAAACCACTCCGCCGCAAATTTGTCGAAGCAGGGGGCGGAACGAAAACTATCCGGGAAATCGAAAATGGGCCGAAACACCACATTGCTCAAAGAGCGACCGATCTATCCGGACTATAGCCTTACCGGGGTGAATGCCACTCTCGCGATAGAGAAAGGGCTAGCGGAAGCCGATTGGTATCAATGCGCCGTTCCTCGCGAAGCGATGCGCAAGCTTCTGATGCGTCGCGATGGGCCGGCAATCCGTGACACGCTGCTGTGGTTCGCGCTGTTGTTTGCTGCGGGTTACGCAACATATTTTCTCTGGGGCAGTTGGTGGGCGTGCGTTCCTTACGCGGTCTACTGCACGCTGTACGCGTCGACTTCGGACTCTCGATGGCATGAGTCGGGACATGGTACAGCATTCAAAACAGACTGGATGAACAACGCGCTTTATGAGATTGCGTCGTTTATGGTAATGCGGGAATCCATTGTCTGGCGCTGGAGCCACAACCGTCACCACAGCGACACGATCATAGTCGGCCGCGATCCGGAGATTGCCGTGCCACGACCGCCCAATCTTAGAGCAATCGCATTTTCCTTCTTCAATCTTGGCGTATACCCAAAGTATTTCCAGCACATTCTGATGCACTCGTATGGCAAAATGGCCGCTGCTGAAAGAACATTTGTGCCGGAGTCGGAATTTCCGGCGGTGTACCGCAGGGCGCGCGTCTACGTAGCGATCTATGCCGCGGTAATCGGCCTATCGATCTATAGCCGCAGCCTGCTTCCGCTCATGTTAGTCGGTCTCACCAATCTGTTCGGAACATGGCTCCTGGTTGTCTATGGGCTCACACAGCATGCAGGCCTGGCTGAGAACGTCCTCGATCACCGTCTTAACTGCCGAACTGTGTACATGAATCCGTTGCACCGGTACCTCTACTGGAACATGAACTATCACGTGGAACACCACATGTTTCCACTAGTGCCTTACCACGCCTTGCCGCAACTGCATAAAGTGGTGAAGGAAGACTGTCCAACGCCGTATCCCAGTCTTCTATCTGCCTGGCGTGAAATCATCCCTTCTGTTCTCAGGCAGGTCAAGGACCCCGCGTTTCATGTCAAACGCAAACTACCGGACCTGAAGGCACGCAAAAACAGTGTTTCACTCGTCTCAATAGCGCAGGCTGACGGCTCAGGCTGGATCGACGTTTGTGGTGCAGCCGATCTGGGCTGTTCGGAGGTGATTCGCTTTGATCATGGTCAGAAGACATTCGCGCTCTATCGCGACCATGAGAATCGACTCTACGCCACCGATGGATACTGTACCCACGGAAATACTCACCTCGCCGATGGACTGATTGTGGGAGGAATGATCGAATGCGCAAAGCACAACGGACGCTTCAACCTGATCGATGGCTCGCCCGCGCGCACTCCGATCTGCCGCGGGCTTGCGACTTATCCGATTGAAGAACGCGGAGGCAGAATCCACGTCAATATTCTTCGCGCCGGCGGAGCTGGCGCCCGCGCGCAGGAGAACTACCGTTTCCGTGTCGTAAGCAACCGAAGCGTCGCAACTTTCATCAAGGAATTGGTTCTTGAGCCAATCGATGTTGACGGGCCCATCGCCTTCGTACCGGGCGACTATCTGCAACTGGACATTCCTGTCTATGAAGAGATTCGTTTCCGCGATTTCGACATACCCGAGCCGTTTGCCACTACTTGGAGGAACCAGCATGTCTTCGACTTGGTCGCGAGCAATCCTCACAGCGGGCGCCGCAACAACTACTCTGTAGCCAGCAATGCACAGACCGAGCATACGTTGCGCTTTAATGTACGCATCGCCACCCCGCCGCCTGGCCAGGAATGCCAACCCGGCATCGGGTCCAGCTATGTTTTCAACCTCAAGTCCGGCGATGAAGTTACCGGAATAGGCCCATTTGGGGATTTTCATATCAAGCCTTCCCAACGCGAAATGATCTACATTGGCGGCGGGGCCGGCATGGCTCCGCTCAGGGCTCATCTCTCCCACCTTTTCGAAAGTGAAAAGACGGCTCGCAAGGTCAGCTTCTGGTATGGTGCGCGTTCAAGGCAGGAGATATTTTACGACGATTATTTCTCAAAACTCGCTCAAGAACATCGTAACTTCACATTTCATCTTGCTCTTTCTGCACCGTTACCGGAAGACGACTGGACTGGACATACTGGCTTGATCCACGACGTCGTACTCGAGAAGTATTTAATCGATCATGGTCAGCCCGCGTTAGTTGAGTTCTACTTGTGTGGGCCGCCCACGATGATAAAAGCCTGCACGAGAATGCTGGCGGGGATGGGCGTCCCTTCGCACCAAATTGCGTATGACGAGTTTTAGATGGGAGCAAATGAAATGGACTTCGCGCTTCTTGAACGACGGTTCCGAAAACCCTTCCTGGCTCAGGGTCTATCTGAATCCGGATAGCCTCATCGATCGGCGGCATCATGATCTGCATATTGAAAACGACTTGATGGTTGGTCCCTTTACCGGTGCGTGTAGAACAGGTCACACATTATCAGAGTCTCCTGGCTAACCTGGTCACGCGGCCAGTGTGATTCCAGTCCGAGACATAGATATTGGCCTGCTGGTCGATATGGCATCCGTGCGCGGCGCTGAAGAACGCGGGTGCGATGTCGGCGGGCTGGAGCTGATAGTTGGCCCACTCCTCCTTATGCGGGTTATCGCCAAGGAAGGCCACTGGGGCGTTATCGCGGTCAAGAATCGTGACGCGCCCTTCGAGTTCAGAGACGACCGCGAAGTCGCCGTGAAAACTTACCTGGCAAGGGCGGCGCAGATGCTGCGTGATGGAGCTGACAAACTTGCCGTCAAAATCGACATGGCACAGTCGGCGGTTCTCGCGGTCGCACACCAGCATCAGCGGCTGCTCATAACGCGTGTCCACTGAGATTCCATGGCAACAATCGAATAGGCCATCCGTTTTCCCTTTGCCTGCAAAGCTGGCGCGAAAGTTGCCGTCCTTGTCGAAGCGGAAGAGGCGCGAGTCCCCATATCCATTGGCGATGAAAATGCTGCCATCGGGTGCGGGAACCGCTGCAGTGAGCCGCCACTCATTCGGAACTTTGAAGCCGGCTTCGGGCGGCGCAGTGATCTTCTGCACCACCGTGCCGTCGGTCTTCATCTTCACAAAAAGCCAATTCTCTTTGGAAGTTCCGGTCTGCACTGTCGTATAAAAGAACTCTTCACCACTCTCTTCGGCGTAGACCATCGAGTGCACTTCAGGATATTGATTCGCGATCGTCTTCTCGAGCGTTCCATCGGGGCTGTAGACAAGAATTCCAGTCGCGCTTTGTGTGCTCACATACACATGCCCGGCCTTGTCGGTTGCGATGCCCCCGTGGGTGCCGCCAAAGACGGTTCCCGCAGGCAAACGCCCCCATCCCGCGGAAACCTTGTAGGTCCATTCACCATTGCCGGTGATGAGCTGGGGCTGCGCGGAGCCGCCATCGTCGACGGCCGTCTTTGCGTCTGCGGGATGCGACGCGACGGCTGCCAGTGCTGTTACTCCCGCGGCGGCACAGAAGGTTCGTCTGTCAATAGCGTTGACGGGTCGATGGTCTCTTTTCATTGCGCACTCTTCTCCTTGGGTTGCGCCGCTTCAACCGCGGGGGTCGCAGGCTGCGAGGCTCGCGTTGCAGCGGGTGCGGGCTGCGCCGGCGTGTTGTAGAGATACACGTGGCGCAGGCTCTTGATTGAATTCAGCGAAGCGGCGGACGCGGCTGTCACTTGCGTCCCGCTCAGATTCAAATAACTCAAATGCGAAAGCGAAGCGAGTTTGGCCAAACCGGAGCCGGTAATCTTTGTCTCTTCAAGATGCAACGCGCGCAGATTTGTGAACTGCTTCAGGGTGTCGAAGCAAGCGTCGGTCAGCGCGGTGCGGTCGAGTTCAGCCTCAACTATGTAGGGCGCGAATTTTTGAAACTGCGCCAACTGTGCGTCGTCAAAGGTGCTGGCAGCATCCACGGTAAAGAGAACGAGGCCATCGGAGGGTTTGGCCGACACTTGCTTGAGTTTTGCACCTTGTCCCAGAGCCATCTTCTGGATCTCCGGCATCAGCGAGCTGTAGTCGCCGACCGGCACAATGGGTGCTTCAGGCAGCTCCTCGCGAATTGTGATGCCGTCAAGCTTGGCGACGGTTTGCGATGCGCCCTGGTCGATCCACGCCTTGATCCATCGAATCTCTTCGGGTTGAAGCGGCGGCCTTCCCTCAGCGGGCATGAACTGCTTGTGATCCGGCGGAAGCGTAATGCGCTGAAAGAGAACGCTCTTCCCCGAGTTGCCCGCAACAATCACCGCACCATCCTTGCCGCCCTTCATCAGCAATTCATACGAATCCATGCGCAGGCCGCCCTTCGCTTGTCCCTCGCCATGACAGCTCGAGCAATTTGCATCGAGAATGGGATGAATATGCCTGGCATAGAATGAGGCCGAGGGCGTAGTTCCGAAAGCCAACACGCGTTTCATCCCCGCGGGCATGTATTGCGTGAGGTAGTTGTTGCCATGGGTGAGCGAGCCGCCCTGGTCCGCCGTCCAAACCAGCGCAATCAGCATGCACGCGAGCAACGTGGGATACGCATATCCCACGCCCTTCGCATGCCATTGCGGCCTGGCCAGCAGACAGATAAGCACGACAATTGTGAGCACAACGCCGCCCCACAAATGGCGCGAAACGCCCGCGCCCGAATCGCCGCTGCCATAGGCGAGCAGAAAGCCGAGTGAGAGCGCAACCAGGCAACTGGCGAAGGCAAGAGCCAGCACAAAGCCTGCTGCTTCGCGCAGCGCGGGACGCAGTGCGCCTACCACTTCAAGCAGAGGAACGAGAACCAGCAGCCCGATGGGAAGATGCACCGCCAGAGGATGAAATCGGCCTAGAAACTGCTGCCAGTCGGCATGCGAATGCCCATCGAGCCTGACCAGCCAAGGCAGTGATAAAAGTAAAAGACTCAAACCGAGCGATGCTGCCCAAGCGATGCGCGTGGATTGCTTGATTGGCAGCATTCGCACGCCGCGTTCAGTTATCGTGCGCAGTGTTGTCACGCCAGCAAACCTGATACAACACTGGCGGGCACAGGACCAGTAAGTTTTTGGTCGAGCCCCTGAAATTTATACGTCAGCTTGTTGTGGTCGATGCCCAGGCAATGAAGAATGGTGGCGTTGAAATCCCGCACCGTGACCGGGTCTTTGACCACGTTATAGCTGTAGTCGTCGGTCTCGCCGTAGGTAATGCCGGGGCGTACGCCGCCCCCTGCCATCCACGTGGTGTAGCAGCGAGGGTGATGATCGCGGCCGTAGTTATCGGGCGTGAGGCCGCCCTGGCTGTAGACTGTGCGCCCAAATTCGCCTGCCCAGATCACCAGCGTGTCGTCGAGCATTCCACGTTGCTTGAGATCGGTGATCAGCGCGTAGCAGCCGCGGTCTGTCTCCCGGCAAATGATGGGCAGAATCTTCGTCACATTGTCGTGCATGTCCCATCCGCGCTTGTAGACCTGCGTAAAGCGTACGCCGCGCTCGGCCAGGCGCCTCGCCATCAGGCAGTTATATGCAAAAGTTCCCGGCACCCTCGCATCGGGACCATATAAATCCCATGTCGATTGCGGTTCCTTGCTCAGGTCGGCAAGCTCCGGCACCGACGATTGCATCCTGTATGCCATTTCGTACTGCGCGATGCGTGAGTTCGTCTCGGGGTCGCCGAGCTCTTCATAGGTCTGCCGATTGATCTCATTGACCGCGTCGAGCATCTTGCGGCGCACCTCGCGATCCACTCCATTTGGATCGGACAGGTATAACACGGGATCGCCGGCTGAACGCAATCCCACGCCTGCATACTCCGACGAAAGAAACCCGCTACTCCACAATCGCGATGAGACCGGCTGGTTATTCTCATCGGTGTTGAGCTTGGTTTGCAGCACCATGAATGTGGGCAGATTGTCGTTCATGCTGCCGAGCCCATATGCAAGCCATGAGCCCAGGCACGGTTTGCCCGCGTTCATATTGCCGGTGTTCATCAACATGATGGCCGGCTCGTGATTGATGGCTTCAGTGTTGGTGGACTTGATGATGGTGAGATCGTCGACAATCCGTCCCATATTCGGCATCAGGTCGCTCACCCACGTGCCGCTCTCACCGTAGCGCTTGAATGCCCAATGCGAAGGAGCGACGGGGAATCGAGCCTGGCTTGTCGTCATGCCGGTCAATTGTTGCGAGCCGCGCACCGAGTCCGGCAGATCCTTGTCGAACTGCGCGGCAAGGTTCGGCTTGTAATCCCACAGGTCGACTTGTGAGGGCCCGCCCGACATGAAGAGATAGATAGCGCGCTTGGCCCGGGGCGCAAAGTTCGGAAACTTGAGCGAGTCCCCGCCAGGTGCACCTGCTGCAGAGTAATTGTCGCCGCGCAATGCGCGATTGTTCAGCAAGCTGGCCGCGGCAGCCCATCCCAGCACTTTTCCTGCGCGGCCCAGAAAGTGCCTGCGCGTTTGCAATTCGGCCCACTCCTGCTTAACTTGCGCGGGGATTGCAAGATCGAGCACATTCGTGACGTGCTCGGTATCGGTACATAACGGATGTTGTTTCATCCGGCCTCCATCAGCTACTTTGTCACCGTTTCATCCAGGTTCAGCATCTCCGATGCCACCATCGTCCATGCGGCTAAATCCGGTGCGGGAATCGATGGGTCGCTTTTCTTCTCGCCGACTGCAATCAAATCATGCGCGGCCTTGGGATCGGCGGCATAGTGCATTTCCATCTGCGTCAGCGAGTTTTCTAAAACGGCAGCCATCTTTGGCGGTGGATCGCGTGAGAGCAGAATCTCTCCCATCAGGTTGATGCGCTGTCCAGGCAGTTTACCGCCCTCATGAATCACGCGCTGCGCCAGCGCGCGCGCCGCCTCAACCCACTGCACATCGTTCATGGTAACCAGCGCCTGCAGGGGAGTATCGGTCCGCTGACGCCGCGTGCAAACTACGTCGCGCATGGGCGCATCGAACGAGTCCATGTCGGGCATCGGCGCCATGCGCTTCCAATATGTGTACATGCTTCGCCGGTAAAGCGCATCGCCGTGCTGTTGCTCGTAGACCAGCGTGTCGCTGCCGCCAATGCCAATCTGCTCCCAAATATTTGCTGGCTGGTAAGGCTTCACGCTTGGGCCGCCCACCTTATCGATGAGCAGGCCGCCGGATTCGAGCGCCACGTCGCGCAACATTTCCGCATCCATGCGAAAGCGCGGGCCATGCGACAGCAGCAGATTCTTCGGATCTTTTGCGATTTGTTCGGGCGTCGACTTCGCGCTCTGCCGATAGGCCGCCGACATCACCATCAGCTTGTACATGTGCTTCATGTTCCACCCGCTTTCGCGAAACTCGACGGCCAGCCAGTCAAGCAGTTCGGGATTTGAGGGTCGCTGCCCCATGATGCCGAAGTCTTCAGTGCTCTCCACGAGGCCCGTGCCGAAAATCTCGTTCCACATGCGATTCACGGTAACCCGCGCCGTCAGTGGATTCTCAGGGCTCACCGTCCATTTCGCGAGCGCCAGGCGATCGTGCGGCACGCCCGCAGGTAAGGGCGGCAGAAAGTGTGGCGTATTGGCCTGAACTCTATCGGTCCGCGCGGTGTAGACGCCGCGCGTGAGTATGTGCGCATACGCAAGCGAAGGCTTCTCCCACGAAACCATGGTCAGGTCGCCGCCGTCAGAAAGCTTCACAAGCTGCGCATTCAATTGCTCGATCTGCAACATCGTTTCCCTGAACGACTTGTCAACGCTGTTGAAGTAATACTCAGAAGCGACATGCCACTCGTCCGGAGTCCACGCGCTTGCAGGTTTATGCGCAATCTCTGCAACGTAATCTTCAAATGGCAGGCGCTTCACTTCGTCGGCAGTCAGCGCGCAGCCATACAGCCGGACGTCCTGATAGCGCGCCTCGCGTGCTGGATCGGCTTCGGGATAGCGCATGCCGAGCTGCATCGGCGCCTGCGTGCGGATAGTCGACTGCGTCAGCGAGTCATAAACAACCCTCGTAGCGACCGGCTTTCCATCCACATAGATGTGAATCCCCGCGGCCTTGCCCGAGCCGTCATAAGTAAAGAAGATATGACGCCAGCGGCCATCGATTGGCAGCGGTTCAACCGTGGTCACTTTGGCCGCGACAAAGGGAGTCTTGTCTTCTGTCTCCTTTGGTTCATCGGGCTTATTCTCTTTCTTGTCTTCCTTTTTCTTCGGTTCTTTCTTCTCCTTCGGCTTGTAGGGAGCAAGTTCCTGTTTAGTCAAATCAGAAGGCGTTGGATATTGAAACACCTCCTTGATCTCTGGTGGCTTCTCCTTATCCTTCTGCTTGACAGGCGACTTAGCATCGGCAGGCGACTTGGCATCGGTCAGAGGCTTTGCGTTGGCGGGTGACTTGGCAATGGCAGGAGACTTGGCATTGGCGGGCGGCTTGGGATTGGGCAGATCCTTCGGTCCCTGGTTCACCAGGTTGACGACCACGTTCCCTGCCTCGAGTGAGAGATCCCATCCGCGGTTGTGCTGAGTGGTATCCATCTTCGCCAGCAGTGCGCCGGAGCCGTTGTTGGCGAGGGTGTAGTTGGGTGCGGACCTCAACATAAACCATCCGCCCGACGAGAATGCCTGGTTCCACTCGTAATTCCCGGTCTGGCCCAGCACGATATGCGTGCTCGTCTCCGTGCGCATGTCTGGCCACAGCCAGGTTGTCTCGCCCCATTGAGGCTTCATCTTGCCGATTGGGAAACTTGCAGTCATCGCATGGGGCGCGCTGTTCTTCAATACCTCGCCGCCGCCCTCGTCAAGGCGTAAACGCATCTCAAGCTTGCCGGTCGAAACCGGCTCGGCCTCATTTTGCCCGGAACGGATCCACTGCTCCACCAGCGTTTGCTCTTGCAAACGCATTGCCCGAACGCGCTCTGCCAACTCTGACCGCTTGGCCAGCACGCGATTGTAGGCCTCAAGATTCTGCGGCTTGGGAACACGCGCCATGGGCTCCCAGACCGGGCGATCCTTGTTGAATGGCTTTTCTTCAATATTGCTGAAGAAGGCGCTCAGGGCATAAAAGTCTTTCTGCGTGGTCGGGTCGTACTTGTGGTCGTGGCAAACCGCGCATCCAACCGTGAGGCCCATGAATGCGGCACCATACGCTTCTGTGCGCTCACGCGCGATATTCACGCGCAACTCTTCGGGAATCGTTCCACCCTCGTTGCTGCTCACTCCGAGCCGCACATAGCCGCTGGCAATCAATGGATCGAGATTCTTTGCGGGCAGCATGTCGCCGGCAATCTGCTCCATCGCAAATTGATCGAAAGGCTTGTTCGAGTTGAAGGATCGGATCACATAATCGCGCCAGGGCCAGATGTCGCGGCTGTTGTCGTAGTGCAGCCCGTATGTATCGGCGTATCGCGCGTAGTCCATCCAGTAGCGCGCCCGTGCTTCGCCATATGCCGGCCTCGCCAGCAAACCATCTACCAGGTGTTCGTAAGCCTGCGGCGACGTGTCCTTTTCAAATGCCTTCACTTCAGCCGGGGATGGCAGCAACCCGGTCAAGTCGAGCGTCACTCGGCGAATGAGCGTATCCTTGTCGGCCTCGGGCGAAGGATGCAGGCCGTCCTTCTTCATGCGCGCCAGAACAAACGCATCGATCGGATTCTTTGCCCACTCATCCTGCTGCGCAACCGGCGGCAGCGCAGGCCGCGCAGGCTTTTCAAAGGCCCAATGCGGGCGATAGACCGCGCCCTCTCTGATCCATTCACGCAACACCGCAATGTCCGCGGCCTTCATCGGCTTGGCCTCGCCCTGTGACGATTGAGGCATCAGGTGATGAGGGTCCTTCGATTCGATGCGCTTGATCAGCTCGCTCTGCTCGGGATGTCCGGGGACGATTGCGTCGGGATGTCCGGGGCGTTTGCGAAATGCCGACTCTTCAAGATCGAGCCGCAGCCCCGCTTTGCGCATCTCCGGGTCTGGTCCATGGCAACTAAAACAGTTGGCCGCCAGAATGGGCTGCACATCCTGGTTGAAATCAAGATGCTGAGCGCCGTGTGTGGCTACCGGCGTTTGCTGCCTGCTATGACAGCCCACCGCCGAGCTGAGCAAAGCCGCGGTCGAAAGCAGTCCGAACGCAAGCGCGGGCTGATTGCGCTTACGCGCAACTATCCTCTTTGACGTCAGTTGGTTAGGATAGGTTGTTGCCAATTGCGGGGACTCCTGTTTCGGGCTGCGGAAAGTATAGCGCAGGGCTCAGACACTTGGCATTTCCAGTTTTCCAGCATTGGGAATCGGGCCCTTTCTACCCGTTCCGCCGCAATAATCGTAAGCCCGGCCCCAGGGTTCGGCTTTTCCTTCTCCAGACTTGCTAGAGTCCTCACGCGTCCAGCACCGCCCCTCTCGCGCGTCTCATCCTGCGGATGATCCGAAGCCGGCACGGCGACTCGAATCTCACTATTCGCCGCGGAATTGCGGTCGACCAGTGCCCCTCACGCTGCGGTTTTTCTTGGAACGACCGATTGCTTTGGGCCGGAATGAGAACTAATCTTCAGTCATCGATAATCTGCCCATTCGCGTGAAGTTGGCCCGGCGGCGAGCCCGGTATATTGCGGCCACTCTTCATCCGGAACGGCGGGTAACTACAATGGAATTTCACGCAACTCGCTTGAAGTTGTTGCACCTTCACCGGTATAGGTCTTTCAAGATTTCAAGCGCAAATATGGAGGAACGATGACACCAACGCGCGGTTTCGCTTTTCTCGCCTTATTGCTGACACTTTCCGCTTCGGGTTGGTCCCAAAACACCCCGTACGACGGTCTTACCAACGGTCTCAGCAACATCTACCGGACGTCGGATGCGCGGACTTATTCCATCAGCCCTGAGAATCTGACCGGCGAAAAAGGCAAGGGCGGTGCCGCAATCGAAGGCACGGGCGCAAATGCATCGCGCGAGCTGGGGCAAGGATGGAAGGTCAGCCCCTCAATAAACGTTAAGGCAGGCCAGACCATCACCCTGGCCGATATTGATGGATCCGGTGTGATCGAGCACATCTGGATGACGCCCACCGGCAACTGGCGCCTTTCCATCCTGCGCATGTACTGGGACGGCGAAACCGATCCCTCTGTCGAAGTCCCGGTCGGCGACTTCTTCGCCATGGGGTGGGGCAAGTATGCGCCTATTTCGTCGCTGGCCATCTGCGTCAATCCCGGCAGCGCTTTCAACTCTTATTGGCCGATGCCATTCAGGAAGAAGGCCCGCATCACGCTTGAAAATCTCGATGACAAGCCCATGACGGTCTACTACCAAATCGACTACTCCAAGGCCAGTATTCCCGCTGATGCAGCTTACTTCCATGCCCAGTTCAGGAGGGTTAATCCGGTTGCTTTCAAGCAGGTCTACACAATCCTCGACGGCGTCGAGGGCAAGGGACAGTATGTAGGCACTTATCTAGCGTGGGGCGTGCACAACAATGGCTGGTGGGGCGAAGGCGAGATCAAGTTTTATATGGATGGCGATACCGAGTTCCCCACCATCAACGGCACCGGAACTGAAGACTACTTTAACGGTTCCTACGATTTCGAGAACCAGTTGACCCATCAGTATGAACCCTTCACCTCGCCTTACTCGGGCCTGGCCCAGGTGATCAAACCCGATGGTCTATACGAGTCCCAGCAGCGATTCGGCCTGTACCGGTGGCATATTCCTGACCCCATACGTTTCGATCATGATCTGCGGGTGACTATCCAAGACCTTGGTTGGCAAAGCGGCGGCCGTTATCTGCCGCTCATGGACGATATCTCTTCGGTCGCGTACTGGTATCAAACCGAACCGCACAAGCCGTTTCCGAAGTTGCCCGATAAGGACAACCTGCAGCCTAACTGATGTGATGCTCGAATCTCGCGCTTCCGGCGAAGCAGGCGACCTCAAGGAGTTTCCTGAGCAGATGGCTGTTGGTCTCAACGGATTGATCGAGCGCCGCAAAGTTGTAGACCTCACGTCGGTTCACCACTAGCGCCGCCGTGAAATCTCGCGAAGCGCCAGAATTTTTGGAGATGAAGGTAATTTCAGCCTTTGCATTGCGGGAACGCTGTAATGCGAAGTTTGGCTGCAGCGTAGGGGATGAGTTCAATGGCCTGTTCATCACTCGCACTCTCCACCGGGCTCTGCGGTACGGGGTCTGCAACACCGTCAATTGCGCGCCATGAATCGAGCGCGCGAGCCTTCACCTTGAGCCTGACTGGTGTGCTTCGCCTGCCGAACGGAATGTCTCTGACGGGCGACTCGGTGGTTTCAATTCCCTTCCCCGGATCAGAGCCTGCCACACTCAGGGCGTAATTCCAGCCAGTCGCAGGGAAGACCTGCCAGTCAGCAGTCATGCCGCGATCACGCAGTTTGACCCAGCTCTCGCCGATGCCATAAGAGAAGACAAGTGGACCGCGCTCCACGGCGACGGAATCCTGAAACCATCGCGAAATGCGGGGCCGCATCGGAAAGACAATCTCGGCACGATCGCCTGCATGCCACTCTCGATACACGCGAGCGAACGTTCCTGCATCCGGCCCAGGTTCCGCTTTGCCATTCACGCCGATCGTGGTTCCCGCGGCCCAGGCGGGAATTCGCAGAAGCAGGGGAAAGCGAATCGAGACTGTCGGGTTCACTGTAAGCCGCACGGTTCCGTGGAACGGATAATCGGTCTCTTCGATCACACGCACTTGAGTGCCTTTCACCACGGTACGCACCTCGCACGGCGCATACGCAGCGGCGACGATTCCTTCGCCGGCCTCGGTGCCGGTAAGCATAAAAAGGCTGGCAGCAAATTTGGGCCATCCCTGGCTGAAGTTCGCGGTGCAGCAGCCAAAGTTCGGTTCAAGGCCGTAGAGGTTTGATTCCGGCCCATCGCTGGTCCACGGCTCGCGGTGCAAGCTGCACTCAACCTGATTGGGTTCCTGATTATACTGGTGCGCCCACATGTCGTCGGTCAAGGTGCCGGGAAGCGCATTGAAGGCCAGCTTCTCAAGCCTGTCTCCCAACGCGGGATCGCCGAGAATAGCGAGTGACCGCTCCAGCGAGAACATGGTTTCGACAACGGTGCAGCACTCCGAGCCCTGCGAAGGATTGCGGCCCGCCAGGTGTTCGTCGCACGAAAACATTCCGTTGGGCAGCCCGTGATATTTATCCAGCTCCGCGAGCATCTGCAGAACTGCGGCCCTGTCCTGCTGCGACTGCGAAACCAGCGACCACACCGGCCCAGTCTTGATGGCCTGCCCGTTGTTCACGCCATGCGCCGAGAGAGAAAAATCGTCAAGCCCGCTGCCCTTGTGCTTATTCAACACTTCCTGCGTCACTGGCTCAGTGAACTCAAAGTGCGCGTACTGCGCCTCCCAGTCGTGTCCCTGGTCGTGAAGCAGTCGGCCAAGTTCAAGCAAATACCCGGCACCGGTGCGGTTATACAGCCAGACGACGCTCAGCAGATTGTCTTGCCAGCGAAACTTACCCCAATCCCGAAGAGGCCGCTGGGGAAGTTCGGCAAGCTGATGGCGGAAATACCTGTCCATCAGCGGAACAACGCGTGAGTCGCCTGTGGCTTCCTGATACTGTGTCAGCACCTTTAGCATCACGATGCGCGGCCACCAATCGTTGTTGCTGACGGGGCCGATCATTCCGTCTTCCGCCTGATGCGTGAGAGTCCATTCAATATAGCGCTGCGCCTTGGCTTTCAGCCTCGCATCGTCAAGCAGGTAAGCAAGCGGCACGAGCCCATCGAGATAATACGGTCCGCGCTCCCACGACTCTCCCGTGCCTCCAAGCCATCCGCTATTGGGCCCCACGTCCGGCCAGGTTTCATCCAGATGCCCGCTGAGCCCGTTCGCCTGAATCTCAAGTTGCGCCCGCAGCCAGCCGGTTGGGCGGATGGACCCGAGAGGCAGCGAAACAAAAGCGCCCGGCATCAGAGGGGCGCGATCTTTCACTGGCGGCTGAACTGCAAAGTTCTCTTGCTCATTCGCAGATCCTGCATCATTGGCGTGGAGAATCTTTTGTCCGGCGACGGACCCCAGCGCAGCCATGCTGCTTTGCTTCAAAAAGCTGCGACGCGACGAGTGAAGTCGAGTTTGATTCGGCATTGTCCCCTCCGGACGAATGAAGCCGGCAGCTAGTGTTTTTTGCAACAGAAAGCGCTGGTCACGCCCTTGCCTTCTTCCACGATGAAAATACAGCCCACTTCGTTGAACTGCACCTTCTCAATGCTACCGCTTGGTACATCCTTACGTTATTTGATACCGTCGGCTGTCAGATATATGGTAGAGCCCACGGCGTCCCGCGGACTTTTCGGCCCTCCCATGGGCCTGCGATCGGGTGAGAAGATGAATCTCCAGGGGATTTGGTACGGATTCCTGTTGCCACTGCCGTTTGAGGGGGAAGCGATGTACGAGCGGTTGCTGAAAGTTCCTGTTAGTCGTCTCTTGCTGCGTATTCTGCTGCTGGGCGGCGTTGTCTCGGCTGCTGCGCAAACCGTTACCGTGGATGTCAGTCCGGGAAAAGCAATCGCGTTCGACCCGGATAAGGCACTGGGCACGTCGATGGATATTCTGTCGGCAAAGGAATTTGATACGGTGTACTCGGAGCCGATTATGAAAGCGAGTTTGTCGGCGGGATGGGGACCGATTTCGTACCGGCAGAACACAGAACTTACCTACGATGCTTGGCATTGGAATCCCGATGGAAAATGGAGCGACGAGTCACACAAGAGCGGCTACTTCACGGGGAATGCGGAACCGACGGGATTCCTGCGCGAGTCATTTGGGTATCCGCTACCGCACCGGGGAACCACGCGGACCGACTCGGGACAAAGCGAGTATTCGCGAATGACGGATGGCGATCCTACCACGTATTGGAAGAGCAATCCGTATCTGACGGAAAAATTCACTGGAGAACGAGATTCGGAACATCCGCAGTGGGTGGTCATCGAGTTCGGATTGCCACAGCAGATCGACGCCATTCAAATCGACTGGGGCAGCCCCTACGCGACTCAGTACGTGGTGCAGTATTGGACGGGAAAGGAAAGTCCGCTGGATAAGCCTGTGGACGGACTCTGGACGCAATTTCCCTACGGCTCCGTAACCGGTGGAATGGGTGAAAGCAAAATACAGAGGCTTGCTGATCGGCCCATTGCGGCGCGGTTTCTGCGTATCCTGATGACAGGGTCTTCAAACACCTGCGACAGCCATGGGAGCGATGATGCTCGAAATTGCGCAGGATATTCGATTCGCGAAATCGGTGCCGGAAACTTCAACTCGCTCGGCCAGTTTGTCGACTTGGTAGCGCACTCCCCCGACCAGACTCAAACCATCACACAGGCGTCGTCTGTCGATCCCTGGCACACATCGGACGGTGTTGTTTCATCGCGTATCCAAACCGGCTTTGACCTGTTCTTTACCAGTGGATACACGAATCACCTGCCGGCGATGATTCCGATCGCGATGATTTATACCACTCCCGAAGACAGCGCCGCAGAACTCTCATACATCGAGAAGAGGGGTTACGCAGTTTCGTACGTCGAGATGGGAGAGGAACCGGACGGGGCCTACATGACACCCGAGGACTACGCCGCACTTTATGTACAGTGGGCGAGAGCCTTACATAAGGTTGACCCCCGGCTGAAGCTGGGCGGGCCTGTGTTTACCGGCGAGAATGAAGACATCAAGGCATGGCCTGACGCCCAGGGACGCACCTCGTGGATGGGAAGGTTCATCGATTATCTAAAGACGCACGGAAGTATCGATGACCTGTCGTTTGTGTCGTTCGAGCACTACCCGCTGGATCCGTGCGTGGTGAATTGGTCTGACTTGTTCCGCGAACCGCAATTCGAGAAGACGATTCTCGATGCGTGGCGCGAGGATGGCGTTCCAGCCGGAGTTCCTCTCATCAACTCGGAGAGTAACGTGTCATGGTCTTTGACTGATCCGATGCAGTCTATCTTTTCGGGGCTGTGGCTGGCGGATAGCGTGGGCGCGTTTTTAACTAATGCCGGACCTGGCGCGGCCTATTACCACTCACCCATTCAACCGGAGCCACTGCAAGGGGGGTGCCACGCGTGGAGTACCTATGGCAATTTCGTAGCTGACCAAAGTCTCAAGATCAAGCAGTTCACGGCGCAGTTCTTTGCCAGCCAGGTTTTGAATCTGGACTGGGTGAAACACGGCGGCGGAACTCATCAGCTATACACCGCATCGGTGAATCTGCGTAACGAGACGGGGCAGGATCTGATCACGGCATATCCGGTGAAGCGACCCGACGGAGAGTGGTCGGTGCTGATCATCAATAAGGATCCAAGCAACGCTCACCGAGTAAAGATGAATTTTGAAAATGGCGGTGTGAACACAGGCGCGCAATTTGAGGGCATCGTAAAGTTTGTAACGTTTGGCGCAGCCGAATACGTCTGGCATTCGTCGGAGGGGACAAGTCACGCGGATCCCGATGGGCCCCCGGTGCGAGGCGAGATGCAATGGAAGGATGATCAGAGCATTCTGCTGCCGAAGGCATCGTTGACGGTAGTCTCGGGAAAGGTGAGAGGGTTGTAGCAACCACCCTGCCATGCGCTCGAGGAATCGGCCCTATTGACTGAGAGCGGGAGTATATTGTCAGATAACTTGATTTCAGTTCAGATTTGAATTCGGTTTTCAACGCGAAGAGATCGTGCACAGGCTGCAAATGGGCTTGTTGCGGATTGAAAACAGGGCCGTGAATCAGAAGAGCATGCCGCATGGATTGCTTTGGATTTGGAGGGATCATGAAGAGAAGCTGGCTTTCCGGGCAAGTTCACAAGTGCTTGTCGCAATCTTGTCGAATACTGCTGCTTACATCCCTGCTGGCAATGCCTGCAGTAGTTTTCGGCCAGGGCTATTTCGGAACCATAACCGGGGTGCTGACTGACCAAACCGGAGCCGTGATTCCGGGGGCCCAGGTGACCCTTACCGATCAGGACAAGGGATACATGTTTCATGCGACATCGGATGGAGAAGGCCGCTATCTCTATCGCTCCATCCCGCCGGGTATCTATTCTGTCACCGCGGAAATGCCGGGCTTCGAAAAAACGGTGCGCACCGGCATTCGAGTGGACGTGAACCAGAATGCCACGGCCAACCTGAGTCTCAAAGTGTCAAGCTCTTCGCAGACCATAGAGGTAAACGCGCAAACCCAGGTGCTCGATGACGAGGATGCAACCACCGGCCTGGTAGTGAACAGGAAGTTCATTAACGATTTGCCGCTGGTCGATCGCTATGTAATGGACCTAGTGTCGCTGACGCCTGGGGTGACTGAGGCAGACGACCAGTGCTCCACCGGCTGCACCGGAACAAACTTTGTTTCCAATGGCAGCCGCAATTCCACCGCCGACGTGCTGATGGATGGCGCCACCATCACCAATTACGAGCCCAATGGCGGCGTCACAAATGTCACCTATACGCCATCGTCGGAAGCGGTTGACGAGTTTCGCGTAGAGCAATCGAACTTCAGCGCCGAGTACGGATTTTCAGGCGCATCCGTGGTCAATATGATCACGCGCTCCGGATCAAACACCATCCATGGCGAGGGCTACGACTTCATCCGCAACACCATCACCGATGCCAACAACTGGTTCAACGACCAGAGTGGAATTCCGCTTCCACCTGTGCATCGCAATAACTTTGGCGGCACCCTCTCCGGTCCCATCATCAGGAAAAAGACCTTCTTCTTCTTCGATTACGACGCCACGCTGCAATCCTCTGCCGGCACCTACCAGGCGGGTGTGCCTACTGACGCAGAACGCAACAGTGGCGACTTTGGCGAAGTATGCACCGCGCAGGGCGGATCATTCGATAACACCGGCTTGTGCAGCGTGGCTTCGGGTCAGATATGGGATCCATACTCCGGCGTGTATCAACCGGCCGCCCCCGATGGTTCCACCGCCGCGGGGGCCTACCGGAGTACATTCATCCCGTACAACAACATCGGCGCTTACGCAAGTCCCGGCAATCCCAACCTGGCCGGCACGCCCTACCAGTTGTCGGGAGGCCCCGGCGATCTGATCGACCCCATAGCCCAGGCGATGATGAAGTTGTTTCCAGAGCCGTCGGCAAACATGGCCAATCCAACCATCTACGACAACTGGATCGGCTCCGGAGCAAGCAGCTACCCCAATAACCAGTTCGACGTGAAGATCGACCATCGATTCAATGAAAAGAACTTGATGAGCGCCAAGTACTCGCAGCAGTGGGCCAGCGCGTCCCCTTATAACTGCTTCGGTAACTTTGCCGACCCTTGCGCCGGCGGCCCCAACAAAACAGGAGCTCACCTTTTCACCTTTAACGACGAGCACACGTTCACCAAGACGCTGTTGCTGACCACCACGCTTGGCTTCACGCGCGGAATGGAAGAGATCCTGGCTTATAACGGAGACGGCGGAGTTACCAACCCGGTCACCAAGCTTGGATTCCCGTCCTATCTCAACTCCAACGGGTTCATGGGCGTTCCATCGATGTTCATCGATCAGGGCACGTACTATTCCGCCGGTTATACCACCATCGGTGGTGACCCGTACGGCAATTACAGGCAGGGCCAGGATACGGGGCAACTTACTATCGCCCTCGATAAAGTGATGGGCCCCCACGAATTGAAATTCGGGTTTGAAGGCCGTCAGCACCAGATGAACTACATTCAGACCAACGCTCCAAACGGCATCTTCAATTTCGATCACTTCGGAACATCGCAATGTCCCAACGCATTCTCAGAGTGCGGCGGAGACGGCATGGCCGCCTTCATGATGGGCAACCCCGATGCGGGCGCCTATTACGAGATCCAGGATCGCCCCGCTACCGAGGACCGTCAGTTTGCGGGGTATGCCCAGGAAAACTGGAAGGTGAACAAGGCCCTGACTGTGAACATCGGGCTGCGGTATGACGTATCCGTGCCCCGCACCGATCGCTTCAACCGCCAGAACTGGCTGGACCTGAATGCGCCGTTTCCGGTTACTGTGCCGGGGCTGACTCTGAAGGGTGGCGAAGTTTTTGCCAGTTCAAAGCAACGCCGCATTGTGAACGGCGACTGGAGAGATATTCAGCCGCGTTTCGGCTTTGCCTGGCAGTTCGATCCCAGGATCGTGCTGCGCGCTGGATATGGCATCTACTACTCGCAGCCTCGGTCAGGCGCTACCGGCGTGGCGCCCTACGGCTCGCAGGGTTACAACCAGTACACCAACGCCATTACTACTTACAACAACGACGGCGCCACACCCTATCTGCACCTGAACAACCCTTTCCCGAATGGATTGATCCAGCCTCCGGGCAGTTCCCTTGGATTGTTGAACGACTACGGCTACGGCGCCAATGGTCCGCTGCGCAACGTGACCAACACGCCTTATGAGCAAAGCTGGAGCTTCGGGCTCGAGATGCAGCTTCCGTTCAAGGTGATTACCCAGATGATGTACGTCGGAAAGAAAGGCACTCATCTTTATTATTCCGGCGACAACTATATCAACCATCTTGGACCGGAGGTGGAAAGTTACAACCCCACCCAGATCAATAACCTCACAACCAACGTGGCCAACCCGTTCTATGGAATCAATACTGACCCCAACAGCATCCTTTCAGCTCAGACGATACCCGAGTTCATGCTGCAGATTCCATGGCCTCAGTTCCCCGGCGGCGTCACCATTGAACCGCCGCCGATTGCGACATCGGAATACCACGCAATGCAATTAACCGCGGAGAAGAATTATTCCAACGGCCTGCAATTTCTGGCCACTTTTGTCTGGGCAAAGTCGATGGACGATGCCTCGGCGCCCGACGACAACACTACGTGGCTGGGCAGCTTTTCGAGCCTCGAAGATCCCAACAAGCCGTGGCTCGAACGGAGTCTCTCCACTTTCGACATTCCGTTCGTCTATCAATTCAGCTACACCTACGATCTGCCGGTAGGCCGTGGCAAGGCCCTGCTGGGCAATATGCCGGCGGTGCTGGATGCAATCATCGGCGGATGGAAGACCAACGGCGTCTGGCGGATTTCGTATGGCCGACCGCTTTGCTTTTTCACCTATGACGGCACATCGCTGCCAACCTATGGCGGACAGCGGCCCAACATTTTGGGCAAGCCGCTGCGTAGCGGCGGAAAAGACTCCTATTGGATTAACAACTATTTTGCTAATCCCGGAGTCTTTCAATTGCCGCCAATCTACACGTTTGGCAATGCTCCCCGGGCCACCGGAATGATTCGGTCACCTGTAGCCTTCAACACCAACATGTCTGTGGAGAAGGAATTCTCGCTGGCCAAGCTGCGCGAAGGAATGCATTTTGAGCTTCGGCTTGAAGCGGAGAATGCGCTGAATCACCCGGTATTCGGAACTCCCGACACGTCGGTCGACGACCCGAACTTCGGCGTCATCAGCTACACATCGAACAGTCCGCGCCAGGTACAACTCGGGGGGAAAGTTATTTTCTAAGGCGTGTTTCGCTCTGTTTACCGTGAACGGCACTCGTTTGGAGGGTCGCTGTCGTTACGTCCATGTGAAATAATTATCGACGTCATTGACCGACACCCCATCGCAGTATGCAATCCGGGCCGACGCTGCGAGAGTACGACCAGCCTATGGATCGCGAAGCTATCAGCAGCCAGATTAATAAGATACTGCGCAGCGAAAACCTCGCAGACAAAGATCAGCTCAGGAAACTGTTAGAAATCCTGTTCGCCCACATTGATACGCCTGCCAGCCTGAAGCCGGACAGGATCATCAGGGAGTTGTGGCCCGAGGAGGTCAAAACCAAGCGGCCCGCAGATGTAGCGACAGAGATAAATCGGCTGCGGAGAGTGCTGAAAACCTATTACGAAACCGAAGGCCAAACTGACTCCATTCTTGTCACTCTTCCCAATCGTTCGGCGACCGCGCCCGATGGCACCAAAGAGAAGCGGTGGATAGCGGCGGAAGCTGCCGGCACTAGGGGAAGATCGGTACCGCCAGCGACCCTGCCCGTTGCGCCGGCGAAGCCGCACAAATGGCTCTGGATGATTGCCGCTGCGGGCACTTTATGCGTTGCGGCCACTGCAGGCATCCTGTTGGCGTCAAGAGACAACCGGCCCGCCGTCGCGCGATTAGATGGCCCTACACTCATCATCCTGAATAGCGAAGGGAAAGAACTTTGGCGCAAGATGTTCGCTAATGGATTCTGGCCCGAATACTACGGCCAGGGCTTGGACCAGCGTCTTTGGATGGGTGATTTGAATGGCGATGGCCATACCGAGGTTCTCTTTCTCTACCATCCTGGCGGGAATTCCCTTTCGCACTCGACCACCCTTATCTGCTATTCGGATCGAGGGCATGAGAAATGGCGTTGGACGCCGGGAAGGGACTTGCCAGAAATGCACGGCACCCCACCGGTTTACCTGACTTATGGTTTTGGTATTCTGCCTCCGGATACATCGCGGCATCGGCGGATCGTCTTATCGAGCCAGAATGAGCCCTTTTACCCTGACCAGATAGCCATCGTCGATTCCAGCGGAAAGATGGTTTCAGAGTATTGGCACTCCGGTATCCTGAATCACCTTGCATTAGCTGACCTCGACGGCGACGGGCGAGACGAAATCATTGTTACTGGAATCAGCAATGGATACGACCAAGCGACATTAATCGTGCTCGATCCCGATAAGGTATTTGGAGCTTCTACCGAGTTGGCTCGACCCGAAGTTCAACTTCATGGTATGGGCGTGGCCCAAGAGCGCTTTCGCCTTTTATTTCCGCGAAGCGATATTAACCGGGTGTTGTCGGAATATAACGCCGGACTGGCGATGACTATCGACAATGGCAGAATTCGATTCGATGTATCGGAGTGTTCTCTCACTCGCAACTGCGACATTGTGTATGAATTTGACAGGCAGTTTCATTTGCGGGCGGTTACGCCGAGCGACCCGTTTAAGAGCGCTCATAAGGAGTTTTTCTTAAACCGGAAAGACGGTCATTTTTTCAGCCCCAAAGAAGAGGGAGAATTCCAAAAGGTCCGGTGCCTAGCTGGCTGCAAAACGGACTTCGTACCCGTCCAACTAGATTGATTTCGTTGATTACACCTATATATTCACGATGTTTTCGGATTTGATGTCAAGTTCATATCAACCGCGCCTCGGCCACTGGAAGCAGGCACAATCCCATGCTAGTCTGACGTGATTGCAAATCCAAGTTAGCATCTTGCACGCCCCCCCAACCGTTGCAATTCTGCTTGGCAATGAAGCCGGTTCGACAGGCTTCGCGCTTTACCGCCGGTTGGCAGAGGTGAGGTTGATCACAGAGGGGGAGGCGGCGGTGCGGGCCATCCTGCGTCGCGATGAGCGACTGTCCGTTTTGGCGCAAGGAGAATCGCATTGAGAAATCGTCTGGTCGCCATGATTGCTGGCATTGCCATGTTCACCCCGCCCGCTCCTGTGAGTGCGGGCCCCAAATTCGCACCGTATCCTGAGCGCAAAGTAACTGACTGCGCAGTGAGGGCAGACAAAGGAGACATATCAGTCGGTGCGCAGGCGGTGGAGGACACCAAGGATCAGAAGGTCTATTTCGCAACCGAGATGACAGAAAAGGGCTACCTTCCCGTTTATGTCGTCATCGAGAACCGGTCCGTCGCCGATTCTTATCTTTTCGACAAATCGAACGTGGCCATGGCAGACGCGTCGGCGGGCGCGGTAAGTGAAGCGCGCTCCAAGACCGGTGAGAAGTTCGCCATGTTCGGCGTCGGCGGAATCTTTGCTATGAGAGCCATCACCAGCGCAACGGCGGTGCAGGAAAACCTGCTCAAGAACGAGATCCAGAGCAAAACCCTTTCTCCCGGCGTCTCGGTCAAGGGCTTTCTCTATATCCCAATTCCCAAGCAAGGGGCGCGCGGGGGAATCCACGTTCAGATTCCGCTGGTCAACTCGCGAACGAATGAGATTCAGGTTGTCAATCTAACCATTTGAGGAGACGTTCAATGGTGAATTCGGGATACCGATTCTTCAGCTTCATTGCCGTGGTTCTGTTTGCGTTCTGCTGCTTGCCAGCGAGGCTTGGCGCCCAGGCTGTGCAACCGGCAAGTCAACCGGTTTCGCTCAATGCGGCGCTTGTGCTCGCGCCCGAGTTCTGCGCCACCAAAACCAAGAAGGGAACCTGGGGCATCAATCAGGAGACCTTTCCGGTAGGTAAGACCGCCTGCGAAGAGCTTGAGCCGATCATTAAAACAGCCTTTACCAGTCTCAGACGAGTCGACGATCCCGCAAAGGCCGCCGATGCGCAGTTGGTGTTGACGCCAAAATTTGTCGATGTGGGAGCAACACAGAAGATGTTCGCCTTCTCCGATCGCGAACTCACGGTATTGATTGAATGGACGGCCCGCGACAAATCAGGAAAGACGGTTTGGATCGAGACCATTCAAGGTACGGCAAAGCGGCACATGGGAAATGCGTTCACCCATGGCAGCAATGTAAAGCACATTGTCGAGGATGCAGTGAAGGATGTGGGGGAACAGGCAGTGGCCAAGATCGAGGCGTCTCCTGAGATTGCGAAAGCAGGTGGGCCGGCAGCGAAGTGAGCGCAGTGACCGGCGAGTCGGCGCAGGCCGGCTTTGCGGTCTGTTCCATGCTTAGATGAGATATCCGCACGAAAGGCTTGAGCCGACGTGAAGAGAAAAGCTGTGCTTATGATCGCGTGCTTCGTGGCCGGTTTAACGGCCATTGTTGCTCAACAGCCGGCAGCCGATGCAGGCAAACCACCGGCTGCGGCAACGCAGGCCACTGCTCCAGCGGCCGCGAGCCAGGCCGGGCAGAACGGGCCTGCCGATCAAGTTCTCGATGACGGTACGCCCGTGAAGCTCACCCTTCTAAACCAGCTTAGCTCTGCGGATGCAAGGCAAGGGCAGAACATCCAATTCTCGGTTGAAAATGACTTGGTTCTCAATGGAGTGACCATTCTACATCGCGGAGCACCGGTGACCGGCGTAGTGGTCGAAGCTGAAAAGAGGCGGCGGCTTGGTCGCGCCGGCACATTGAACTTCACCATCAACAGCATCAAACTGGCGAACGGCCAGGATGTGCCTCTGCGGGCCTTCAACAACTCGAGCGGCGATTCACACACCACCGGAGTCACGGCGCTGGCGCTGAATATGCCGGTTGTGGCAGCGCCGTTTTTCCTGCTCATGCACGGTGACAACAGCACCTTTCCCAAAGGCACTGAGCTCACTGTGTTCATCAGTGGCGATACTCATCTCGACCTGACCAAATTCACACCGTCAGGTCAAGACGGGAATCAGGCTCCGGCCGCGGCCTCAATCGTTCCGCCAAAATAAAGTCATCAGGGTGCGCAGCAACATCCCCGATAAACCGGGTCGGCTGCAAAACTGCAATTGAGCCCGTCCCACTCGATTGATTTGTCTTAATTAACCCTTTCGATTTACTCGATCATTACAGATTTGATGTCAAGTTCATATCAACCGCGCCTCGGTCACTGGCAGCGGTCGCCACCCCATGCTAGCCTGACGACGCTGCAGCTCCTTTTATTCTCGGGCGCATCCCCCCAAATGCGAAATTCCGGCATGAGAACACTGTCTCGGACTGCGCAAGAAGAGAGTCAATCCGTGATGACCTGGAAATCCCTCGTATCGTCCTTCCTTTTCCTGGCTTTGATGCTCCTTATCCTGGGGAACCAGGGGCAGGCCTGGGCAGCCCCTTCCACAACAACGACCATTAGTGTCACTTCATCCGGAACTGCCGTCTCGACAGTGAACCCTGGAACCATTGTTACGTTGACTGCGACCGTGCAGGCTGGAACCTCAGCCGTGACCGTAGGGCAGGTGAACTTCTGCGACGCATCCGCGACCCACTGCACTGACATCCATCTTCTTGGCACCGCGCAGCTTACGAGCGCCGGAACGGCGGAGTTGAAGTTCACTCCGCGAGCCGGAAGCCATAGCTACAAGGCGGTCTTCCTGGGAACTGGCAACGATGCGGGCAGTGCCTCCAGCACGTCTGCACTGACAGTTACGGGAGAGTACGCAACCGCGACTACCCTGGAGCGGCAAGGCAAAGGCGGATCTTACACGCTGAAGGCAACGGTCTCTGGCGGGGTGTACGAAGTCGGGCTCGCTGCGCCGACCGGAACAGTCTCATTTGTGGACCAAAGCGCCGGGAATGCCGTACTTGGAACAGCGACGCTGGGGACAAGTGTCTCTTCCTTGACTTGGGCGAACTCTCAGACGCTCGCCACGGGCGGCCAGCCCGAATCCGTGGTCGTAGCTGACTTCAACGGAGATGGCATTCCGGATATCGCTGTGGCGAATGCCGCCGGCGACCCGCTGACGATTCTGCTCGGCAACGGAGACGGCACTTTTACGGCTGCGGCAATCCCGACAACGTGCAGTGAACCGGTCACCCTCGCTGCGGGCGACTTCAACGGCGACGGTAAGGTCGATCTCGCCGTTGGGTGTCAGGACAGCTTTGCGTTGACAATTCTGCTGGGCAACGGAGATGGCACCTTCCAGGCGACCTCGGTAAGCCCCACCTTAGCCGCAGTCCCCATTGCCATTGCGTCCGGGGACTTCAACGGAGACGGTAAGACAGATTTGGCTGTGGCATCTGGATACAGCGGCACCGTGACGATCTTTCTGGGCAATGGCGACGGAACGTTTCAAGCTGTATCGACAAGCTCCTCTGTGGGTACCGAACCCGTCTCAATCGCGGTTGCCGATTTTAACGGGGATGGCAAGGCTGACGTTGCCGTGGTGTCGTCCAACGAAGTTTCAGGTAACTACTTCAACACCGTGCATATTCTTCTGGGCAACGGTGACGGAACATTCACGGCCGCCGCGAACCAGAATGCCGGATACTTTGGCAGTTCCATTGCAGTTGGAGACTTCAACGACGATGGCAAGCCCGACCTGGCCGTGGCGGATTCGGGCGGGGTAGAGATTCTGTTGGGTAACGGCGACGGCACATTTACGGCGTCTTCAATTTCGGTAGCAGGCGCGGATTACGGCAGCGTTGCCGTGGGCGATTTCAACGGGGATGGTGTGCCCGACTTGGCCTTCGGAAGCTACAGCGCTTCAGGCAACACCGTAGCGGTTTTGTTGGGGAACGGTGATGGTACGTTCAACGCAGTTTCGCCAATCTCGGTGGCTTCCGAACCTCAAGCTCCCGCCATCGCCGTTGGCGACTTCAACCTGGACGGCATTCCGGACGTGGCGGCGACCAGTTCGTTCACTCTGAATGGCAGCCAGGAAGATAGCGTTTCCGTTTTCCTCACCCAGTTACAGGAGACCGCGACAGCGACAGCAAGCGGGATTTCGCCGTCACAAGCTGGGCCGGACAACGTTGTGGCGAGCTATCCGGGAGACGGCTCGTATGCGGCAAGCGTCTCCGCCCCAACCCAGCTTTACCAGGTGCAGCCGCCACCGCAACCTACGACCACAACTTTGAGCGTGACCGCAAATGGAAGCTCGGTGACCACAGTCGTGGCGGGCACCGTGGTGACTCTGAAAGCTGCAGTGAAAGCCAGCGGTTCGGCCCTGAATACGGGACTGGTGAACTTTTGCGAAGCAACGGCCGCTTACTGCACCGACATCCATCTTCTCGGCTCTGCGCAGCTCACGAGCGCCGGAACGGCAGAGCTGAAGCTGATACCAGGAATAGGGAGCCAAAGCTACAAGGCTGTCTATGTGGGCACCTACAACGACGGAACAAGTGCCTCCAGCGCAGCATCGTTGACCGTGACGTCGCTGGCGAAGTTTCCAACGACAACTGGTATCGCACAAAGCGGATCCGAAGGCAATTACACATTGACGGCAACGGTTGCCGGCTGGGGGAGCGCAGCAGCGCCGACCGGAACCGTTTCATTCCTGGATACAAGCAACAGCAATGAATCTCTGGGAAGTGAAGCCCTTGTGGCGGGAACGTCAGCACGGGGCTGGGTTGGCTTCCAAACGCCGGTGGTACCCGGGAATACGCCCATCACAATCGCTACGGGCGATTTTAATGGAGACGGCATTCCCGACCTGGTGGTGGCGGGCGTCAACTGGCCAACGGTTGCGGTTCTGCTTGGAAATGGGGATGGAACTTTTCGACTGGCCGCGCCTTCGGTAAGTGAAGAAATTCCCAACAGTTTTGTAGCGGTGGGGGATTTCAACGGGGACGGCATTCCGGACCTGGCGATCGCGACGGGCGACGACGAGGACGACCTGCCTGGGGCTGTATCGATCTGGCTGGGAAAAGGCGACGGCACCTTTACGTTGAAGTCAAGCCCAGCGACGGGCGTCTACCCGCAATCGGTGGCCATAGCAGACTTCAACGGCGATGGCATTCCGGACCTGGCTGTAGCGAATTACAGCGATAACACCGTGACCATCCTGCTGGGCAAGGGAGATGGAACCTTCACTCCCGTGGCGACGACGCCGGCAACAGGGTCCGAGCCATATTTTGTTGCATCTGGAGACTTCAACGGGGACGGGATTCCGGATCTGGCTGTGGCCAATTCCGGCGGCAGCACGCTGACGATTCTCCTTGGTAATGGTGATGGAACCTTTAAAGCGGCGGCCAGTCCGGCAACAGGCGATGGCCCCGCGGCCATAGCTGTTGGAGACTTCAACGCGGATGGCAGGGCGGATCTCGCCGTAGCAAATTACAACAGCGGGACCCTCACAGTGCTTTTGGGCAATGGGAAAGGTACGTTCACTACATCCGCAAGTCCGGCAACCGGGGGCGGCCCCACCTACGTAGCAATAGGCGACTTCAACGGCGATGGCATCCCCGATCTGGCGGCGACCAACGTAAACACCAGCACTGTGGCCATCTTTCAGGGCAAAGGCGACGGAACGTTTACGTTGGTGGCGAGTCCCGCCGCAGGCTCGGGTCCCGACGCCGTTGTGGCGGCGGATTTCAATGGGAGCGGCCTTTCGGATTTCGCTACTGCGAACTTTACCAGCAATACGGTAACGGTGCTGCTACCCAATGAATTGGCCTCTACAGCAACGTTGACGGGCGTTTCGCCCGTCGGCTCCGGGACGCATTTGGTCGAGGCGAGTTACGGGGGCGACGCTACCTACCTGGGAAGCATCTCGGAAACAACGGCGCTCACTGTCCCCACCGTATTGGCGCCGCTCGTGGCTGTCATTCCAACCAACTCTTCGACCACGGTAACGGACTCTCTGGAAGTGAATGTCACGCTTACCGGCAACATCGGCGATCCGTCTCCAACCGGGACGGTGACACTGTCGAGCGGGAGCTACAAGTCTGCGGCTGCAACTCTTTCTGCCGGCAGTGACTATGTGAGCTTCGTAATTCCCGCCGGAGCCTTGGCGCTCGGCACCGACACCCTAACGGGCAATTACTCACCTGACTCAGCAAGCTCTCTTTATTACAGCAGTGCTTCGGGTTCGACTTCGGAGCAGGTGTATGCCGTGGCTACTGTAGAAGTGACACCATCTTCCTCAACCATCACCACGGCACAAGCTCTCTCGGTAGCCATTGCAGTTAGTGGTGGGATCGGATACCCGGCACCCACCGGCTCAGTGGTTTTGACCAGCGGAAACTACACTTCCTCGACGGCCACTCTCACCAAAGGCGGCGCAACTATCCAGGTTCCTGCCGGATCGCTGGCGGTTGGTACGGATACTTTAACGGGGACCTACTCCGGTGACACCAACTACCAGGTGGCCATCGGCACAGCTTCGGTGATTGTCACCAGCTCCGCGAACACGACGCCTACGATAAAGGCCACGCCGTCTTCCTCAACCATCACCACAGCGCAGGCGCTTTCGGTAGCCGTCGCAGTTAGCGGCGGAAGCGGCAAGCCAACTCCCACCGGTTCAGTGACGCTCACTAGCGGCAGTTACACTTCCGCCGCGACGACACTTGCCGGCGGCAGCGCCACGATCAATGTTCCTGCGGGGGCCTTGGCGGTGGGCGTCGATACGCTGACGATAAACTATGCGCCAGACTCCTCCAGCTCCTCTACATACAACAGCGCAACAGGAACAACATCTGTGACGGTGACGGCGAGTGGGCTAACTACACCAACGGTGACTGTCACGCCTGCTTCATCGAGTATCACCACAGCCCAGGCCTTAACTGTAACGGCCGGCGTCAGCGGTGCAACAGGTCAACCCACCCCGACCGGCTCAGTGACTCTGGCGAGCGGCACATACACTTCGGCGTCAACGTCACTCACTGGTGGCAACGCAACGATCAGTATTCCTGCTGGGTCTTTGGCAATAGGCAGCGACACGCTGACTGTAAACTACACGCCGGATTCGGCGAGTTCCGCTACTTATTCGACGGCGTCGGGGTCGACCGTAGTTACGGTGACTTCTGGAACTCAGAATTCCAACTACGCAGTGATTTATTCGTTCTCAGGTGGAACGGATGGTACTGCCCCCTGGGGCGGTTTAGTGCAGGATCCTCAAGGCAACCTGTATGGCACGACCTCTCGTGGAGGTACTTCAGGGAACGGCACAGTCTTCAAGATCGATACGACCGGCAAGGAGACCGTACTTTACAGCTTTACAGGTGGGCCGGATGGCGATCTTCCCTATTCATCGCTCATTGAAGACTCGCTGGGAAACCTCTATGGCACAACATTCGGTGGCGGCGCCTATGGCAAGGGAGCTGTATTCAAGCTGGATTCGTCTGGCAAGGAAACGGTGCTCCACAGCTTCACGGGAGGGGCAGATGGAGGTCTTCCCCTGACGATGCTCGTGATGGATACGCAAGGGAATCTCTATGGCACCGCTTCCGGTGGCGGGAATCCCGCGTGCTACAACGCCCGGGACGGCGATTACGGATGCGGAACGGTATTCAAGGTTGATACCACCGGCAACCAGAGCGTGCTCTACAGTTTCACGGGAGCTGCGGGGGACGGCGCAAACCCCGTTGGAAGCCTGGTGCTGGATTCGAAAGGCAACTTATATGGCACCACCTTGTTTGGAGGAAACTCAACCTGCCTCATCGACGGCTCCAAGGGCTGCGGAACGATATTCAAAGTTGCCAGCACAGGAACGGAGACCGTGCTGCACAGCTTCACCGGCGCCGGTGGAGATGGCGAGTATCCATCCTACGCAGGGCTGTCTGGGGATTCGCAGGGGAATCTATACGGCGGTGGTGGTGGCGGGACTTTTGCTTTGGGCGCCGTGTTCAAAGTTGATTCTGCCGGCACGGAATCCACTCTCTACAGTTTTACAGGGACATCGGGAGATGGCATAGGCCCCAATGCCGTGGTGGCGGACTCGCAAGGAAATCTCTACGGCACGACTGCGGCCGGCGGCGTCTCCGGCCAGGGAACGGTGTTCAAGCTTGACTCCAGCGGAAAAGAAACTGTGCTCTACAGCTTCACTGGAACCGGGGGGGACGGAGGGGATCCGAGTCCAAGCCAATTGCTGCTTGCCCAAGGCAACTTGTATGGCACTACAGGCAGTGGGGGCACTTCCAACTTTGGAACTGCATTCAGGCTCCTGCCGGCATCGCAAGCCGCAACGCCAACAGTTAACGTGACCCCTGCATCATCGGCCATCACTACGGCGCAGTCTCTCGCGGTCTTAATTTCAGTTAGTGGAGGAAGCGGGAATCCGACTCCCACGGGAACGGTAACGCTGACTGGCGGCGGCTATAGTTCTGCCGCCTCAACTCTCACCGCAGGAAGTGTAACAATCAATATTCCTGCCGGGAGTTTGGCGACAGGCAACGACACGCTGACAGTCAGCTACGGCGGGGATGCCAACTACTCCGCGGCGACGGGCACCAGCACGGTGACGGTTACGACGGCGGTCAGTCCAAGCTTCGCGCTCACAGGTACTTCTGTCACCGTCGCACCCGGTGCCACTACAGGCAACCAATCAACGATCACTGTTACACCCGGCGGCGGATTTACGGGTTCTGTAACGTTGACTGCGGCCATCGCAACCAGCCCGAGCGGTGCGCAGTATCTTCCAACTCTTAGCTTCGGATCCACCACACCTCTAAGCATCACAGGTGCCTCAGCGGGCACAGCCACACTCACCATTTCAACAACTGCGGCAACGAGCACGGCCCTTGCGCGTCCTCAGAACCACGCTGTTCCCTGGTACGCGGCGGGCGGCGCAACGCTTGCCTGCCTTCTGCTCGCAGGCATTTCTGGGAAACGCCGTAAATGGCAGACGATGCTCCTAATGCTCCCACTGTTCCTGGCTCTCACTTACGGTGTGCTTGCGTGCGGCAGCGGTGGAGGTGGTGGCGGGGGCGGCGGTTCGGGCAATCCCGGCACGACCGCAGGAACGTACACCGTCACGGTAACCGGAAGTTCAGGCGCAATCACTGAAACCGGGACAGTTCAACTGACTGTTCAGTAGGCGCGACCGAATCGAGATGGAGATCGAAGCAACTCTCGTAGCGAGTTGTACCGCAACGTCTCTAATTTACTGATTTTAAAGGGGGAATGGTAGGCACGATTGGATTCGAACCAACGACCTCTTCCGTGTCAAGGAAGCGCTCTAACCAACTGAGCTACGCGCCTATTGCGTAACAAAAGATAGTTTAGCAGCATCGGGTTAGCTCGAAAAGGAGCACGCACGCCCCGTTGCGGTCCCACGTATAGTCGCGATTGCTACAACCAACTTGCTGGCTGACTACTAAAACAATCCTTCTGACAAATCGCGGCAATCAACCCGTTGCCGGATCGAAAGAGGGAGGAGTCCGCGGTGCTTCACTGCCGGTACCCCACTGCATAACAGGCCGGCAGCAATTCGCAGCCTAGACCGAACCCAGATCGCAACACATCCCAGCCTTAGGCCGTCCATAGTCTGGCAGTAGGATAAGGAGCGGAGGCAAGTCCGATGCTCATTGTTCATGTGGATGTTCATGTGAAGCCTGAATCGGTGGAGGAGTTCAGGCAGGCCACGGTCGAAAACGCCAAGTCGAGTGTGAAGGAGCCCGGAATCGCGCGCTTCGACTTTGTACAACAGCAGGACGATGGGACGCGGTTCGTGCTGATCGAGGTCTATCGCTCTGCGGAAGCAGCGGCGTCACATAAGGAGACTTCTCACTACGCCAAGTGGCGCAATGCGGTCGCGCCCATGATGGCCGAACCCCGCCAAAGAGTGATATACAACGCGGTTTTCCCTGATCCCCAGGATTGGTAGCATCATGCGCTTCGAGTTTGCGACCGCATCGCGCATTGTTTTTGGCGAGGGCACGGCGGCCACGCTCCCTGAATTAGCTCGCAGTTTCGGCACTCGCGCTCTGGTGGTGACCGGCTCCTCTCAAGAGCGCGCGGCAGCGATTATTTCGGCGCTGTCGGCTGAGACATTCACTGTGCCCGGCGAGCCTACCGTGGAACTGGTTCGCGAAGGCGCGCGCCGTGTGCTTGATGCCCACTGCGATGTCGTGGTTTCGCTGGGCGGGGGCAGTGTAATTGACGCCGGCAAAGCAATTGCCGCGATCGCCACCAACGGCGGCGAGCCGCTCGATTTTCTCGAGGTGGAGGGAAAGGGCCGCGCTATTGCTGTTCCTCCTCTGCCATTCATTGCGGCGCCTACCACGGCAGGAACCGGCAGCGAAGTGACGCGCAACGCGGTTCTGGGATCGACGGAGCACGGCATTAAAGCGAGCCTGCGAAGCCCATTCATGCTGCCGCGCGTTGCGCTCGTCGATCCCGAACTGACGTATGGGTTGCCGGCTGCGGTCACCGCCAGCACGGGTCTCGACGCCCTGACTCAGCTCATCGAACCATATGTAAGCGTACGCGCCAATCCACTGGTGGATGCGATTTGCGTAGACGGTATCCGCCGCGTTGCCGGATCGCTGCGCCGTGCATATCACGACGGCGCGGATGGTGAGGCGCGAAACAACATGGCGCTGGCAAGCTTGTTCGGCGGCTTGGCGCTGGCGAACTCCGGCCTGGGAGTGGTGCATGGTTTTGCTGCGCCCCTCGGAGGCTCATGGAAGGCGCCGCATGGCGCTCTTTGCGCGGCACTATTGCCATATGGAATGGCTGCCAACGTTGCTGCGCTGCGGGCGCGCGCGCCGCTTCATCCCGCGCAGGAACGTTACGTAACCATTGCGCGCCTGCTTACCGGCCGGAGTGAAGCAAGCGCGGAGGATGGAATTGAATGGGTGCGCGCGCTCTGCTCCGAACTGAACGTTCCCAAATTGCGCACCTGGGGCATCGCGCTGTCCGATTTGCCTGGCGTAGTCGAGAAAGCAGAGCGGGCCAGCAGCATGCAGGCCAATCCCCTTCCTCTCACGGGCGAGGAGTTGCTGGCGGTGATAACAGCCGCGTTATAGGTGGACATTGCAAGGCCAGCAGCTCGCTTGTGCAGAGTCGGAGATGCGCCCGGTCTGTTTCGTCGGACATCCGCCCGGTTTGTACCCCCCCGAGGTACCCCCCTCCCCCCTGTTTGAGGATAAGCGTTTTGGTTTCAGCTATCTACGCCTTCGCACACTCGCCGCGACTTTTTGTAACCCCATGCAAACAAAGGGGTTAGATTCTAAAACGTTCATAAATAACAACTTGCTGGCTTTTTTGCAAGTGGTTTAGCGCGCCAGGCTTGGTTTGGCGGCCGAAGACTTCTTCTACCCGATACGATCATGCGCCGGGAGGGGGTAATTATCGGCAAATCAGTTCAATAATTGAGCGGGTTGGACTGTTGATCCGTGACGAAGAGCCCAATCTTGTTTTCCTTGATGTGATGATGCCCAAGAAGAATGGCTTTGACGTGTGCAACGAAGTAAAGAATGAGCTCGGTCTCAGGCACATCCACATCGTGCTTCTCACTGCCAAAGGGCAGGAGTTCGATCGCCAGCGGAGCCAGGAGGTGGGTGCCGACCTCTACATGACCAAACCCTTCGATCCCGATGCGCTGGTCGCCAAGGCACGCTCAGTCCTGGGACTGCCGGCTTAGATAGCGAATCTATGGCCGGCATTACTCTGCGCGCTCTTCTCAACCCCAGGTCGGGCACCTACGCGGTGGTGAAGACGCTTTGCGAACAAGCAGGCTCGAACCTGAGCATTGTTGATTCTTCAGGCCGGGTACTGCTGGGTTCAGAGCCAGCCGGAAAGCCTCATCCGGATTCGCGCTGTCCCATCGACTGCGGCGGCACGACACTCGGATTTGTTACCGGTCCCGAGGCTCACGCATCCGCCTTGGCGCAGCTAGTAACGCACATCGCGGCGCGAGAAACCGAGCAGCGCGCACTCGCTGCTGAGACCCCCCACCTCTATCGCGAAATCAACCTCATCGAGCAGCTCTCTGAACAGCTCGCCGCCGTGCTCAATCTTCCCGCGGTCTGCGAGTCAGCTCTCGCCCAGGCGCAGCGTCTCATTGCTGCAACCCACGGCAGCGTGTTGCTTCAAGACAAAACGACTAGCGTGCTGCGGATTGAAGGCTCATTCGCGCCGCCGGCCGGAAATGGCAATCACATTTGCGGAGCTCTGACGCCCGATTCACTCTTTGCCGCCTCCGTTCTTGATCGCGGAGTGGCCGAAATCGTCAACGATTGTGCGGGCGACACGCGCTCACGCGGTAACGAGTGTAGTCTTCGGGCGCTCATCCTCGCGCCGCTGCGCGCCGGTCAGCGCACTGCCGGTCTCATTGCCCTGGCAAACACTGAAGCCGATGCGTCTTACTCCGCCGCCGATCTTAAGCTGCTGAACACAATTGCGCTGCAGGCAGCGGCGGCCATTGAGAATGCGGCCCTATGCGCCGAGATGGTTGAAGCCGCAAGGGAGCGCGCAGCTTACGCCGCCGAACTCCAGGCGGCGAGTTCTGTGCAGCAACTCCTATTGCAAAGCGGTTCCCGCCCTACGCCCGGTTTTCAAGTTGAGTCCGTGTATCTTCCGGCCAGCGAAGTCGGCGGCGATTTCTTTTTTGTCCAGCCGGCACCCGATGGCTCATTGCTCGCGATTGTCGGCGATGTCTCGGGAAAAGGCCTTACAGCGGCTATGCGCGTAGCCATGATTCTCGGCGTGCTGCGACGCGAAACTTCTTACCACCCGGCGGAGATACTCTTCAGCCTCAATAATGCACTGGTGGCGCAGGGCCAGCTTGGATTCGCCACCGCCTGCTGCATCCGCATCGCGCTTACCGGGGAGTTCGCGTTTGCCAATGCCGGTCACATTGCGCCCTACATCTCAAGCCGGGAGCTTGAGACAATTCCAGCGCTGCCTTTGGGCCTCGTCGCCAATCAGCATTTCGAACTCGCGCAGGGAAGATTGGGGAATGGAGAGCGCCTGGTACTTCTTTCCGATGGCGTGCCCGAGGCTCGTTCACAATCCGGCCAGCTCCTGGGTTTCGAGCGCACCGCGGCGCTTTGTTCGCAGGCCGCCGATCATATCGCGCGCACCGCGCAACAGTTCGGCCAGGAAGACGATATTACCGTGGTCGCATTAAGCCTTTCGAAATAACACGCCTGGCGCCCAGGAGTCACCCTCACCATCGCTTCATTCGCTTTTAATCTGTAAGGTGTAAAAAGTTCAGCCGCGCCTGCGTGAGAAGAAGAGATGCGCCCTCACCCATACGATTCTTCGATTTGCACTTTCTCCAGTGGAGCTGATGCGACCATCGGGAACTTGGCAACCAGGGCTCTGTTACAGCCCGGATCTGATCTCACTTATTTAATTACAACTACGAACTTATCCCGGATTCAGCACCGGCTAAGTTCACCTCTCTCTCTATATATACATAGGCCAAGCCGGCCATTGACTTTGCTGTAACTTTAGTCGCTTAAACTCGACCCATCGCCGCTGATAGGACTAACAATTAACTGGGCAATTTCAGTAAGTACTCCCGCGCCTGCCAATGTGTTTCGTTCATCGGGCAATTCTGGACTGTTTGAGTCAGAATTCATGATTTATTGATTAGTTGGATACCGAATTCTTTAATGGCAATATCTCCGGATCCAGTCACCGAGTGCTCGAAAATACACCTCACATTAACAATTGCGTATCTAATTCTTGTCTGAGGTGTATACCGAATCGAATCGCTGCAACAAAAAAACACTTCGAGCCAAAAGATCGCAACACTCCAGTTTCGAAAGGGTTGGCAATACCAGAATGGTTTTTTGAGGGCGTCGTGGTAACGTTAACTCTTTTCATCTAAACAAGTTGAAAGGTCTGCTACTTATGCCGAGATTCAAGTGCAGGCCAGAAACTCTCAGCCTTTTTCGTGCCAAGCAAAAAATAATCTCTTCAACTGTTATGAAATCAACTAGAATAGGGGCATCTCATTGAAGATTTCAAGCGTCTTAACAAATACACGAATCCTATACAGCGCGGCGTGAAGACATGCACCTCGCAGTAGCAGGGCGCGATTTTGTAAGACTGATCGCTCGACTTTTTGCATGATTATTCGTCCTCATTTTCTACGTTTGATTGAAATTCGCCGCTGCAAGAATGAGCGCCTTTTGTCCTTTTCTCTTGCCTCGATTCGTTCGGGATGTCTGCTTCGACACCCCATTCAATCCACGACGACGATATCGATTACCAGGAACGTAGGCTTGATTTCCTCCCCGGGCCTCGCCACGATCCTACTCACATGATTCTGGCGCAGCATGGAGACAATTCAAGGTGACGGAAAAGTCCGGGCTCAATCGCGAAATCCCATTTGTCGATACCAAACCCCCTAGCCAAGCCGCGTCGACTGCGGTGTTGATGGAAGACGTTAAAATCTTCACTTCCGATGGCTTGTACCTGCAGGGAGTGGCGGCATCTTCATTTCGATACGTGGTAGTCAAGCGATTCATCGACATTGCAGTTTCCTGTTTGCTTATGGTGATTCTCGCGCCATTGTTTCTGCTTATCGCGGCCTTGGTGCGGTTCAGTTCTCCCGGGCCGATTCTTTATAAGGAACGTCGTGTGGGGCGCTTCGGCAAGACTTTCAAAATTTATAAATTCCGTTCCATGCATACTCGGGAATATCTGCAGAATGTCTTGAAGTATCACGAGAACGAACACGAGCAATTGAAGCGACGCACTGAGCGCAAACACGTACACGATCCGCGTATTACCGGAGTCGGATCCGCTTTGCGGAAGCTCAGTCTGGACGAATTGCCTCAACTGTTCAACATCCTCAGAGGCGAAATGTCGTTAGTCGGTCCCCGTCCGGTGGTAGAAGCTGAGATATCCCAATACGGGAGCTACGCTATCTTCTATAAACTTGTGTCTCCCGGCCTGAGCGGGCTTTGGCAGGTTTCGGGGCGCAACGACGTCAGCTTCAGGACCCGGGTTCGATTGGATGTTACTTATTGCAGAAAATGGAGCCTGCTGCTCGACTTTGCGATTCTCGCAAAGACCTTGCCCGCGGTGCTGAAGAGGAAGGGTGCTTATTGACCGCTTCTTTCCAGAAGCGGTTCCAGCCTTTTTCCGGCCGCAACGCATCTATACGATAGGGCACTTCAGCATTCTCGCAGTCGATGAATCTCAAGTGCATCCAGCAGCGACGACGGATTCTTGCTCTATCCCATAGAATGACCCAAGGGAGCAGTTCGTCGTAACTCCGGGCCCGAGGGTCCTGCTTCTGCATGTATCAAGCAACAACAGATGCGCTGCCCATCCCAAGTATGAAAATCGGGGGCTTTTGACGGTGCGGACGCCGCGGTCAGTATTTGCTATTTGTTTTCTCGCTGCCCTTTACTTTGCGCAGCGAGGAGTTCTGATGGCCCAATCGACAGATGACCAGGATCTTGCAAGCGCATCTTTTGCCGCTTCAAGCGCCGTTCCGTTGGATAGTTGGGTGTATCCGGCGTTCGATCGATTGAACGCACTCGGCTATTCGCTCAGTGCACTGCAGGGAATGCGGCCGTGGACGCGGTTGCAGTGCGCGCGGCTTGTAGATGAGGCGCAACAGTCGCTCGAGTCTGAGGCCGATGCATCCGACCCTGAGGCGCTGGGGATCGCAGACAGGCTGGCGCAGGAGTTCGCGTACGAAATCACACTGCTTCACGGATTATCGAACCGGTCGGCAGGAGTAGCCAGCGTTTATATCCGGGCCATGCAGATCGCTGGGCCGCCGTTGCGCGATTCATATCATTTCGCCCAAACCATCTCCGACGATTTCGGCAGACCCTACGGCCAGGGTTTCAACTTCATCTCCGGGACTCAAGTGCATGCTGAATACGGACCCTTGGCCATTTCACTGAGGGGCGAGTTTCAGCAGTCTCGTACTCTGTTCCCTTACAATTCCAGCGCGCTGAACGATATTGCGAATATGGAAGGTTTGCCGGTTGCTTCCCTACCCGCAATTTCAGCCCTCGACCGGATGCGGCCTGTGGAAGCGACGATCTCGTTGAAGCTGATGGGTTGGCAGGCCACGTTCGGAGAGCAGAGCCAGTGGTGGGGCCAGTCGCGTGCCAACTCCCTGATCTTATCGAATAATGCTGAGGCTCCCGTCGTCCTCCTCATCCAGCACGACAAGTCAGTACAACTGCCGGGGATCTTTGCTTACCTGGGCAAAATGAATAACACATTCTTCATAGGCGAGCTGCGTGGGCATCACTATGTACGCGGCCCATGGCCCAATTTTGTTCTGGCAGGCTCTGCGACCAAGACGCTGAATCCGCAACCCTTCATCTGGGGCGAACACCTCGATTTAAAAATGACCCCGAACCTTGAGCTAGGCTTTGAGATCAGTTGCATGTGGGCGGGCTATAGCCGACCGGCGACTGTTGGAACCTGGCTCCATACTTTCAGTTTCGTCGGCTCCTATCAGAAGCTCGATCCGGGCAAGCGCTACGGCGGCTTTCATATCGCTTATCGTCTTCCCGGCCTTCGCGATGTGACATTGTTTACTGACGCAATGGCCAACGACGAGCCGACTCCCATCAATTACCCTACCCGGTCTGCCATGAATCCTGGCCTTTTCTTTGCTCACCTGCCGCGATTGCGCCAGGTTGATGCGCGCGTCGAGGCGGTCTACACCAACATCCCCGACTATCGAGATGGCGTTGGAGCGGTGTACTTCAATGGCCACTATGCCAATGGATATCGCAATGCCGGGCAATTGATTGGAAGCTGGGTAGGCAGAGCCGGGATAGGGATGGTCGCCCAATCGACTTACTGGTTTTCCGGCGTGAATAAGATCGATGTGTCATTTCGCCGACAGACCAATGATCGGCACATGATCGGAGGCGGAGATCTGACGGACTTCGCGGCCCATTCTCTCTGGCAGCTCCGTGGTCCGTGGGAACTTGAGGGCTCGTTGACTGCCGAGCGCTGGCGGTTCCCCATCCTGCAGCCGTCGCCGCAAAAGAATGTTACAGCCACTTTTGGCGTGACGTTTACTCCGCCTTTCAAGTCCGCGAAATAGTGAAGGACAGGCTCTGCACGGGGGCTCGAAGAAAGACGTAGACTTGCCGCTGGCCGCAAAACCAAGACTGCTGCCCAATTAAATATCTGATTCCGCGGCTTACCGCAAACCGACAGCTACCTCAAAACACCAATCGCAGCCGAGCCCAATGCAAGCTGCGAGAAGATCTGCGACCAATCGATAAAGCTGCGCAAGGCGGTGGGGCGAAGCGTCTTGTCGGGAACCACAATTGTGTCTCCCGGATTGAGGCTCAAGTCGTTAAACGACTGCTTCCAGAACCCGGACTCTCCCGAATGCATGCGGCTGATGACCGAGCCATCGGCTCTGATCAAGAAGGCGTGACTCCAATCGGCATTCCGATTTGCGCCGCCCGCAAGATGCAGGTAGTACTCCAGTGTCCGTCCGTGCTGGAACAGAAATGAATTCTGGTCGTAAACCGCCCCCACCACATTCACATCCGCAGGCGCAAAAGGCACCACGAATCTGTCTCCATTTTCGAGACTGATTTCGGGGATGTCATCGATCAGCGAGCTACGGGCGTTAAATCGAAGCACAATGCGCCCTGTGGCCTTCATCTGGCTCAGGTTCACAATCATCTGCTGGGTTACAGCCTGGGAGGCCGCAACATCCGAAGTGCTCGCAGAGGCGCTTGGCGAAAGAGCCAGCGCCTGGGTTCCCCGTTGTGCGTCCAGCGTCAAATTGCGCACATACTCATTGAGCCGCTGCTGTTGCAGTATTCTTGCCGATTCGCGCGTGAACTCGGAGCCGTACAGATATGCCTCAGGCGTCAGCCCTCCGGCCAGGCGCACAATGTCGCGCAAGTTTTCTCCGGGCCCTACGCTGTAGTAACCCGGGTGGACGAATTCGCCCTCCAGATCAACATATTTAGTCTGTTTCCCGAGCGGTACCCGGATGTCGGCCTGAGAGAAAATGGTGACAGTGTCGCCGGGTTGCAATTCCAGGTTAGCCGAGGCGTCGTGATCCAGCACCAGCTTCCCCAAATCGAAGGGGATGAGTGAGGGCTTCAGAGAATTGGGATCGAGCCGCTCGATAACCGCATAACTCCAGTCAATCTGATTCTTCGGCAAAATGACGCTGTTATCGGAAGATTGTTCAATCTCAGCGGCAAGCGTCCCGGTCGACGCCCGCGGGGTTGACGTCTTATCACTCTGTGACCCCACAGCGTTTGTAGTCGCCGACTGCGAAGCGATCTGACTTGCTTCAGCGGAATTGGATTGCAATGACGCAGTCTGCTGATTTTCTCCCAAGTTGGAAACCCCCGTCTCGAACTCGGGCGCCGGCAAACCCAGATGGCTTCGCTTCCACCAGTAGTCGCGGCTCAACAGGGACTCCACATCCGGAATCAGGTCACTTAACCGCATACCTGCATGCCAACCGAACCGCCCTGGGTTGGCTACGTTTCCGCGCAGCGTGACGACCTTGTTATAGGCGGGAAGGATCGGATCGATATGAAGGATGTCGCCATCGTCAAGCGTTGTTGCCAACCCGGCAGCATTGAAGCCCACCTGGATCACGTCTCGTAGCTGGTGGTCTTGCACTCGTTCCAGCATGATGCGGGAATTCGAAGCAACCGCTGTGACCTTTCCTGCCATCTCCACCAGGTCGCCCACCGTTTCGCCGCTGCGCAACTCATAGATAGCGGGGGTTCTCACGCTTCCTGTTATTGCAACTTCAGGGCCAGCTGGCGGGATGAAAATTACATCTTCAGGAAGGAGCCGCACGTCCTTCGATTTATCCCCGCGAACCAGCAATCCATACAAATCGAAATCGGTAACGGTTGTGCCTTCGCGCTTGAGCACGATATGGCGCATAGAACCTTGTGGGGAAGGACCGCCCGATGCGAATAGCGCGTCAACCAATGAGCTGAGGGAACTGATGGTATAAGCGCCGGGGCGGCGTGCCTGCCCGGAGACATAGATTTGCATCGATCGAATCTGGCCGACATCGACGGAGAGATCAAAATTGCGGTAGATCTTGGCAATTGCCGAACGCAGATGCTGGTCGAGCGCGGAAAACGGCAGCCCCGCCACCTGAACCGTACCAATCTGGGGCAGATAAATGTTGCCTGATCGGTCCACCCGCAAGTTCCCGCTGAAACTGATCTGGCCCCAGATTCGGACCCGCAATTCGTCGTCCGGGCCAATCACATAATCTGGCGGCACCGGAATCTGATCGCTGGGAGCAAATGTGGATGGGACCTGCCGAAACAGATCTTCCCCGTAGATGTGCAAGAGCTGCCCTGTAGTCTCGCCAACAAACTTCTGGAACTCGGTCGGCAAATCGGGAGGAAACTGTTGCGTCTGCGATCGTTGTCTGGGCCCTGCCTGGTTGCCCGCTGCGGCGCCTTCCGGCGGAGCCGTTCCCATTCGGCTGGGGGATGGGGCGCCTGACTCGCCATAAGGATTCGCCTGGGGGGTCTGCTGTTGGTTCTGCGAGCAAGCAGCGCCCGCGGCCAGCATTTCGTCGGTACACCCACTGGTGGAATTCTGCTGGGACTGCCCGCTCTGACTGGCATCCGTATTCGTGTTTTGGGAATAAACGAACGGAACCCCGATAATGGCGAGCATTGCACCGCACTTCAAAAGGCGATTGATCATTGTTCCTCTATTTTCAAGGATTGAACCGGGGGATCGCAACTGACTTCGCCGCGTGTTTCAAGATAACCAGTCTGCAATCGGATCGCCGCAAGAGTGGCTGTGAACTGTCCAGTTTTCTATGCTATCTAGATCCGGGGGCCCGGCGTTCTGATCGGCCCTTCATAACCCGGCCGCCGAGCGTTTGGGGGGCTCGACCTGCCCGCCTGGATTTGTATCTTCAGGGCCCGTACAAAGAATAAAAATAGTTCCGGTTGAATGATTCGCCACCCACAGAGAGTAATGAGACTGTCAGTTTGTTTTGAAGGTATTTTGCGGTAGCGAATTGATTGCAAAAAGCTTTTAAGCAGATATGCCTGTTAGACAGTGAAATCTTACCAGCAGCATAATGCATTTTACCCTGACCGATTACGTTAAGACCTTCATAATTCGGAGCTTGAGCAAACTGAAAGATTAACTTGCTCACGTCAAAGTCGTAATCGGGATCTGCCAACCCACTGCGAAGGTTTATCCTTGCAGTAAGTACTCTGCCGGTCTTTCGCAAGGGTTTTCTGCGCTCGATGATTTCGAAGGCATTCATTGATCGAGTGTGATGGTTGTCTGGTCTGCCGATGATGGGATGAACGGCTTAGCGTTTAGTTCGTTTGCTAAGTCAGGAGGGCGGAGCTATTTTCTTTTTGGCACATAAATCAGGCAGTTATTTCGCACTTGACCCGCTCTGCACGTCGGGAGAGTTGCGTTTCTTTTTTGTGCTGCGAGACCGCGGTTGAATCAGAGGTTTCGTGTGAACCTAAAGGCGATAGATCGAAAATGCGGCGATCAGGCCTCACCGAACCAAGCCATCACGGGTACTGCGCGCGATCGCAATTGGTACGCGGTTTACACCGTTCCGCAACACGAAAAGTGGGCGCTGAAACAGCTTGAGATGCGAGAGATTGAATCGTTTCTCCCCACATATGAAACCGTCCGAGTCTGGAAGAACCGTCAACGGATGAAGCTCATCCTACCCCTGTTTCCGACCTACCTGTTTGTGCATATCAATTCCAGGGAAGGGACGAAAGTTCTTCAATGTCCCGGTGTGCTGCAAATCGTGGGTAACAGACGAGAGAGTGTTCCTCTTCCCGATTCCGAGGTTGAGTTTCTGCGCTCCGACTTCTGCAGGCGGCGGATGGAACCATATCGCGACCTTGTTATTGGCGACAAAGTTCGTATTAAGAGCGGTGTAATGCAGGGTCTACAGGGGACTCTGGTGAGGAGGGTTAACAGCATACGGTTCGTACTGACTCTCGAATTGATTAACCAGCATGCCGCGATCCAAGTGGACGCCGAGGATTTAGGGCCGATAGTAAATTAATTGCGGGATGTCATTGAGTTAAGCCCCGGGGTTTGGCTCATTCGATCAGGCTTATATGCAAGGATGACTGCGGAGCAGACGCCCTTGGCAGAATCGTATTGAACGGCCGAGGCGAGTATTGGCCCAAAATTCTAACCTCTCAAGGAGCATGGTTTTTTGAACATTCAAGCTACGCAGATTCCGAGTAGACTTAATGCAGAGTCGACTGTCCTCCTTGTCAGCGCCCCAGCGGTCATCGCTGCCAGCATCGGCATACGAACAGTAACGGCGCGATAAAGATGATAGAACAAGATTCTCTCGCGAAATCAGCGTCATCCGATCGGGATGAGATCACGTCGCCTGACGTCTCCGATGAGGAGACGGAAATCAGCCTGCTGGATACTCTGACCCAGCTTGCTTATCGCAAATGGCTCATTGCGAAGGTCACAGTCGTCGTCATGCTCATCGGCTTGGCTCTTTGCTTTCTGCTGCCGGTGAAGTACACGGCGACCACAAAGCTCATGACCCCCCAGCAATCGCCGTCTTCGGCCGCCCTTCTAAGTCAGCTTTCCACCACTCCTGGAGCTAGCTCTCTGGCCGCCCTGGCGGGAGGGGGGTTGAGCGCGCTCAAGGATCCGAACTCGCTCTATGTGGCCCTGCTGAATTCGCGTCCCGTCGCGGACGCAATTATTCATCGGTTTGGCTTGAGTCAGGTTTACCACGCCAGTAACATGACCATCGCCCGCAAGAAGTTGGCTAGCCACACCCAAGTCCTCTCAGATAAATCGGGATTAATCGTTTTGTCGGTTACGGACTCAGACAAGCAACGGGTTGCCGCGATTGCGAACGCCTACGCGGAGAATCTGCGCGATCTGATGAAATCCCTGGCCGTTACCGAAGCCTCGCAACGGCGGCTCTTCTATGAAGATCAGTTGAAACAAGCCAAAGAAGCGCTGGTGGCGGCTGAGCTCACCTTTTTGCAGGTTCAACAAAAGAAAGGGCTGGTTCAACTCGACGCGCAGGCCAGGGCGATGATTGAGAGCATCGCCACCCTTCGGGCCAAGGTGGTTGCACAGGAAGTTGAAGTCCAGTCGCTGCGCTCGTATTCGACCGAACAGAATCCCGAGCTTCAATTGGCGGAACGCGAATTGTCCTCCCTGCAAGAAGAACTCGCGCGCATGGAGCAGCAGAACCACTCCGCCGGATTTGGCGATATGAGCTTGGCCGATGTTCCCGGAGCGGGATTGGACTATCTGCGGGCCGAACACGATCTCAAGTTCCAGCAGGCCTTGTTCGACTTGATGCAGAAACAATACGAAATCGCACGTTTGGACGAGGTCAAAGAAGCCGTGATTATCCAGGTTGTAGAGCCTGCGATCGAGCCGGAACAAAGAACCTCTCCGCGGCGCGCCATTCTGCTATTGCTATTTACCTTTGCGGGTCTGATCGCCGGATGCGCCGTGGCGCTGCTCTCATGGTGGCGTGAACGAGCGCTTGCCAATCCCGATCAGATGGCATCGTGGATGGATCTGAAGTCAGCAATCGCGGGGCGCAAGCCGGGAAGTGTCTGAGATGCGTCTTGTGACGCGTGAACTATTTTCCCGGCTAAAGAACGGTTCATACTTGAAAGAAGCGATCTCTGCCTCGGGCTTCGCCGGGAGTTGTTCAACGCGGGGAGCCGTGGAAGCCATAAAGTGCTGGTTGAACCAGTAAGTAACAGAAGAATCTCAATTGGGAGCAGGAACAGGAGAGCGGGTTAATGAAACAGGCGCTGGTATGTGGTGCGGGTGGCTTTATTGGAAGTCATGTTGTTATTCGGCTAAAAAGCGAGGGCTATTGGGTTCGAGGCGTTGACTTGAAGTTTCCGGAGTTCTCAGAGACCGCAGCCGATGATTTTGTGGTGGGCGACCTGCGCGAGCAGGAGGTCTGCAGGTCGGTTGTCGACCGCCGATTCGACGAAGTGTATCAGTTCGCTGCGGATATGGGCGGCGCGGGGTATATCTTTTCAGGCGAGCACGATGCGGAAGTGATGCACAATTCCGCGACGATCAATCTGAATATGGCAGAAACCTGCCGCCGCCGGAACATCCGGCGCATCTTCTACTCCTCCTCGGCTTGCATGTATCCAGCGTACAATCAGGAAGATCCGAGCAATCCAAACTGCGCTGAGAGCTCCGCGTACCCGGCGGCCCCCGATAGCGAATACGGCTGGGAAAAGTTGTTCAGCGAGCGTCTGTATCTCTCCTATCATCGCAATTACGGGATGGAGTGCCGCATTACCCGCTATCACAACATCTTTGGGCCGGAAGGCACCTGGACCGGCGGTAAAGAAAAGGCGCCGGCCGCTCTATGCCGAAAGGTGGCGCAAGCCGCTGACGGCGGCACCATCCAGATATGGGGCGATGGAAATCAGACCCGCTCATTCCTGTTTATCGACGAATGCGTGGAGGGGTCGCTGCGCCTGATGCGGTCGGAACACACCGGGCCGTTCAACATTGGCTCCGATGAAATGGTGACGATCAACCAGCTCGCCGCCATGGCAATGGACATTGCAGGCAAGAAGCTGCATATCGAACACATACCCGGCCCGCTGGGCGTTCGCGGCAGAAACTCCGACAACAAGCTGATCAAGAGCACCCTGGGTTGGGCGCCAAGCCAAGCCCTGCGCGCAGGGCTTGAGAAAACATACAAATGGATCGAGCAGCAGGTTCTGAAGAACGGCAAGCCAGTGAGCGGCGCGTAAGGCGAGAAGGGCGATGATTGAGAGCATCGCCGCCCTTCAGGCCAAGTTGGTTACACAGGAAGCTGAAGTCCAGCCGCTGCGCGCGTATTCGATCGAACAGAATCCTGAGCTTGAGTTGGCAGAGCGCGAATTGTCTTCCCTGCAAGCGGAGCTCGCGGGTATTAAACAGCAGAACCACTCCGCCGGATTTGGCGATCTGGGAACGGCCAATGGATCTCAAGTCTGCGTTTGCGGGGCGCAAGCCGGAAAGCATCTGAGAGCCTCTTATGACGCGCGGACTATTCTTCGAGGTCCCAGGAGTCAAATCGTGCACGCAATCAATGACCGGCCTGTGCCGGAATGAAGGGATAGGTGGAGCGTGGCGAAAGTCGCATTGATCACCGGCATTACCGGGCAGGACGGCTCCTACCTGGCGGAGTTTCTTCTCGACAAAGGTTATGAAGTTCACGGCATCAAGCGGCGCAGTTCCCTCTTCAATACAGACCGCGTCGACCATCTCTACCAGGACCCGCATTTAAGACACAGAAACTTCGTCTTGCACTACGGAGACCTCACCGATGCCTGCAACTTGTTGCACATAATACAGAGGGTGCAGCCAGATGAAATCTACAACCTGGGCGCGCAGAGCCACGTGTCGGTCTCGTTCGAACAACCGGAATACACAGCCAACGTCGATGGGTTGGGGGCGGTGAGGTTGCTCGAAGCTATCCGCATCCTCGGAGCGGAAAAGAAGACGCGCTTCTACCAGGCCTCTACCTCGGAACTTTACGGCTTGGTGCAGCAGGTTCCTCAGACCGAGAAGACACCGTTTTATCCCCGGTCTCCTTATGCGGTGGCAAAGCTGTATGCCTACTGGATCACCGTCAATTACCGCGAGGCGTATGGTATGTACGCCTGCAACGGCATCCTGTTCAACCATGAGTCGCCGGTCCGGGGCGAAACCTTTGTGACACGCAAGATTACCCGGGCGCTGGCGCGCATCAAGCTGGGATTGCAGGACCAGCTGTATTTGGGCAACCTGGACTCGCTTCGGGACTGGGGCCATGCGCGGGATTACGTGGAAATGCAGTGGCGGATGCTGCAACAGGACAAGCCTGAGGATTTCGTGATCGCTACCGGGATTCAAAACAGCGTCAGGGAGTTTGTGACGCTCGCAGCCGATCGGCTTGGCATCAAGCTCACTTGGGAAGGCAAGGGGGTGGAGGAGCGTGCCGTGGATCGAAACGGAACCACAGTGGTTGCGGTCGATGAAAGGTATTTCCGGCCAACTGAGGTGCAATCCCTGCTTGGCGATTCGAGCTATGCGCACGAGAGGCTGGGATGGAAACCTAGAGTGAGCTTTGAAGACCTGGTTAAAGAGATGGTTGACGCTGACCTGCTGGCAGCAGAGAGAGACCAGTTGGTCGTGAAGCACGGATACGCGACCTATGACCACAATGAATAATTCCCTTCTCGCTGGCGCTAGAGTCTATGTGGCGGGCCATCGCGGCTTGGCGGGATCAGCCATTCTGCGGCGGCTTGAACGCGAAAGCTGCGCGAGGATCGCAACGCGGACTCATGAGGAGTTGGACCTGACCGATCAGGCAGCGGTGGCACGCTTCATTTCGGAAGAGCGGCCGGAATATGTATTTCTGGCAGCCGCGAAGGTCGGCGGCATTTTGGCCAACAACACGCGGCCCGCGGAGTTTATTCACCAGAATCTTGCCATTCAGACAAATGTGATCGGCGCCGCAAGGGACTTTGGGGTGAAACGGCTGCTGTTCCTCGGTTCAAGCTGCATCTACCCCCGAGATTGCCCACAGCCAATCAAAGAGGAGTACATGCTCACCGGGCCGCTCGAATCGACCAACCGCCCGTACGCGGTGGCCAAAATCGCCGGCATTGAAACCTGTTGGGCATTCAACCGCCAGTACGGGACCCATTACGTCGCGGCAATGCCCACCAACCTTTACGGCCCGAACGACAACTACGATCTGCAAAGTTCGCACGTGCTTCCAGCCCTGTTAAGGAAGATGCACGAGGCGAAGGCAGCAAATGCGGCGCAGGTTTCTGTCTGGGGTACTGGCTCGGTGCTGAGGGAGTTTCTTCACAGCGACGATATGGCGGACGCCTGTGTCTTCCTTATGAACCTGCCGAACGAGAGATATGGATCCATCGTGAGCTCGGAGTTGCAGGCCCCTTTGTTCAACGTTGGATGCGGCGAGGACCTGACAATTCGCGATCTGGCCGAGCTTATCAGGGACGTAGTGGGCTTCAAGGGGCGATTGGAATTCGACGCCTCCAAGCCTGACGGAACCCCACGTAAGCTGCTGGATGTATCCCGAATGAAGGCTCTGGGCTGGCAGGCAAGCATCCCGCTACGTGAAGGACTTGCGGCTGTCTACCGGGAATACTTGGCCAATCATGCGGCGCCGCAAAAATAGCCTGGCACGCCATTCGCGAGTTGGTTTCGCACCCTGAACGAAGGATGCCATAGGTCGGAGAACCGGCGCCAGAGCTGCGGCTGCGAGCGGGATTTGAGAAAACATACAAAGGATCGAACAGCAGGTCCTGATGCGTAGCAAACCTCAGAGTGGGGCGTAATCGGAGATGGGACGATTGCCAATTCGGCGTGTCGGTGATCGCCTGTTATGCGGAACGCAGATATCTGAAATACTCCATTCCGCGCGAGGGGGAGTGCAGTATGCACTGCGAGTTTCCGGAAAGAGATAGCTTCCAGTTGTTTCGCGGCACGCTCAAAGCTGCAGCCACTGGATAACCACATGAATCTCAAGTCAGTACGACGCTTTATACCGGCAATGCCAGCAATATTTGGCGCATTATTGCTGGCGGGAGTTCCGGCCTCGGCAAGCGGCCAGGAAGCGATCACGCCGACAGTTGGGGTAACGCCCTCTTCATCGGTCATCACAACGGCGCAGGCATTAACTGTGGGAGTCGCCGTCACCGGCGGAAGCGGCGACCCGATACCAACAGGAACGGTGACGCTGACCAGCGGGAGCTACGCTTCGAATACTCCCGTCTGGTCAAGCAGCAATAACAGTACCGCCTTTATCGGAGACTCACTCTCGGCTGGACCGGGGGCGAGGACTATTCTTCGATCGCCCTCGGCAATAACTGGACATATCAGGTTCCTTGGCTAACGGGACAACAGATATACATGCCCAACCTTGCTTGGAACTTTGGCGTACCAGGGCAAAATACCGCCTATATGCTTTCGACAGAACTGCCGCTGCTGCTGGCGATGAATCCGCTGCCCTCCGTCGTCAGTATTCTTGGCGGAACAAACGATGTGAAAGAGGGAGTTTCGCCAGCTACCACAGTGGCGAATCTCACAGCAATGGTGAATCAGCTCAAGGCCGCTGGCATCACTCCGATTCTATGTACGATTCCGCCCAATAATACTTTCCCAACGCAAGTGCAAGCCACGAACGCAGCGATTTCCGCTGCGGCTTCCTCTCTTGGTGTTACGTTGGTAGATTTCTACACAGGCCTGGCGCAATCAAACGGAACGTATCAAACTCAGTATCTGACGGATGGAACTCACCCGAATATTCCTGGATACACCGAAATGGCCCATGCGTTCATCGCGCAAACGGCCTCCATTTACGGTGGGAGCTCAGTCTGGCTCCCTACAGCAGCACAGGATCGTGTAAATCTTGTGCCTGACCCGTTAATGGCATCAGCTCCGACATCATGGGTACAGACCTTCTACAGCAACTTCGCCGCTGCTCCGGCGATTACTCAGGTGGCCGGGGCCTCACCCGTTGTTGGCGACTGGATGCAGGCGGTGATCTCCGTTGATGACACCGCCGGACACTATGCAATGTTTGGACCCGGAAATACCGCCAACGCAGCGGCGGGCGATCAGATGCTGTTCGTGGCCCGCTTCAATACCAGCGGCATTTCTGCTCTGAGCCCGATGAGCAATCAACAGGGACTTAGTATTTTCACTGGCGCGACAGACGCGCTCGATCCATTTGTGACTCCGGTCTTCGAAATGCAGTCCGACTGCACGAATTGCATTGTCGCTGTCGAGTACACGCAACCAGCCCTGCCGGCATCCGGAGACAACGTGGGAGTGCAGATTTACTTCACGGGGGGCAGCACTTCCGGGACGGTGACTCTTCAACTCGCGCAGGTGGCCATTGTCGATCTCACAGCTTCAGCGGTGAATCTCGATAGCACCGGCAACGCGCAGTTCGACATCCCCGCCGGAACGCTGCCGTTGGGCATAGACACGCTTGCAGTTAAGTACACGCCCGGGAGCGCCAGTTCCTCTATCTACAACGGCGCTTCTGGAACAAATTCGGTGACGGTCACCCAGGTAAAGACCACGCCTGAGGTGGTGTTGACGCCTTCCGCATCCAGTATCACGACAGCGCAAACTCTCGCGGTTTCGGTTGCCCTCGATGATTCGCCAGCCCCAACAGGCACGGTGACGCTGACCAGCGGTAGCTACAACTCTGCGGCGGTTTCACTTGACGGCGGGACTGCACAGTTCAACATCCCTGCCGGTTCGCTGACAGCGGGAACGGACACACTCACTGCCAGTTACTCAGGAGACAGTAACTATAACGCCAGCACAGGCACCGCCCAGGTAATAGTTACAACTGCGGTGAATCCAAGCTTCGCGGTCAGTGGTACAGCGGTAACTGTTGCACCCGGCGCAACAACGGCGAATGCTTCAACGATCACCGTGACGCCGGCTGGAGGTTTCACTGGCAGCGTCGCGCTGACGGCAGCCGTAACTTCCAGCCCGACTGGGAGCCAGTATCCGCCTACTCTAAGTTTCGGCTCGACTAGCCCCGCGAACATAACCGGTGCAACCGCTGTAACGGCCACCCTTACGATATTTACAACGTCAGCCTCCAGCAGCGCCACGGCATCCTCGAAACGCGCTCATGGATCGCACCGGTTCGCGGCGAGCGGTGCTGCAGTTGTCTGCGCCTTGCTCTTTGGGCTGCGCAGGCGCCGCCGCAGATGGCAGACGATGATTGGAATGCTGGTATTCCTCGTTGCTCTGACTGCCGGTGTGTCGGCTTGCGGTGGTGGGGGAGGCGGCGGGGTGGGCACCGGAACTCCAGGCACCACCGCGGGCGCCTACACCATTACGGTTACAGGCACTTCGGGCACGGACGTTACTGTGGGGACACTCTCGCTCACCGTGCAGTAGCTTGCGATTCTCGCGACCTCGCGTTTGGCCGGGGAGTGTTTGTATATCTTTGTTTAGCGCGGCTGTGATAGCGTGGTTATATACGTCGTTTATAGCATCTATATGGCTTTTTGCGATGGGAAGCTGTAGCTTTCCAAAGAATAATCCCAGGCAGAGACTCTGCCAAGGGATGAGATAGTTTGTCGGGGCGGGGCAATGTAACGTGCGCATTCTTTTCAACGAGTTCTGTGGCCATGCATTCCAGATAGCGCTTAGCAAGGAGTTGGCGGACCGCGGCCACCAGGTCTTGCATCTCTATTTTGCCGACAACTTGTCGACGCCCAAGGGCGACACCAAAACGGTACATAACTCCCTCACTATCGAGAGCCTGCATATCCCCATGAAGTTTTCCAAGCACTCGATTTGGACGCGGAGAAGGGCGGATATCGCATACGGTCGAGCGGTGGCAGCCAAGATGGCGTCGTTTAAACCGGATGTTGTTCTGTCCGCGAATATGCCGCTGGACGCGCAGAGAATCGTTCAAAATGCGGCCCGGCGACACAAAGTAAAGTTTGTCTTCTCACTACAGGACGTCTACAGCTCCGCCATGCGCTTTGTGATGCGAAAGAAGCTCGGCTCGGCGCTGAGCGCCATTATCGGAGCTTACTACGAAGGGCTTGAGAAGAAACTGCTGAGAAGATCGGACGCCGTGATTTGCATCGCCCCGGGGTTTCAAGAGATCGCAACGGATTGGGGCGTAGCGCCATCCCAGGCAGTTGTCATTGAGAACTGGGGACCGCTGGGCGAGATACGGCCCACGGATAAAAACAACGCATGGGCCAGAGAAAACGGGATCGAAAAGGATTTTTGCTTTATCTACAGCGGCACTCTGGGAATGAAACATCGCCCAGCGCTGCTACTCGAGCTGGCTCGGTCTCTCGAACCCGGAGGCGGCGCAAAGGTGGTAGTAGTTGCCGAAGGCGCCGGAGCAGACTGGCTCCGCGAGAATGCGCAAGACGTCGGCAAGGATCGGCTGTTGCTATTACCATTTCAGCCAAACAGCCGGGTGCCCGAAGTGATGGGGTCTTCCGACGTCCTGATCGCCCTATTGGATTCCAATGCGGGCGCGTTTTCAGTTCCTTCAAAAGTTCTCGGTTATCTTTGTGCGGGCCGCCCGCTGCTGTTGGCCGCGCCGCACGAAAACCACGCTGCTGCTGTAGTGAGACTGGCGGATGCGGGCCTGGTGATTTCGCCCGACAGCGCCAGCGAATTCGTTGAAGCTGCAAGTAGCCTGATGAAGAATGCCGGCCTGCGTGCCCGCTATGCCGCCAATGCGCGCCGCTACGCCGAGAAATCATTTGACATCGCGACTATTACGGATCGCTTTCTTGAGGTGCTTCCCCCCAAGTCCCTAACCTTGAGTTAGCAGGGAGGCATCAGGCGCATTCAATGGGCACTGAAAGGACATGGGTCGAGTCTCTGGACGGGCAAGATCTAACTCCGCGTTATCAGGATCTTTCCAAATCCCGCGCCCCCAAAGGGTTTCGCGGTCGATCCGGCCCGGTTGTTCTGATCTGGCAATTTGTGCAGATGACTCTTTTCTTATGGTCTCCACAGCCCGCCTATTTTTGGCGAAGATGGCTTCTACGCTGGTTCGGCGCAAAGGTGGGCAAAGGGGTGCTGGTGCGACCGACCGTGCGTGTGACCTATCCCTGGAAAGTGTCGTTCGGCGATCATTGCTGGGTAGGGGACGATGCTGAAATCTACAGCCTTGGGCCCATCTCCATAGGATCGAATGCAATCGTCGGTCAACGGTCGTATGTTTGCGCCGCTACCCACGACTATGAAGACATCACATTCCCACTCGTAGCAAAGGCTGTCACCATCGAGCCCGAAGTGTGGATTGCCACGGATTGCTTTATTGCGCCGGGCGTGACCATTGGTCGGGGCGCAATCGTTGCCGCCCGCAGTTCCGTTCTCACCGATATTGCGCCGGGCGTAATTGTTGCGGGAACTCCCGCAAAAGTAATCAAGACTCGGCCTCCGTCTCGAGCCCAAAGCGCATCAGCCACGCCTGCCGTGAGGCCTTAGCGCTTGATGCCCAGCTCTTGCACTAAGAACGCGGAAAATGCCGTGGAACAACACGCCATGAAAGTACTACAACTCAATGTCAGAGCTTCGCAAGGGGGAGCTGGACGAGTGGCGCTGGACTTGCATCGCCGCTTGCGCATGGCGGGCGTAGATAGCCACTTGCTTTATGGCTATGCTTCTGGAATCGCCGATGACCCTAACGTGGCCGGAGACAAGACCATAGAGCGCATGGGCACAAAGCCGAGCGTTCTGTTCAATTATGCCTGTCACCGCACGTTTGGATTAGATGTATTGACCGGCAGCAAAGAACTGCTTCGCGCCGCCGTAGCGTCTTCAGATATAGTCCATGTTCACGCGCCTCACCATCACTTTCTTCGCTGGGACTATTTGGTTGGCCTCATCCGCGAATACAGAAAACCGATGGTTATCACTGCGCACGACTGGTGGTTTATCACGGGCAGATGCGGTTTTATTGAGGACTGCAGTGGATGGAAGCGGGGGTGTGGGGAATGCGGCAAGATGCGCTTCCGCGATCCTAAGTCGCTCTTCGATTTCTCACGCCCCTTCCGCAAGCGGAAAGTTGAGTCGATCGTGCAGTTGAAAGACGCGGTTCATTTTGTTTGCCCGTCAAGCCATCTGGCCGCGGATTATCGGATGACCTACCCCGATACTTCGATTGAGGTTATTCCGAACGGTATCGATAGGGAGTTTGAGAGCGCCCTCGTGCAGACGGATGGCGAAGCTTCCACCCGCAACGGAATTGTGTTCTCGGCGGCGGACCTGTCGTCGAATCTCAAGATAGACTTCGCTCTGGTCGAGGAGCTTGCAGCGCGTGACCATGTGCACTTGATATTGGTTGGCAAGAACAACCCCTTCAAGCAACCGGGACTGGAGGTCTGCGGAGAGGTTCGCCAGCGTCCGGAGATGGTTCGTATCCTGCGGCGTGCCCGAGCTCTGGTGTTTTGCTCGCGCGCAGACAATTCCCCGCTTACCATCATTGAGGCGCTGTGTGCGGGTTGTTTCGTGCTGGCCTACGCTTCACCCGCCGCCGACGAGATTCTAGCCAGAGTGGCCGGAAGCAGCGTACCCGACCGGAAAGCGATGATCGATATCATACTAAGCGATGACATTGAAAGCCTGTACGGAGGTATCGACTGTGCCGAACTGGCCCGGCGTTCTCGCCGCATGTTTTCTGGAGAGAATATAACCAGGGCGTACATTGACTCTTACGCTGAGATACTAAGTCGATCGAATTAGAGGCCGCGCAGCGCGTTGCGAGCTTCGCCTATATGCACCGCGAACGGTCTCGCGGCTTGTGCAACCGTCGCGCCGGCGCGAGCGGGTTCAAGGCCGCCCCCGTTTGCATGGCACTACATCTACCGACGTCAAATGAGAGCGCAAATGCATGGGTGAACTAGGGTTTTCAATACTCGTATTTTGTCTTTACGCGAAGATTTTTTCGATTGGCACCTATACGGTAACCATCGCCGGACTATTTGTGCCGGTATTTATCGTCCGCACCGTGATCGCCAATCGCAAGAGTTTTAGGTATTTCCGGCCTCTGGCTTTTTTTATTGCCTATCCAGCGGTGATCTACCTGGTGCACGTCGCACTGGGCACGGTATATGCGGTTAGTGCGACGCGCTTCTTTCTGTCGTATAGCTTGTGGGTGGTGTCTGTAATCGTCATCTGGTGCGGATTCCAGCCCCGCGCTATTCTCAAGGATATAACTCCGACCAAGTTGCTCGTGTGCCTGCTTGTTCTCGGCGCAATCCAATATTTCGGTCTAAAGTACTTCCATAACACTGCGGGATACGACATCATCCAGCCCTTCTCGATCAACGATTTTTACAGCGGCTATGTGAACATCCTGGCGAGTGATAATGTCCGCGCCGTCGGTTCTTATTACGAGCCGTCTATGTTCGGCCGGGTGACAGTTACCCTGGCGCTGATGCTGCTGGCAAAAAGCAAAAACATGTTTGCGTTTCTCGCCTTTACAATAGCGGGTTATTACGTGTCTAGCTCGTTCAGCATCGTGATTTTGGGGATGATCGCATTGCCGTTATTTCTCAGAATCCAGAGAAAACGCATTGTGCCGGTTCTTTTGGCTTGTCTCCTGACGACGGCCTTGGTCTGGCCTATCTTCCAGCAGAGATTGGGCGTCGGCGATAGAGGCGACTATGACAGTTCCACCATGATCCGCGCGGTGTTGCCACTGTACGTCCTATCGAAGGTTCTTCCCGAATATCCTTTCGGCGTGCCGATCGGATCGAATGAAACCGTGGTTAACCGGACAACGGCTGATATCTGGTATTTTACCGAGCCGAAGATCACGAACGGGTTCTACGAGGCAGTGATGTACTTCGGGATCGCCTTCCTGGTTCCATTCGTGCTATTCATGACTTCCCTCATTCGCTGTGTTCAGAAGAAAGATATGGCTATGGCCCTTGCATTCTTCTATCTTCTCGCGGCGACCGGAGCATCTAATAGCTACCTGAGCATCGAGTCTTCTTTATTGATAGCGTTTTTTACTATCTCAATGCGCTATGCATCGACTTCCGACTCCTGGCAAATCCTGCCCGCGCCATCCCAAAAAAGAGCCGGGCCTAAGAAGTCGGACTCTACACGGAAACTTCTGGAGACTGGCGGCAGCCTGCCAGATCCGGCGGCGTGATGCGGGCTTTGTCGCGCGAATATGGCAACTTGGGAATGAACGTACCGCTATCGTCTTCGGGATCGGATCCGTTGCTTTTGCGGAATTGACTTACAACGCTCATATCGGTTTTTAACTGAGGAAACAGTCTTATGCAGACGTCTGGAGAAGAGACATTGGCCAGTCAGGCGCCACTGTTCACGATTATTACGGTAGTACGGAATAATCTCGATGGGCTGAAGTTGACTAAAAGCACATTGGACAAGCAGACATGCAAGGATTGGGAGTGGCTGGTCATCGACGGAGATTCGACAGACGGAACAAAGGAGTTTGCTCTGAGCTGCTGTGGGACAAGGGTTCGTGCGGTCAGCGAGAAGGACCGCGGCATATTCGACGCGATGAACAAGGGCCTCAAGCTTGCAACTGGCCAGTATGTGATCTTCATGAACAGCGGCGACTTGCTGGCCACAGAGAGTTCGCTCGCGGAGGTAAAGGTAGTATGCCTCGCCGAGAAGCCGGACGTACTGTTCTGCAGTTCTGTCATGGATTTCGGCATCATTCGGATTCCGCGTCCGGTGAAGTCGCCGTCATACATATGGCACGGCCAGCCGGGCCTGCACCAGGCGACAATTTTCAATCGCAGTGAGCATGTAAAGTACTTGTACGATCTTGGCTACCCCATTTGCGCGGACTACGACGTGATTACCCGAATGTCTGCGGCAGGGTTAAAAATGCGATCGGCTCCCATCCTGGTCAGTGAAAATGAATTCAATGCGGATGCCAACAGCGGGCGGAAGAAAGTGGCGCTGATACTGGAGGCCGTGCGCGCGCAAAGACGAAACCTTCGTTTAGGCTATCCGCAGATCGCGGTCAGCGTACTTAGGCGCTGTGCCAGCGAGGTGGCTGCCAAAACGCTCACCTGGGTCGACTCGCTGAAAGGAAGAGTATCGCACCGTAACTCGTAATTCTTGACGATTTATCAAGGTATGCGATTGGAACGCACATCTGAGGCCTTGAAGAGGGACTGCCGTAGTCATTCTTGAAGACGACGCGTGGGTGCTTCCAATAGGTAGGAGGAAATGTTAGAAATGAGCACGCTGCCCGTATCCGTGATTATTCCCGTCTTCAATGGAGAGTCGACCTTGGAGAGATGCGTAAGATCAATTAATACGGGGCGCCGGCCGCAGGAGATAGTGATTGTAGATGACAAATCGAAGGACGGATCGGTGGAGATGGCCAAGCGTCTGGCGACTACCTATGGCAATATCAAAGTAATTCTTCGGCCGATGAATGGGGGAGCCGCCGAGGCGCGTCGTGACGGGTTATACGCAACGCAATGTGACTATATTGCATTTGTGGACGCCGATGACTACTTAGAGGACGGCGCACTCGATGATGCATATGAGACACTCGCTGAGACAGGGTCCGACATTTGCATTCTGCAGCTATGGCGAACGGAAGATGGCCAAGAATCTGAGTTTATTGATCTGGGCAAAGTGCCGTTCCCCATCACAGGAAGGGAAGCTGTGGAATTGACGCTTGGATCATGGTCGATTTCAGCTTTGGGTGTCGCCAAAAGGACAACCTACCTAAAAGCCTACGACGGATTCAGCTTAAAGTCGATGAATGCTGATGAGCTGGTTTCCAGACTTACATTTGCGAATGCCGAGAAGGTGGTCACATGCAAAAAGAGATATTTTTATGTTGCGAATCCAGATTCAACCACGAAGACCTTTCACCCTCGATACTTGACCATTCTGGATTCCGATATATGGCTGCTAGCGTTCTGCAAGGCGAATGGCTTCAATAAGTATAGAGAGACCTTGAGAAGGTCGATGTCTGACTTGTGGCACGTTTTTCAAAACAGGAACAGGTTGGGGATTGCGGAAGTTCGGAAAAAAGTGCGCCGCTTTACCTTCGATGTGTGCTTTGTGGCCGGCTTTCTCCCTGGCATTTTGCGCGAGCCCAAAGCGCTTTTGCAGTTTGCTCTGGTCGCGATCTATTCGCGCATTCCATTCTCAGGGAAATGGTGATCCCTTTCAAGAACGGATTCAACTCGTGAAAATCCCTGTATCAACCTGTCTTTGTTTCTATACTCAAAAGTGAGAGTGTGGTGAGCTGATTCAATGGATACTAATCACGGCAAGGCATTTGTTCATCCCCTTGCAGATGTTGCAAGTAAGAACATTGGCGTCGGTACCAAGATCTGGCAGTTTGTCGTTGTTCTCCCGGGAGCAAGAATCGGGGCAGACTGCAACATCTGCGCAAACGTGTTTATCGAAAACGATGTTCTAATTGGGGACCGGGTGACAATTAAGTGCGGAGTTCAATTGTGGGACGGCCTTCGGGTGGGGAACGATGTATTTATAGGCCCTAATGCGACTTTCGCGAATGACAAATTGCCACGAAGCAAAAGGCCTCCAGCGAAGTTCTTAGAGACGATCATTGAAGCGGGCGCGTCGATCGGAGCTGGTGCGGTCATTCTCCCTGGACTTACGATCGGACAGCGAGCAATGGTTGGGGCCGGCGCAACGGTGACGAGATCCGTTCCGCCGCGCGCCGTCGTTGCAGGTAATCCGGCGCGAATCATCGGCTATACAGGGACCGAAAAACAGGACGCATCTACTCTTGCCGAGACAGGGCAAGGTGGATCCGATGGACTGGTCCATTCTTCCGTAAGTGGAGTCACACTGCATAATCTCCGCCTGGTCCCCGATATGCGCGGCAACTTGAGTGCGGGCGAGTTTGAGAAGACCGTGCCTTTCACGCCGAAGCGCTATTTCCTGGTCTTCGAAGTTCCCAGCGAAGAAACGAGGGGCGAGCATGCACACCATCGATGCAAGCAGTTCCTTATCTGTGTCAAGGGACGTTGCTCGGTTGTTGCGGATGACGGAACGAATCGCCAGGAATTCTTGCTGGACAAGCCGAATATTGGACTCTATCTTCCACCGATGACGTGGGGGATACAATATCGATACTCTCTCGACGCCACTCTTCTTGTGTTTGCTTCGGAGTTCTACGATGCAGGCGACTACATCCGCGATTACGCGCAATTCTTGAAATTGTCCGGTAAAAAACCATGATTCAGTTCTTGGATGTCGGAGCAGCCTACCTCGAGATTCAAGCTGAGCTTGAGTCGGCGGTTCTGGCCTCTTTGCGTTCCGGTTGGTATATTGGCGGCCAAGATGTCGAGGCCTTTGAAAATGAATACGCGGCCTTTACTGAAACCCAGCATTGCGTAGGCGTTGCCAACGGGCTCGATGCGCTGCATTTGGCGCTGGTGGCCATGGGGATCGGCGCCGGGGATGAAGTTATCGTCCCATCAAACACCTACATCGCCACCTGGTTGGCTGTAAGTCAGTGTGGCGCCGTTCCGGTTCCTGTAGAGCCAGTGGAGTCCACATATAATCTGGACCCGAATAGGATCGAGGCGGCAATAACACCGCGCACAAAAGTTATTCTGCCTGTACATCTGTATGGACAGCCTGCGGATCTTGACCCTATTCTCGCGCTGGCGCGGAAACGTGGATTACGCGTGCTCGAGGACGCGGCTCAGGCCCACGGCTCCCGCTATAAGGGGAAACGCATTGGCGGGCATGGAGACGTGGTGGCATGGAGCTTTTATCCGGGCAAGAATCTAGGCGCACTGGGAGATGCCGGCGCCATAACAACGAACGACCCCGAGATTGCGGATCGGATTCGCGTGTTGCGCAATTACGGCTCGCGCGTTAAATACGTGAATGAAGTGAAAGGCTATAACAGCCGTCTCGACCCGGTCCAAGCCACTGCACTGCGGGCAAAGCTTAAACATCTTGATGAGTGGAATGCACGCAGGTCCGCAATTGCCACGCTCTACACTACAGAACTTGCGCGCACAGGACTAACGCTTCCCCAGGTGCCTGCATGGGCTGATCCTGCTTGGCATCTTTACGTTGTGCAGCATGCAAAACGAGATGCAGTACAAAAGTCCCTACGCGAAGCGGGGATTGGAACGCTGATACATTACCCGATTCCTCCGCACTTACAAGAGGCATATCGCGATGCGAGTTATGGGCCGGGCCGGTTCCCAATTGCGGAGAACATGGCCAATCGCGTCCTCAGCTTGCCCATCGGGCCGCAACTTCAACCAGGGGATGTTGAGTCAGTTATTCAGACCATTCGCAGGGAAATACATGAATAGGTATATTGTCAATCGCGTTCTTACAACTCTGCAATGGGCGCGCATTATGTTTTATACGGCGCTATCATCTGGTCGTTCGAGGGGGAGGGCCCGCAAGTGGCAGCCAGTTCTTATCTTAGGGAAGGGGACCGTCGAGTTCGAGAGAGGCGTTAACCTCGGCTTTTTCCCCTCACCGTTTTTTATGAGTGGTTATATTCATCTCGAGGCCCGAAACAGCAATTCGATTATCCGGATTGGCGAAGATACTCACATTAACAATAATTTCGTGGCGATTGCCGAACACACATCAATTACGATTGGCAAGAAATGCTTTATTGGCACGAATGTTGAGATTCTCGATTCCGATTTTCACGGACTCAAGGTGTCAGAGAGGGCCACGTCAGATCCCCAAAAAGCCCGGCCTGTTGTGCTTGGAGACGATGTATTTATAGGTTCAAACGCAAGAATAATGAAAGGCGTGGTCATTGGCAACGGCTCGGTAATAACAAACAGCGCCGTAGTTGTTCGAGAAATACCGCCTGGGGTTGTAGCGGGGGGCAATCCAGCCGTGGTGTTGAGGACCATAGAGCGTGAATGATTCAGCTGCTTCCTACAATAGAATCCTTAAGGGCACTTCCATCATTGGGGGTGCTTCTTTTTTCAACATTGCAATAGGGGTATTGCGCACTAAAGTTCTTGCCATTTTGCTGGGACCGGCGGGGGTGGGCTTGGCCAGCCTTTACACCGGCTTGATGAATACCGCTTCCACCTTTGCCGCGATGGGCTTAGGACCTGTGGGCACGCGCCAAATAGCGGAAGCTTGCAGTAAAGATGACATGCACGCGGTGATGGTGGCGCGCCGGGCCCTGTTCTGGGGCACCATGGTCCTTGCCTGCGCAGGTGGCATGGTTGTGTGGTCTTTGCGATCGGTAATCGCTAAGCATGCGCTGGGCAATTCCGCCTTTTCAGGCGCTGTCGGATGGCTTTCGATAGGAGTCGCACTTTCAGTCGCAGGTGCATCCCAGGCAGCGTTGATCCAGGGAATGCGCCGCATCGGCGATATAGCCCGTCTCAACATCTTTGGATCCGCGATCAGCACGGCTCTTGGCATCGGCTTGCTCTATGGTTGGGGGAAGGCAGGGCTGGTCGCATACATACTAGTTGTTCCGCTTGCGAGCTTTGTACTCGGTCACATCTATGTATCGCGTCTGCCAAAGTCCGAAACAGAAACGGTTACCCTACCGGAGTTAACGCGCGAATGGAAGATGCTCGTTCACCTTGGTCTAGCGATGGTAGCTGCGGGACTAGTTGGGTCTTTGACGCAGCTGTGGATACGAATCTATATCGCCAAAACCCTAGGCGCAGGACCACTCGGCCAGTATCAGGCGGCCTGGACAATCTCGATTCAGTACGTCACTTTTGTGCTGTCGGCGATGGGGACAGACTACTATCCGAGGCTGACTGGAGTTATCCATGATCCCAAGGCCGCCGGGAAGCTGGTAAATGAACAAGCGGAAATTGCCATACTGCTGAGCGCGCCCGTTTTCATCGGCATGATGTCGCTGGCGCCTTGGGTCATCCATCTCCTCTATGCCTCATCTTTTACACCCGCCATCGAGATTCTACGCTGGCAGGTATTGGGCGATGTCCTCAAAGTAGCGACTTGGCCTCTGGGTTTCTTGATCCTGGCCGCGGGAGACGGCAAGACCTACTTCGTAACTGAAACTGTCACGAACCTCGCTACCGCAGGACTCATCACTGGCCTGGCCCCGTTGATGGGTTTGCCGATCACTGGCATAGCCTATCTGGCAAACTTCGCGCTCTATTTGCCAATGGTGTATTGGCTGGCACGCAGGCGTATAGGCTTCCGCTGGTCGAAGTCGGTTTTCTTTTTGTCCATCGCCACATTTGCGCTTTGCGCAGGAACGGGCCTCTTGGCTATCGCATTCAGATGGGGAATGGTGCTGGGAATGGCTGCCGCCGTTGCATTCGCCATCTTCTCATTCGGCAGAATTACTCACATGAGCAATCTTGGCGGCCCGATAGGTCGACTGGGGGCTGCGGCCCGGCAGCTCATAGGAGATAAATAGGCATGGCAATCGACAACAGCGCTTTTACTTATCCAGATAGAAGTTCCTACCCTTTGATCTCGATTCTTGTCCCCTCCTACAACCACGAGCGGTATGTAATTGATTGCCTTGACTCCATCTTCAATTTGAAGTACCCAAGACTGGAACTGCTTGTGAGCGACGACCGCTCGCAGGATGGCACCTTTCATCTGGCCGAACAATGGGCACGAGATCACGCAGATCGATTCGAACACGCGCTTGTTGTGCGACAAGACAAAAACCTCGGCCTCGCCGGAAATCTACAGTTTTTATTTGACAGCGCAAAAGGTGTGTACCTGGCGTGCATTGCCTCAGACGATATGTTTGTAGAATCCGCCATGGCGCGCCGCGTGGAATTCCTGCAGAAGAATCCGGGCCTGGATGCCATATTCGGAAATGCTCAATATATTTCAGAATCAGGCGGCGTAATACGAGAAGAGTTCATATCCCGGCGAAGGGCGAAGATCTTTCTGAAACTGTCTCGGCGAAAACTGCTTGCGGCCCAGTTGGTTCTGGACTGGCTGGTGCCGGGCCCCGTTTTGCTGATCAGAAAAACTGCGGTTTGTGAAAACGGAAGCGTGGGCCGGCTGCCCGATGGCCTGAAAGCCGAAGATGTTTATATATACCTCCGGCTCGCGGCGCTGGGAAAATTGGGATTTATGAATTGCGTAGTCGCCAAGTACCGGCGGGCTCCCGGCAGCATGACTAAGGAATTCGCCCGATTTAATCAGGGCCTGCAAGTGCTTGTCATGAGCTATGAAATGAACAAGCATCTCATGAGCGGATTCAACCGTGTCGCGTTGAATAACAAGCTGTCGCGATGCAAGCTCCAGTTGAATAGGGAAGGCGCCGCGTTCTATCATGTTCGCGCCTTTATTCTGCGCGCCATTACCGCTCAATTGAAGGCTGCCCTCTATCTATGGCCTGCGCCCATCCGCGACTTTCGATCACAGGCTTAGAGTGTTTTCGCGATGCAAAAGGATTCCGATGCATCGCTTGAATCACCCCGCGGCGCTCTCTGATCCGAAACGTTTTAAGACCTTTGGCAATACGGGGCGCGGCGTAAAGCGCACACTTCTCTGAAACGATTGAGCCGAGGAATTAATGTCTTATGGGAAATAGTGACGGCTCTCCGGATTCAATCCAGAACACTCTTCGTGCTCGATTCATGGGTACCATGATATTGGGCACGCTCTCTATCGGGTCTGTTTTGTCGGGGTGCAGCGGCTCTATCATTCCGCAAGCTCTTACTTCGTATGAAGTGCAAACCGCAGATTTGCAGGACAACGGCTACCCCAATTCCGGCGCTCCTCGTCAATCCACCTTTGCAAGTTTCACCTTCCAGACGGATGCTGACAGTATCACCGTGACCGGTACAACAACGTTGTACAACTTGTCTCCTAACTACGCGCAGATCGGACTTAGGGTCGATGGGGTGGATAAGAAACCTCTTGCCTTTACGGCCAATAATCAACAAACCTTCGAAGTGCATTTAGGCACGGCTGGAACGTTGCGCACTATAGTGCTTCGATCCGGTGTGCAAAGTAACCCTTCCGGTGTAACTCTCGGAAGTTTTATCGATGCGGTTGCGTACCCTATAGCCTCACACTTCGTCATAGTTGTTCCCACTGTGGGAATCCGCAATTTGCTCTACGGGGATTCGATTACAGAAGGAGACAATGCCCAATATCCAACGAATGAAGCCTATGCGGTTCTGCTGCGCGACGTTTACGGGCTGCGGGTAATGGTTGAGGGATGGGGTTACCGCTCACTATATTACGATGCGGCAACAATCGCGACCCAGGACAACCTCACGACACGGTTTGCAAGCTACTCGCCTGCATCTATACTGATTTTGATTGGCACCAATGACTATGGTCTGGACCTTTGGGACGCGAAGGACTTTGGCAACGCTTATGCTTCCATGCTGGATAAACTACATGCCGCATTACCCGAAACCAAGGTAGTGTGTGTGACCCCAATTCCAAGAGCTAGCGAGGTTGCCAACATTTTCGGCGATACTCTAAGCGATTATCGATCCCAAATAGGTAGTGCAGCAGCATCCAGGCTTTGGGTTACGCTTGTCGACGGCACAACAATTCTGTCTATCGCCGATCTCAGTGCCGATGGAATTCACCCGACAACCGCAGGTCAGGCTAAACTTGCCGCAACGTTAGCACCATACCTGTTGCCCACAATCGCGAAGTAACGTAGATAACCATTACGCGTCCAGCCGACATCATGGTTGGCGGGTTTGGGCAACCGGGGTGAGGCTAGTATGGCGTCATGCGGCGAAAGAGCGTCACTGATATTTTCCCGCGAACCTGCAGCTTTGGGGGCCAGCAGGACGCGGAAGGTCGCACTTCAGCCGCCTTCTGGGCGTCGCTGTGTAAACTCGTCGGAGTGGGGAAAAGCTTGCCCCTCACACGATCCTGCAACAACGCCGGATGGAGTCCGGGAAACGTCAAACTGCTACTGCTACCCGGCAAAGCCGGGGCACTTCAAGAGATCAGGCCTCCATGCGATATTCCAGATTACTGCTGCCTCTTCGACACTTGGCGCGGGCGCCGTTCCTCGCAATTCGGAGCGAATGGAGACGCTTGCGCGTGCTCTCAAATGGATTGTGGCTCGGCCCTTCCGTCATCGTAGATCAGGACTGCGGCTGCGAAATTCGCGCGGGCGCGGGCAGTTCGGTAGGCGCGGGTTCGATTCTGATTGCCAAATCCTGCGGCTCTACAAAGAGTCACATCATCCTCGGCGAGCGCGTCGCCATTAACGAGTACAACAACCTCCGGGCGGCGGGCGGCGACATACGCATTGGTAATTACTGCCTGATTGCGCAGTTCTGTACGCTGGTAGCAAGCAATCACTCGGTTGACACCGCTGAGTACATGATCGATGCTCCATGGGATTTGTCCAGGGTCTCAATCGTCATCGAGGACGACGTCTGGATAGGCGCGAACTGCGTTATTCTGCCGGGTGTGACGATCGGCCGTGGCGCAGTCATTGGCGCGGGGTCTGTGGTCACAAAAAACGTGACGCCCTATTCCATTTGCGCAGGCAATCCAGCCCGCTTCATTCGGTCGAGACCTACGCACGCTTGATCGTAGGAATCTGGTGCATGTTTGACGCGCTGCTCCCGTTCACTCTTGCCCGGCCAAAATCCTATCCGGCCCGGCCCGAGGCACCACCTCTCGCGGTTGTCGGTTTGGTCGTCGCCAATGCGGCCTCGTCCACAAAATTGATCCCGTCTTCTATCTGCAGATTTATTTGCCCTCAGCGGGATTTGAAGCCATCAGGCTTATCGATGGAGGTAAGCGAGGTTGTCGAAGCGCAACCCTTCACCGTTGGTCAATGCGATCGACACCCGTGAACTTGGATCGCGCCAACCAGTTCGTAATCGGCGCAGATCCTTTGGCTTGATGGTGAAAGTGGTGTCGCGAATCTCAGGTGAACCAAACGTGATGGTCGCATCTTTATCACCGTCGTTGTACACATCCAGTCCCACGAAAACGGTTGGAGCGTAGAATCCGAATTCTGCTTGACTCACTTTTGAATCCGTAAGGGCAAGGTTGAAGGTACCGAATTTACCAAACGGCGTACCAATCTTCCATTCACCATTTCCCCAATCGATGACGCCACTTGGATATTGACCCGCCAGGGGAGTGCCTGCAGCCAAATGCGGGTCGTCGAAGGTGATGGTTGAAGGCGGCATTTCACCGTCATGCCCCTGAATATCCACATCCTTTGACGCCGTATGCCTTATGTAGAGTGTCTTTGTCTTGTCGTCAAATGTGTATCCCTCGCGACTAAGATCTGAGCGGCGGGAAATAGGTCTTCCGCCCACCAGGATTGCATCCGGTTTGAAGTTCAATCGCAGAACTTCCGTGGAGTCAGCATCAAACGTCGAATAAGTTACAGTGCCCGCTCCGTACGCGATTCTGGTAACTACAGATATGGAACCCAGAAGGTGGGATTCATCTTCGGGAGCCCACTCCGGTACCGCCCAGAAGGCATCCATCATTCGCCGCGGTCCATCTGAGAATTCGTCGGTACACCACCATTGGTTTCCGCCCCAGGGAGCGTGCGCACCGCCGGGCAATCCTTGAAAATAGGTGACCCAGTTATAGGTGCGCCAGGCCGCCTCCTTATAAGTCAGGTCCCCGGTCTTTGCGTAGTACATCGCCTCCGCCGCGGCAAGCCTCGCGCTATGACTGTCGCAGCATTGGTTGGGCGGATTGCAGCAGTATTGCTTGCCGTCTCCCTGTTCAGTAGTTACCATCGCCCCATCAATAATGAACTTGGGCCACTTAGGCGTAGTTTTAACCCATTCGATAAGTTTCTTCGAATGCTCCCGCCATTCCGGATCCTTATCGGGATGAAGCAATATGTAACGGGCAAATTCCAATGGAATCACCTGATTCATATTTTCCATTGAGCCCTGGACGTCCTCGAAGTAACCGACCCACACGTTGTTCTGCATGGGATATTTCATCAGCCAATCCCACGCGCCTTGTCGAACCCTTTTGTAAGAAGCAGTGTCACCCTGGTCCAGCCGGATGAGTTCGTCGAACAGCATGATGGGTTCAACAACATTCGCCGAATATGGAAACATCCCCTTACCGCCTTTGATGCTGCCATCACGCGCAAAGCACCGGTAAGGCCAGGGTGATTCGTTTTCTCTGCCTGGTTTGAAGTTCTTTACCAGCGCCTCGGCACAGCGAATTGCGGCACGAAGATACTTGGTATTTCCTGTCATCTCGTAGAGCCGCAGATATCCGTAGCCATCCTCTCCCACCACATGAGGCTCAATGTAGTCTTCGCCGTGCTGGCTCCAGCCGGTGTAACGCCGGCTGCCGGGGTTTGCAGAGGCGTAGGGTACCTGCGACCAGGCATAGCCTGCGGGAGTTAGACCGTTCTCCAACTCATAGTCGACAAAATTTTGCAGGAATATGAGAGTGCGCTGGTCACCGGTGTACGGGTAGAGACGCTCCATGAATCCTTCCATCATGGCGCGTAAATAGCCGGTTGAATTGACCCAGTGCGGGTCCGGCGTCATTTCGAAGGTGGTGCGGTCAAAATCGAAACAGCAGTAATAGTACGGCAGTCTCTGGCGATTGTACTGGTCCCAGATAATCGTCCATTGCGAGAGGAAATAGGATGAGTACGAATAGCCGGTGTTGTCTGGCATTGGCCATGGCAACAGCTTCTTCTGGCTGTCCAACTCAACTTGCCGGCCGGCAATGGTGGACGCATCCACCGTGGATACCGTTTCAAAGGGCTGCTGACCGGCAACCACAACTGCCGCGAGCCAGTATGCAAACCCAAAACACAAGGACTTAGTAACTCGTGTCATATCGCCATAATTGTTGCATGGCAGATTCAATCAGCCGAGCCGTTTTTGCGGTACTCTCCCATTCCGGAAAGATCGCAATCCACCCGGAGATTCATCTTGATTAAACAGCTCTTCTGGAAATGCGGGCAAAGCACGGCAGGCGCTGCCTGGGCGATAGAAAACCGCACAAAAGAGATCACTTTTCAGCAAGAGTGCGGCTTCCCAGTCCTGAGGCACCCGGAGTTTCTGGGATAGGCCGGCACTCCCAGAGCCCAGGCTGCAATCAGAGCTAGCTTCGGCGTCCGGAAACCAGGTTGATGACCAGGACGATCAGCGCTATCACCAGCAGAATGTGGATCAAGCCGCCGGCGATGTGCAGGCTGAAACCCAGCAGCCACAAAATCAGAAGGATGACAAAGATTCCCCACAGCATAAGTGCTCCTTTGCGCATTGCGGGCGCCTGAGCCGGAAAATCCGCCTCAGGCGCACCTAACGCATCGACCAAAACGGTAGTTAGTTCGAGGCGACAGCCTGTGCCTTTGCTTGACTGACTGCATCGATGAACGAGTCTGCCGCGGCCGGCGTCGCCACTTCGCCGCGCAGAACGCGGTGCGAGGAGACGTCATGCCCGTAGAAGGCGTCCATGGAACTGTCGTCGCGGCGAACATCGGCCCCGGTCAGGGTGAGTCCGGCGAAGGCGCCTTTAGCGCGCGAGTAGGTCAGGATCTCGGTATTCAGTTTCCAGTCGGTATCGGCAGTGGCATGGCGCCCTACCGGTCCGGCTGCTGCTGAAGCGTCCGCTCCAAGCTGAAACTTGGCGTTCTCCAGGCGCAGCATTCCTTTGTCGCCCTGGAAGACCATGACCAGGTCCACGCCTTCAACGCCGATCTGAAATCCCCAGCTTCCACCGGTGATGGCAAAGAATGCCGGCGCGCTCCATCCGTTTGCCGTACGGCAGGTGGCTACGCCCTTGCCATTCTCTCCGCCCAGCACAAATCCAGCCTTAATCATGTGGGGTACGACGGCGATGCACTTGGCATGCTCCAGCACTTCTTCGGGAATGCCTCGATCTGGCGTGGACATGATCTGGTGCAGCACCAACGTTGCATTATCCAGCCGGTTCTGAACTTCTTCGCGAGTCTCCGCAGTGGCGGCCACGGCCGCACCCAGACTGCACAATGCCACTAACGCTATGAGCTTCTTCATGTATTTCACCCTTTTTCTACCCATGCGCAGTGTCTTTTGCTCTCCGCGCACTGAGGCGCACAAGGTAATTTCAACTGTAGTGAGATTGCCTTGCCCGGTCTGAGCAATCGGGCTCTATTGTGCGACCCCGGCAGACTCAGCCAATCCCGAGCGATGGGACTTGAAGAATTATCCGAAAAGTGTTCAAAAATGAACAGATCGCTCGCGCCGTCGGTGCGATACTGGGCGTACACGAAGTTGTAGCTGGCTCCAGGATGCACTCAAATGAGCTCATTCTGACGCAAGGTGCCTTGACGACTGTCGTTGGATTTCGATTGGCATCTGTATCTCCGCTCTTCATTGATTGAAACTGCGTGTTCGCGCCCCCTTTCCGCGCTCATTCGCCCTAGGTGATCCAGAAAGAAGTCATAGCAATGGTAGAGCTGGAAAAACCCGCATTTGATGCCGCCGCCTTCCTGATGAGCGCCGGCCTGGGGCGAAGAATTGTTCAGGTGGCGCCTAAGGAGACCTTCTTTACTCAGGGAGATCCAGCAGATTCAGTCTTCTATCTTCAAAAGGGCCGGGCAAAGGTTACCGTCGTCTCCCAAGCCGGCAAAGAAGCCACCATCACAATGCTCTCAACGGGCGATTTTGTAGGAGAAGGTGCGCTCGCGGCAGTGCCCGGCCTGCGTTTATCTACGGCTACCGCCCTTACTGCCTGCACCGCGCTCAAGATTACACGGGAAGAAATGATCCGCGTCATGCACGAGGAGCATGACTTCTCCGACTTGTTTCTGAAGTTTCTGCTGAATCGGAGCATGCGCATCCAGGCGGATCTTGTCGACCAGCTCTTCAACTCCAGCGAAAAACGCCTGGCGCGCATTCTTTTGTTGATGGCGGAGTTTGGCCAGCCGGGCGAGCCGGAGACGCTGATTCCCAAGATCTCTCAGGAGACCTTGGCGGAGATGATCGGCGCCACACGATCCCGAGTCAGCTTCTTCATGAACCGATTCCGCAAGCTCGGCTTCATCGAATACAGCGGCCGCATCCGGGTGCACAAGTCTCTGCTCAACGTGGTTCTGCACGATCGCTTGCCGGACGACAACGCTGAAAAGCCGGCCATTTCCGGTTTCGAGGAACCGTAACTCCGGGCAACAAAGTTTTCCCACAAACCTGTGTAGTATTGAGCAGTCTTGCGATTGCCCGCATGGGAAACTCGTCCAACTAAGCTCTGTTAGTCGTTGGAGAGGTTGACGATGCCCAGTTCAAAAGCGAGCCTGCTCAACGTTGAAGATATGCCCGCGACTCCGGCTGCCAGATAACTGCCCGGTCGGAGCTCGCATCAATCAAAGCAGGACCTGGCTGACCACTCTCCAAATGGTCCGAACGAATGGAGCAGCACAAGTGAATGTGAAGCAACTTGAAGAAGCAGCGCAGGCCCTTGTCGCGAGCGATACGGGCCTGCTGGCGATGGATGAAAGCAATGGACAGCCTGACGAGCCATTATCCCCTACCGCTAGACCTCCTCTTAACAAGAGAAAGATTGCGATCTCGTTATCAGAATTCCTGAAGAAGCAGAGAGCTAAACTGGCACTTAGGAGACAAGGTGACTGGAAGCAAGCATAACCATGAAGGAAACAGCGGTGATGGCGGCGAGCCCGATGCTGGCCCATATTGGAGGCGGATGCATCGTGACTGGCGTTTCTGGATTGGTGCACTCTTCATGGCGGTTGCGCTTGCTGTTTACGTTTTTAGCGGCGACCTGGCATGGGTTCCCCACGGCCATCGCCTTCCCTGAGACTCCCACAGATCAGTTGGGATGGAAAATCCAAAAGGCTGATTGTCTTTGATCTCGACGGAATGCTGCCGTCTGCAAATCGCCCGTCAATCAACAAGTGGCTTTCCTTTGAATGACCTGCCCGGCGGCGTCGAAGCGGCATTCATCTCCGCAGGCGCCTGCTGTCTGAAAAGCAGGTTGACGCCATGGTTATCTTTTCAAGATTGCACACCTTCAAATACAGGCGCCAACCAATAAGGCAATAGTGTTCTGTTTTGCACAGTACAAAAGCCAGAACTGCGTTTCTCTTATAGGGAGAAGGAACTCCTTAGTTCCGACATACCCCGGTCTCAGGGGAGAAAGTGTGCGTGGCCGGGCAATGATGTCTTATCGGTTTGTGCGAAGCCGGGGTAATCGCAGCCTTCCCCAGTGTGGCTCGGGGCGAATCTTTCTTGAAAACAGAAGCCGATTGGAAGCCTTACTTTCGGATCGCATTCATGCTGACTTCGCTATAGTTTGCAGATTTGATCGATGAGTGGAGGTTTCTCATAACCCCGTTCCTGGCAGCCGGTAGCTGGTAATATTCTTTCCAAAAGAACAGCTGAAATAGCAAAGGTTGGTATTCCATGCATGGAGATGGTTCTGGAACGCGAATGAGGATTGGCGCGGCTCCGGGCAAGCTTCAGGCGCTACGCGCTTGTTTGATGCTGCTTGTGGGCGCCAGCCTGGCCTGCGCCGCAGCTATGGCTGAGCCCGCGGCCAAGACCGATTCAGCGAAGCCGGTCCCTGCGCAGGTCAAGGACACGAATCCTGCGGATTATGTCGGCGCCGAAGTTTGCGCCACATGCCACGATGCGGAGGCGAAGGCATTCGATTCCAATCCTCACAGCAAGCTGGCCCTCGAGCATGGCAAGACCGGAGCCACCTGCGAGGCTTGTCACGGCGCGGGTAAGGCGCACGTCGAAGGCGCCGGTGACGTTACCAAGATCTTCGATCCCGCCAAGGCCACGTCTGCGGAAGTGGACAAAACGTGCCTGGGCTGCCATGCCGGAGCGCATCCCAACTTCGAACGTTCTCCCCATGCCAAAGCCAACGTTGGCTGCACAAGCTGCCACAGCATACATGGGGGCGAGGACAAGGAAGAACTGCTGCTGACCTCTCAGCCCATGCTCTGCTTTCAGTGCCACGCCGACGTGAAGCCTGCATTCGATATGCCGTTTCACCACCGGGTGAACGAAGGCCTGGTCAAATGCAGTGACTGTCATGACGTTCACGGCACATTCGGGAACAGCAACCTGAAGTCCACGGCCGATCAGAACCTGATCTGCACCAAGTGCCATACGGAGACGCGCGGCCCCTTCGTGTACGAGCATGCGGCAGTCAAGGCAGAAGGATGCATGGGCTGCCATACGCCGCACGGTTCTCAAAATGCCCGGCTGCTGAATATGCCGCAGGTCAACACCTTGTGCAACCAGTGCCATAGCCCGGTCGCGGCCGGCACGGTTCACTCAATGAACGCGGGATCGTCGGAGCTGACGCCATGCACCAGTTGCCACACCTATATCCACGGGTCGAACGTCAATCCGGCGTTCCTCAGGTAGATGGCGACGAGTTGGGTGGCGCTCTCCAGGCCGATCGAATGACGTGGTCCGGATCCCGCGGCAACGCTGAACGCGGTTACAAGGGTTGGATCTGAGCAAAGGTTTTTGCAAGCGAGGCTTCAAATGAAGAACACAGGCAGTCTCTCACGCCTATCAAAGCAACGATCTGCCGCGATCATCCAGCGGACCCGCGCGAGCGCTTGCGCAACGATTCTATTTACGGCCGGCATCGCATTCGCGCAGAATCCGACACCTGCCGTTCCGCTTCCAACGCCGGAGACAAAAGTGAGCGCTCCGGTTGGGTACACGATCCACCACACCGTGGATCTGGGCGGGCGCATTGCCGGCGTTACGGGCAGCGGCGCCATGTACGACACGCTGGTCAATCTCCAATCAGGACCGCGGGTACTGGGCGAGACCTTCGAAATGCTTGCGCTTCCGGGCAAGCAACATACGCTTGTAGATTCCCTCAGGGCCATTGGCAGCGGGTTCGGCGGAGATCCCAACAGCTTTACCAAGCTCGATTTTTCCAAAGGCAAGGTCTACGAGTTCTCCGGAATGTTTCGCCGTGACCGCCAGTACTTCGACTACGATCTGCTGGGAAACCCGAATATTCCCGGCGGGCAGTCGATTCCCATCGGCCCCACCGCCTCGCCAACCGGTTCTTTTGCGTGGCCGCAGGTTGAGCATTCGACCTTCCTGTACAACACCGTGCGGCGCATGACAGACACCAGCCTCACCATCTTTCCGCTCTCCAGGGTGACGTACCGCGCGGGGTACTCGCAGAATATCTTTCAGGGCCCAAGCCTGAGCCCAAGCGGTTATCAATTCGCCAAGTACGATGCCATCCTCGAGGAATATCAACGCAACAGCACTGACGACTTCACCGGGGCGATCCTGTGGAAGCCGGTGTCTGGGACCCAGCTTACGTTTGAAGAACAGATTGACCACTACAAGGCGGACTCCTACTTCACCATGGCTCCAGGCGATTTCATTGCCCAGGAGGCGGACGGAACACCCGTGGCCCTCGACGACTATGACAGTCAGTCTCCCTATTCCGCCAAGGCCTGCAACGCAAACAGCATCGGCACTACTCCCATTCTCTCGGCTGCACCTACGCCGGGCGGCTTGCCGGTCATCAATGCGGCATGCGCGGTGGTTACCAGCTATTTGCGATCGCAGCCAACCCGCATTCTTTATCCCACTGAGACTTTCCGGCTGCAAAGCTCCAGCATCAAGAATGTTTCAATGAATGGCGATTTCCGCTATACCAATGCGAACATGAATCTGCCCAACTACTACGACAGCTACGAGGGCCTGAATGGGACCACTCGCTCACTCACATACACGGCCATCGCGAGCGCACATCGCGAGGTGGTGGCAGCGGATTACGGCATCGTCTGGCAGGCGTTGAAGACTTTCAGTCTCTCCGATCAAGTGGATTTCTCCAGCGTCCATCAGCCGGGAACCACCACCATGACGAGTGAGACCACTCTGTCGACGCCCGCAACTGCGGGCAATGAAACCATCAACTATGCAGGTGGGTTGACCGCAACCACCGCCGCCGCCGGTTCCTCAACTTTTGAAGGCAGCGGCGCCATCGGCACCCCCTTGCCGGGCTACTTCGGCCAGAACTTCTTCACCAATAACCTGACGGGAACATGGGATGCAGGGGCGCGCACCACGCTCTCGCTCACCTATCGTCACGGCGCGCACACCATCGCTCAGGGCAGTCCTCACAACACTCCGTTAGCGGTGGGAGCGACCTCAAACGGAACAGTCACAATTCACGAAGATGGTGGAATCTTCAACGCCGCCCTGCGTCCTACTGCCAATTGGAATATCAATGGTTCGGTTGAGATTCTCTACGCCGACAACGCATTCACCCCGGTCGGTCCGCGACAGACCAAGCACTACAGGGTGCATACCATTTATCGGCCAAAACCCTGGGCGACGATATCGGGCGCCTGGAATGACATGGAACGGCATAACAACACCAACAACAACCAGAGCGCGGTTGCGGCGGGCGACGATCCGTACGAGGGCCCACTCAATCATGTCGATCACAGCCGCGTGGTGAGCCTGGGTGCGGTGCTGTCGCCGAACGAGCACTTTGGGATCGATTTGAATTACGCCTACAGCGATGTGTATACGGCCACCAACATCTGCTACGACAACGGCGCCAGCCCCACGTTGCCCGGCACGGCCTCAACCAACAGCAGTGGCGGACCGGCTGTGTGCGCGGGCGTGTTTGCCAGAGGTTCGACGACCCAGCTTGCGGACTGGTATGCCAGGGACTTCATGAATGCTCCCACGCAGTACGGCTCGGTGGCTCTCACTTTGTCTCCTGACAAATCAATCCACTCAAATGTCGGCTACCGCATGAGCGCTGTAAACGGCAATCAGTTTTTCAACGATGCGCGGGCGGTGAACGGATCGCTCGACTCCAAGTATGACTCTCCCTATTTCAATGTTGCGTGGACGATTCATCCCGGACTGATCTGGAAAGCTGAATACAATTTCTACGGTTACGGCGAAGGCGGTCCATCCGGCCCGCAAAATTGCAGCACGTCAACGTCACTGACATCGACGGTTGTTCCCTGCACCTCTCTGCCCGAGCCGACAGGTCTGACCGAGTCGCCTGACGGTCTGAGCGCGCCTCGGCACTTTCGTGCCAATAACTTAACCCTTGGATTGCATTACGAGTTCTGAGCGAAATCGCCGATGACGGCAAGGCGGCGTCGCGAACCTGGCATTGTGAGCAAATCCTGAGTCGCCTCGGCGGCGAAGGACCCCTCAGACAAATTAGATTTGGCAGTTGATTGGTGGACCTGGTCGGGATCGAACCGACGACCTCTTCCATGCCATGGAAGCGCGCTCCCAAACTGCGCCACAGGCCCACACCGGCGGGACACAACTCTACTATTCTCTCTGCTCCACGCCGATTCGTCAAACCAGCCCAAGCCTGCAACCGGCTCCCCGGCTCAAACACCCAATTCCGGAAGCCCCGCCGCTCAAAGCCTTGAATCTTCCTGCCTTCCCGCTCCCCAAGTGACTTCCGTCACACTGCACACCGCGCGCAATCCTCAATAATCGTCATGCGTGCGCCGATGCAGGGGGGCGTGGCGAAATGTACAGAATTGTTGAGGCCCGAACCGTCGGGTTGAACATCAGGCAATTTGTCATCCAGGCGCCGCGCATCGCCCGCAAGCAGCGCCCCGGCCAGTTCGTCATTCTTCGCCTCACTGAAGAAGGCGAGCGAATCCCCCTTACCATCAAGGCCGTCGACCCCGCCGCGGGCACCGTCACCATCGTCGTCCAGGCCGTCGGCAAAACCACTTCCCTGCTCAACTGCCTTGAGACTGGCGACTCCATCCTCGACATCGTCGGCCCGCTCGGCACGCCCTCTGAGATCTCCATCTATGGCACTGCAGTCATCCTGGCCGGCAGTGTGGGCACTGCCATGGCGCTACCAACTGCCCACGCGCTCAAAGATGCCGATAACCACGTCATCTTCATCGAGGGCGCACGCTCGCGCGAGATGGTCATCTTCGAAGATGAGGTGCGCGCCGCCAGCTCCGAATCCTACATCCTCACCGACGATGGCAGCTACGGCGAGCAGGGCCTGGTTACCAAAAAACTCAGCGAGCTCATCGCCGCGGGCCGCAAGATCGACTTCGTCCTCGCCGTGGGCCCTGTGCCCATGATGCGCGCCGTAGCAGCTATCACTGTGCCCCTCGGCATCCGCACCATGGTCAGCCTCAACTCCATCATGGTCGACGGCACCGGCATGTGCGGCGGTTGCCGCGTTCTGCTTGGCAACCAAAGCAAGTTCGCTTGCGTCGACGGTCCCGAGTTCGACGCTGCTCAGGTGAATTTTGAAGTCCTGATGCAGCGCAACACCATGTACCGCGCCAAGGAGTGTGAATCGCTCGAATACTTCAACGCCCACAAAGAAGAAGAGCTGGCTCGTCTGCGCGCCGGCATTGCCACTCGCGAACGCGAAACGGCCCGACTCCGCGCCAGACTCGACGCCCAAGGCGAGGTGCACAATGCCTGAATCGAATTCCCTCCCCTTGAAAGAGCGAATGAAGATTCCCCGCGCATCCATGCCCGAGCTCGATGCAGCCGTCCGCTCGCGCTGCTTTGCTGAAGTCAACCTCGGCCTGCCCACCACCGACGCGCACAATGAGGCAACGCGCTGCATCTCCTGCGCCAAGCCCAGTTGCCAGGTTGAGTGTCCGGTCGGAGTAAAAGTCAAAGAGATCGTCGCGCTCATCCACGCCGGCAGCTACCTCGCCGCCGCTTCAAAGATGCGGGAAGACAATGCCCTGCCCGCCGTAACCGGCCGCGTGTGCCCGCAGGAGAATCAATGCGAAGGCGGATGCGTTCTCGGCCGCAAAGGCCAGCCACTGGCCATCGGCAACCTCGAGCGATTCATCGCCGATTTCGAGCTCGAGAGCGGCCAGCTTGGTCTTCCGCCAATCGCTCCCCACACCGGCAAAAGCGTGGCCATCGTAGGCAGCGGTCCTGCCGGTCTTTCCGCAGCCGGCGACCTCATTCAGAAAGGCCATCACGTCCGCGTCTTTGAGGCGCTTCACGAGCTCGGCGGTGTCCTCGTCTATGGCATCCCTGAGTTTCGGCTGCCCAAACGGATCGTTCGCCAGGAAGTGAACAATCTGCGCTCGCTCGGCGTTGAGTTCGAAACCAACGTCGTGGTCGGCAAGAGCGTCACGCTCGATGAGCTGATGCGCGTCGAAGGCTACGACGCAGTCTTCGTTGCCACCGGCGCTGGCCTGCCGCAATTCCTCGGCATTCCCGGCGAGCACTTCAACGGCGTCTATTCCGCCAATGAGTTCCTCACCCGCACCAACCTCATGCGCGCCTACGATCCCGATTACGACGAGCCAATCTACAACTGCCGCGATCGCGACGTGATCGTGGTCGGCGGCGGAAACACCGCAATGGATGCAGTACGCACCGCGCGCCGCCTCGGCGCGCGCACGGCCACGCTCGTCTATCGCCGCACTGAAGCTGAGATGCCAGCCCGACGCGAAGAAGTTCACCACGCACGGGAAGAAGGCATCGAGTTCCGCATGCTCACCAATCCCCTCGAGTTCATTGGCGACGAGAAAGGCTGGCTCACTGCCGCGCGCTGTCAGCAGATGCAGCTTGGCGATCCCGGTTCTGACGGCCGCCGCCGCCCGGTACCCATCCCTGGCTCCGAAATTGTGCTGCCCGCCAATGTGGCCATTATCGGCGTGGGCACCAGCGCTAACCCGCTTATCCAAAGCAGCACACCCGACCTGAAGACGAATTCTCGTAATTACATCGTCGCTGACCCCGAAACCATGCGCACATCAAAACGCGGGGTCTTCGCCGGCGGCGACATCGTCACTGGTTCCGCCACCGTGATTCTTGCCATGGGCGCCGGCCGCAAAGCCGCAAAATCAATTCATGAATATCTGGAAACGGGCGTGTGGGGCTAACGAGCCTCCACAGAGGTCGATGATTTGAAAGCCACGACTTCGCAAGCCGCGAAAAAATCGGCGCCTTGAAAGGGCGCGGCTTCCAGCCTGCCTGGAGCCGAGCCTAAGAGAGCAGAAAACACCCGCAAAATGAGTGACAGCTTTAGCCCCGGAGGCGAGCTGCGCAGGTTGGGAGAACGCGCGGTCGGAAGACACTTGAGGCTGGTGTTATTGCTGGGCCGCGCATACACGATTTCGCCCGGCGTTTTTCGCAGCATAGAGCGCATGGTCCGCCTCGGCAACGAGAGCTTCGGGGGGCAAGCACCCATCCCCGCTGGCCGTGGCAACTCCCACTGAAACGGTGAGAAACTGGGCGGTCGGCGATGCGGGATGTGGAAGACCGAGTGTGACCACCGCAAGCCGAACCCGCTCGGCAAATTCAACAGCATGGGTAGTGTCGGTGTCCGCGAGGACGATGGCGAACTCCTCACCGCCGTAACGAGCCGGAGTGTCCATCCGGCGCCGGCAGCAGCGCTTAAGTTGGGTAGCCAGCGAAATCAGGTACTCATCGCCTTTCTGGTGGCCCAATGAGTCATTCAGCGCCTTGAAATTGTCGACGTCGATCATGAGTAGCGACAGCGGAGAATTCGTTCTCATTACGCGTGAGCACTCCCTCTCAAGTGTCTGGTCAAAAATCCGCCGGTTGGCCAACCCGGTGAGTGGATCGGTATTTGACAGCTTCTTTAGTTCCTCGTTGGCAAGACTTAGATCGGCGGTCTTTTCCGCA